>OLPV01002972.1_pt1 | contig 10585 bp, 7 predicted proteins | sample 1671961 | NCBI WGS metagenome assembly OLPV01 (sample SAMEA3136630, study PRJEB25190) | human gut metagenome | biome: human gut; feature: human-associated habitat; material: faeces | place: Austria | collected 2013
GCTTGCGGCATCGAGTCCGGTTCTGCTGTACCGAACAAGACCAAGGTTGCAAAGCTGTCCAAGGCTGACTGCCAGAAGATCGCAGAGACCAAGATGCCCGACCTGAACGCCGCTTCTCTCGAGGCTGCTATGAGCATGATCGCGGGCACCGCCCGTTCGATGGGTATCACCGTCGAGGAGTAATCTCCGGTTTTTATTTGTTGTACGAAGCTGCGGCTATCTGCCGCATACAGTGGGAGGGTTATTCAAGTTCCCGCTTAACCACTTAAGGAGGATTTATTGTGCATAAAGGTAAAAAGTATGTAGACAGCGCAAAGACGATCGACCGCACCAAGCAGTACGATCCGGCTGAAGCGCTTTTCACCGTTGTTTCCACCGCGAAGGCTAAGTTCGATGAGACTATCGAGCTGCACGTAAAGCTGGGCGTTGACTCCCGTCACGCTGACCAGCAGGTTCGCGGCGCTATCGTTCTGCCCCACGGCACCGGCAAGCAGGTTCGCGTTGCTGTATTCGCTAAGGGCGCAAAGGCTGACGAGGCTCTGGCTGCAGGCGCAGACATCGTTGGTGCAGAGGACCTGATGGAGCGCATCCAGAAGGAGAACTTCTTTGAGTTCGACGTAGTTATCGCTACCCCGGACATGATGGGCGTTGTAGGCCGTCTGGGCCGCGTGCTTGGTCCTAAGGGCCTGATGCCGAACCCGAAGGCTGGTACCGTATCTATGGACGTTACCAAGGCTGTTCAGGAGTCCAAGGCTGGTAAGATCGAGTACCGTCTCGACAAGACCAACATCATCCACTGCCCGATCGGCAAGGCTTCCTTCGGCGCTGAGAAGCTGCAGGACAACTTCGACGCTCTGATGGGTGCTATCATCAAGGCTAAGCCGGCTGCTGCAAAGGGTCAGTACGTTCGTTCCTGCGTTATTGCTTCTACCATGGGCCCCGGCATCAAGGTAAGCACCGCAAAGATGATCGGCTAATTCAATAGCATTTTACTCGGCGGTTTTCCGCTGAGAGTCAGAAAGACAGACCGATGATTTCGATTGTTGGTCTGTCTTTTTGTAAAATAGCGTGGATTTTCACTGCACCGGACAGCGTGTGCCGAACAATACGAAAACTCTCTCGATTTCAGAAAAATAGCAGGAAAGGCAGGTTAATTATGCCCGGTTTAGTCTTAGAAGGCGGAACCTTCCGCCCGGTATTCTCCTGCGGTGTAATGGATGCGCTGCTCGATAATGATATCATGTTCGATTACGTCATCGGCGTTTCCGCCGGCATCACCTATGCGGCGTCGTATCTCTCGCGGCAGCGCGAGCGAAACATTAACATACTGCGGCAGTATCGTGGCGACAAGCGCTATTTCGGCGCGCGCAACCTGCTGCACGACCACTCCATTTTCGGTACGGATTTCGTGTTCGATACTATCCCGAACCAGCTTGTGCCGTTTGACTGGGACGAATTTCACAAATATCAGGGTAGATGTTTGGTGGGTGTTACCAATGCGAAGACCGGTAAGGCCGAATACCTCGACGGCATGCGCATGGATCGTCCGTGCACGATGCTGCGAGCGACCTGCGCCATCCCAATCTACTTTCCGCCGGTGCAGATGGACGGCGAGACCTATTACGACGGCGGTCTGGCCGATCCAATCCCGATTCTGCGCAGCCTGCACGACGGCAACGAGCGCAATCTGATCGTGCTCACGCAGCCGGAAAGCTATCGCAAAACGCTTGGACGCGGCGTGCAGTTCACCGCAAAGTGGCTGAAACGCAAATATCCGGCAATGCCCAAGGTGCTGCTTGAGCGTGCCAAGCACTACAACGAGACAGTTTGCTTCTGTCACCGCCTTGCGGAGAACAAACCGCAGGACACCGTGCTCCTTCAGCCGGAAAAATCGCTGAACAGCTTTGAAAAAGACGTGAAAAAGCTGGAATGGGGCTATGAAATGGGGTATAATATGACGTGTGCCCGGATGGAGCAGATCAAAAATCTGTTCCGCTGACGGGTTTTGGTAAAAGAGAAATATTTTAGGGGGAATGAAAAAACGATGCAAAGCAACAGAATCATTCAGGTAGAGGAAAAGGTGCCGCCGCGCCTGCTCGTGCCGCTGTCCATCCAGCATATGTTTGCGATGTTCGGTGCGTCCGTGCTCGTGCCGTTCCTCTTAAAGATGAACCCGGCGATCGTGCTGTTCATGAACGGTATCGGCACGCTGCTGTTCATCCTCATCACTAAGGGCAAGGCGCCCGCATACCTCGGCTCGTCGTTCGCGTTTATCGCTCCGGCGACCATCGTTATCAAAAACTGGGGTTATCAGTATGCGCTCGGCGGCTTTGTTGTCGTAGGTGCGTGCGGCTGTGTGCTCGCGTTCATTATCTATAAGTGCGGCACGGACTGGATCAACGTCGTTCTGCCGCCCGCAGCCATGGGCCCGGTCGTTGCGCTGATCGGCCTTGAGCTGGCAGGCTCGGCGGCTGAAACCGGCTGTATTATCGGTAATGGCGTAACGAGAGGCACGGTCATCACGTTCCTCGTAACGCTGGCCGTTGCGGTATTCGGCAGTGTGCTGTTCCGCGGCTTCTTCTCGACTATCCCGATTTTGATCGCCATTATCTGCGGCTACATCGCGGGTGTGCTCACCGGTGTTATCGAAACCCAGACCATCATTGATGCGCTGCACACCAGCTTTATCTCCATCCCGAACTTCCAGACCCCGAAGTTTGATATTAACGCGATTTTGATCATTCTTCCGGTCCTTCTGGTTATCGCAAACGAGCATATCGGTCATCAGCTGGTTACCGGCAAGGTCATCGGCCGCGACCTGCTGAAAAACCCCGGTCTGCATCGCTCGCTGTTCGCGGATAACTTCTCGACCATGATCTCCGGCTTTATCGGCTCGGTGCCGACCACCACCTACGGCGAGAACATCGGTGTTATGGCTATCACCAAGGTGTACTCCGTGCGCGTTATCGGCGGCGCGGCTGTGCTGAGCATCATCTGCTCGTTTGTCGGCCCGCTGGCGGCCCTGATCCAGACCATTCCGGGTCCGGTCATCGGCGGTATCTCGTTCCTGCTGTACGGCATGATCGGCACCTCTGGTCTGCGTATTCTGGTTGACAATCATGTGGATTACAGCAAGAACCGCAACATGATCCTGACCTCGGTTATCTTTGTTACCGGCCTGTCTGGCGTGACGCTGGCGCTGGGCGATGTTTCGCTCTCCGGCATGACACTCGCCGCTATCGTCGGCATGATCATGAGCCTTGTGTTCTATGCGTTCGATAAGTTCCATCTGTCGAATGATGTGTAAGTGAATATGGAAAAAGCGTCTGCGTGAGCAGACGCTTTTTTATTATGAAAATCATAAAACAGGTGCGGAATTGGACGAATCAGCTTGTGCAATCGCTTCCAGATGGAGCAGGGTTTGATTTAACATATTCAGCTGTGCCGGTCCGATCGACGTCAGAGCGAATGGAAGCGATGGAATAGCGGAGAAACGCTTTCGAATCTTGATATCGGTATCGCAGCCTGCATATGAAATGCTGAATTTAGTCTCGGTTTCAAAGATATTTTCTAATATACTGGAGGTCTGAAGGCTTTTCCACATTTCAAATACCGCGGTATGATTAGAAAAGTCTAATTCTATATATGGGTGATAGGGATTCTTGCTTTGAATAACGATTGCTAATTTGTCATAGACCGTTTGTCCGGCGGCATGCTGTTCGGCGGCGTCTTGAGAAATGCCGCCTTTCGTTTTCATTTGCGTATAGGCGTGCTTTGAAGTAATAAGCTGTGCCTGGAGAATATCGGAGTAGGGAAGAGAAAAACACTCAAATGCTTCTAACGGATGGGCATTTGTGCATTGAAGGGCATGTAATTCCGGCAAATCCTTTGTTTTATAATAGAATAATTGCTGATTGGCACTGTCCAGAATAATACCTTGCGAACCGGAAAAGTTGATACGGCATCGATCAATAACAGCATGGGAGGGGCATGTGATTTCTATGCTCCAGTCACATTTGCTGCCTTGTGTCTGCAAATGCTGATTTAAGGCGGTATAAGCTGCTTCCAGCCATTTCGGTAAGTCTTGATTAAACAGATGTACAACATCCTGTCGTGTCGCGTCATGAAGCCACTTATTGGATAGTATGGAACGAAGGGCAGCATAGATTCCCCAGAGTATGAGAGCTATGATCAGACATACTAAGAGCGTTCGTAAGATTACCATGTACAGTCCTCCTGTTATCTTCTTTAGTATAGCTGGAAGAAATATGTATGTCAATTATGAATATCATAATGATATCGTAATATCATCGTGATTGGCATACCCTATAATAAGGTGATTGCATGCTGATTATAGGGGAACGAATTAAAATGCTGCGGGAGAGTCACAACCTCTCACAGGCCGCGCTGGCAAAGCGGCTGGGCATCACACACGGTCGAGCGTAAATGCGTGGGAATTGGGCCTGAATGTACCGAGTACACAGTATATTATCGAATTATCCGAGATTTTCAAGGTATCGACGGACTATCTGCTGTGTGTTGCAAAAACGCAGACGCTGGATTTAACAGGTCTGGACGAGGAGGATATCGCCGTTCTGTATGCGCTGGCGACCTATCTGCGTAGAAAGAACCGGGAAATGAAATTATAAAAATAATTTGAAAGGTGTCTGCTCATGCAGATGCTTTTTATTATCCCATTGTTGAAAACCGAAAATCCTTACTATATAATTGTAAATATCCTGACAGATAACGGAGAAAACACAATGCAGAACGAAAAAACATCCGTTTTGGTGCTCGCGCAGTGCGATTTGACCATGCGCGAGACGTTAAATACCCGATTCGGCACGCAGTGCGCGTTCACGTTCGCGGAGAACGGCGAACACCCGACCGCAGAGCAGCTTCGCGCGGCTGCGGTTATTTTCGGCGAGCCGAGTGAAGCCCAGCTGGCGCAGACCGAAAACCTGCGTCTGCTGCAGCTGACCTGGGCGGGCGCGGACAAGTACACGCGCATGGAAAACCTGCCGCAGAGCGTGGTGCTGGCGAATGCGTCCGGTGCGTTCGGCACGATCATCGCGGAGTACGCGATTGGCAGTCTGGTGGCGCTGTACCGCTCGTTTGGACGGTACTGGAGCAATAAACAGGCGCATATCTGGCAAAAATACGACCATGCGGAGACGATTTCCGGCAAGACCGCGCTTGTACTCGGCATGGGCGACATCGGCGCGAATGTGGCCCGCCGATTGAAAGTCTTCGGCGCAGCTGTGCTTGGTGTGAAGCGCACAGCGGTTTCGGCTGTACCGACAGACTTCGACGAAGCGCATACACTCGATGCGTTAGACGCTCTGCTCCCGCGGGCGGATATCGTCATTGGCTGCCTTCCGAACACGCGCGAGACCGCGGGGCTGCTGACGGCCAAGCGTCTGCACGCGATGAAAGCAGGCGCGGTGCTGGTCAATGTCGGACGCGGCAGTCTGGCAGGGACGGACGATCTGGTGTCGACTCTGCAGGACGGCCACCTCGGCGGCGCCGCACTCGATGTGTTCGAGACCGAACCGCTTCCGGCAGACTGTCCGCTGTGGGACATGGAGAACGTGCTGCTCACGCCGCATATCGCAGGTCCGAGCTTCGGCGGCAGCGCGGACGTGCAGAACACGATCTGGCATATCTGCATGGACAATCTGGAGCGGTATTTGACCGGAAACCCGCTGAAAAATGTCGTAAACCGGTCGGAGGGATACTGATACGCGTTTCCCGCAGGTATAGCAACAAAGAGAAAACGAGCCGAAAGCCATGCTGTCGGCTCGTTTTTTGGTGCTCAGCAGTTTTTGAAAAACCAGATGATAAAGTTGATAACCTCTATGCCGAGGAAAATCAGGGCAACCACGCAGATGACAGCCGTTGCCGCCATAAACTGGATGGACGGTTCGCCCAGGCTTTCAATAATCACGCAGGTCAGCGCAATAAACAAGCTGATCATGCACGCCGTATGCAGCGGATGCTGCAGGATCCACTTGCTGATCTGACCGGATTCGTCGGATTTCGGTGCAGGCTCGGTTGTTTTCCGCTCTGCGGAGACAGGCTGGCGGCCGCCGGACGCATTCGGTGCATTGCGCGCCGCTTCCTGCATGCCCTGCCGGTAGTGCACATAGCCGTCAAGTCCCTTGCCGTAGAAGCCGTAATCGTCGTTTTTCATATGCCATGCCTCCCTTTCATGCTTTGAGTATCGCATATCGGGTGTCCGATAAAACGGACTCAGAAGCGGTTGAACACAAATTTTCCAAATTACTGCTTTTACCATAGCATAACCGGGCGCAAAACACAAGCGGTGAAAATATGTACAAATGCTGTCGATTCCAATTGTGCAAAAGTAATGAAAAAGTTATAAATACACAGAACCGATACCAAATCGACAAAATTTTGTGATAAATGTCATTGCAAAAAATGTGGCACAAGGGTACCCTTGTGTCTGAGGTACTCGCCCTCAGACACAAAACCTTCCTAAGTACAAATTTTGCGAAGGAAAGGCGAAACGACACCGCTTTTGCCGGAAAAAATAATTTTGAGGAGGATAAACATGAAAAGAAGATTGTTATCGGCTTTTCTCGCTGTGATGATGGTGCTGACCATGGCGCCGGTGGCATTTGCGGCGGATACGAGTGTTGGTTCGTACGATGAGCTTGTTAAGGCGATTTCTAGCGCTTCGGATGGCGATACGATTACTGTTTCTGGCACGATTGCGGTTGAAAAACCGTTGACCGTTACGAAAACAGTAACGTTGACGGGTGGTGTATTGGAGGCAGCAAATGATTTTGCTGTGCCTTCTGATAAGCTGTCGGAATGCAGCCTGATTAGCATGAGAACTGCTGGCAAAACGCTGACCCTGAAAGATATTAAGTTGGATGCAAAGCAGAAAACACTGGTTGTATTTTCTGACGCAGGCAAGGTAGTTGTTGATGGTGCAATTATTACTGGTGGTAAGACTGGCAGTTATGTTGCAGGAGTTTACATGACCAGTGCTTCGCAGTTTGAGATGAACTCCGGCTCTATCACTGATAATGAAGTCGGTGATGCTTACAAGAATGACAAGTATACGCAGTATGCGGCTGACCTGTGGATTGGTGCAAATGCAAACGGTGCCTTGACTGCTATTAACGGCGGTACGGTTGGCAATGTTTTTGTTAATTCTAATGCATGGTCTGCAAGCAATCCCGGCGGTTTTACAATGACTGGCGGCAATGTTAAAAACCTGTATGTAGAGTATGATGCTGGTTATGGTGCGGCATATACCTATCAGGGCGGCACGATTGAAAATCTGTATATCTCTACTACTGATGGCAATGGTAAGAGTGTAAAGGTTACTCCTGTTGTTGGCATGGCTTACGTTGGCGGTCAGACCAGCGAGGATGCTACTTCTCCGGTTGCTAAGGTTGGCGATACCGGTTATGCAACACTGGCTGCGGCTGTTGCAGCGGCTAAGGATGGTGGTACGATTGAACTGTTAAAAAATGTAGAGGAGACTCTGCGACTGAAACAAGGTGAAGATATAACACTTAACCTTAATGGTCATACGCTATCCGCTGAACAGACTACTGTAGGAGTGGTACATGGTAAGTTGGTAGTTAATGGCCCTGGCACAATTAAGGAAAATAAGCCGAACTTTGGTGCTATTATTGCTTATGGTTCTGTAAGTCAGAATGATACGAATTATACGGAAGTTACGGTTAATAAGAATGTTACGCTGGAAGGTTGGGCACCTGTCTTTATTGATCAGAAAAATGGAAAAGCTTACGGTGTATCGGTAAATCTGAATGATGTAACATTAAATGCGAAGAATGATACATCCAATGCAGTTGGTTCGGGCGTTTATGTTAATGGTCAGATTACAGACGCAGTAAATTCGCCGGTAATTAATCTGGATTCTACTACTATTGCTTCTACTGGTCATGGTATGTATCTGGCTGGTTATGCAACTACTACTGTTAATGGTGGCAGTGTTAGTGGCAGCGAGACAGGTATTGAAATTCGTGCAGGTAAGCTGACAGTAAATGGCGCAACTGTAACTGGCAATGGAATTCCGACCAGTGTAACACCGAATGGTAATGGTTCTACTTCGGTTGGTGCAGGCATTGCAGTTGCACAGCATACCACTGAACTGCCGATTGATGTAACGATTTCTGACGGTATGATTTCTGGTTATACTGGTCTGCTGGAAAGCAATCCGCAGAATAACCCTGCAGCGTCTATTGCAAGAGTTAATATCAATGTAGCTGGCGGTAAATTTGCGGCTATCAATGGCGGCAAAAATGCTGTTTCGAGTGATGATAAGCGCGTTATCATCTCTGGTGGTGTATTTGCTCAGAAGTTTGATAACTCTTATTGTGCTACTGGTCTGACTGTCATTGACAGCAAGGACACTACCTACAAGTACACCGTTGGCACCGTTGAAGTCAAGGACGAAAACGAAATCAAGACTGATACCCAAAAGGGCGCTACTCAGGCAACTCTGGGCGATAAAATCGCTGCAGGCGATAAAACTGCTGCAACGGCTGTCGGCACAAGCGTAACTCCGACCAAGCTGACGGACACCACTCCGATTACGGCAGACGACAAGGCGCAGGCTCTGACTGAACTTGTAAAGAACAAAAAGGTTAAGCTGACTGACGACGGCAAGATTCCGGCAGGTACTACCGTTACCGTTGTAAAGGAAACTTATCTGGATGTTACCGTAACTGCATATGATACCAAGAGCAATACGGTTTCTATGGACATTACCCCGAAGTACAACCTGATTGCCACTACCGATAAGGATAATCGCACGGATGCAAACAGCGTTACGCTGGAAACCAAGCCGCTTACGGTTAGTGAGGCAACCAAGGTTTCCGTAACTATTCCGGCATTTGCAAATAAAAAGGTTTACATTGACCATGCAAACGGCAAGAACCTGTATGTTGCAACTGCTGATGAAAACGGCAAGATTGAGTTCACCACCAACGGTTTCAGCCCGTTCACTTTCGCACTGTCCAACCCGAATGTTGTTGCTGAGGTAAACGGCAATGCGTACACTTCTTTCCAAGATGCGGTAAACGCAGTTGCAAACGGTGGCACGATTGAAATCGTTGGCGGCAATAAGAACTACACTGCTACTATCAGCGGTTCTTCCAAGACCTTTACGGTTAAGAATACGCTCGATTCGGACATTACCGTTAAGGTAAATAATGATTCCAAGACGGTCGGCAAGAATAACGGTACACAGAGCTTTACCTACACCAAGCCGTCCTCCGGCGGTTCTTCCGGCGGCAGCTCCTCCGGCAAGACGACCACAGCCAACCGCCTGGCCACCCAGCTTCGGGTACATGGAAAAAAGCCCATCCTGATGAGCCTGGACAACTATTATATCGACCGGGATAAGCTTGCCCCTGGCCCGGATGGCAAAGTGGACCTGGAGCATATCAATACGCTGGATACTGAGCTGTTCCGGCAGAACATTTCCTGCCTGCTCTCCGGCGGAGAGACGGCGTTGCCCACCTTCAATTTTGTGCAGGGCAAGCGGGTGTGGGATGGCCGCCAGCTGCGGCTGGGGGAGAATTCCGTCATCATCGTGGAGGGCATCCTCATCTTCCAGAACAAGGCGCTGCGTGACCTGTTGGACATCAAGATCTTTGTGGAGACGGACGCCGATGTACGCATCCTGCGCCGCGCCCTGCGGGACGTGGAGGAGCGGGGGCGCTCGCTGGAGTCGGTGGTGACGCAGTACCTGACCACGGTGAAGCCCATGCACGAGAAGTACGTGGAGCCGTCCAAGGGCAACGCCGACATCATCATCCCCCACGGCGGCCGGAACTCGGTGGCGTTGGATCTCATCGTCGGACGCATCCAGCGACACCTTTGCGCTAACGCGCTTTCTCAAAAATGCAAGCATTTTTGAGAAGAATGCAGCCGGGTGCATGCACTCACTGCGTTCGCACACTTACCAGTCTGAGAAGAGAAAAAACTGACGCGCATGTCGCCAGTTTTTTCAGATTGCACTTTATTCCGTCATCTTAGATGACGGAACTCTGTGAGACTTTGCATTATCTGCCACTTTTACAGTCCGAAGGGGGATTTGTATTGCGGCGAAAAACGTTACAGCAGCGCCTCCAATTCCACCAAGCTCTCCGGTCGAGTGGCCCAGCTGGTGGCGAAGCGGATGACGGTGTGCGCCTCGTCCAGCTCCTCCCAGAACCCGAAGGACACGCGCTTCGCCAGCTCCTCCATCTGCCCATTTTCCACCACCACGAACTGCTGGTTGGTGGGGCTTTCGCGGAAGAAGGTGCAGCCGGCCTCGCGCAGGATGCGGCGCAGCTCGTCGGCCATGGCGATGGCATGGCGACCCACTTCGCCGTACAGTCCGTCGGTGAACAGCGTATCGAACTGCACGCCGAGCAGACGCCCCTTGGCCAGCAAGGCACCGTGCTGCTTGGCGTGGGTGAGGAAGTGGCGTGGCATGCCGCCGCGCGGGAACACGACCGCCTCGCCGCAGAGCGCCCCGCATTTGGTGCCGCCGATGTAGAAGGCGTCGGTGAGGCGCGCGATGTCGGTCAGGGAG
>OLPV01002975.1_pt1 | contig 10579 bp, 9 predicted proteins | sample 1671961 | NCBI WGS metagenome assembly OLPV01 (sample SAMEA3136630, study PRJEB25190) | human gut metagenome | biome: human gut; feature: human-associated habitat; material: faeces | place: Austria | collected 2013
GACCGACAAAGAGAAACAGGAACAGATAGCAAACGGATACAATCATGATGCGCCCTATACCCCTTCCAGATCAAACGGTGGGGTGTACTCCTCCCGGGCGCTGCTCTTTTCCTGCATGTAGCCATCGGTCAGCCCCAGCCGGACGGCCTCATCAATGACTTGCCGGTACTCGTAGGTCGTGATGCGCCGCCCTAAGCCGTGCTCGGCCGCCTTATAAAAAGGTGTGAACTGGCTCATCAGGCTCGGGATAAATTCCACACCGGTCTCTGCCCGCAGCGCTGCCAGCCGCTGCAGCACCGCGCGGCTGTCCGCTACATGGCCGGGCAGGGCCAGATGCCGCACGATGACGCCCCGCTGCAGGTAGCCGTCTGCATCGAAGACTGGCGCGCCGGTCTGCACAAGCATCTCGCGCAGGGCGGCATCTGCCACGGCGGGGTAATCCTGTGCGCAGGAAAGCTGCGCCGCCAGCGTGCTGTCGCAATACTTATAGTCGGTAAGCCAGATGTCCACATACCCGGCCAGTGCGCGGACAGCCTCAACGGTTTCGTAGCCGCCGGTGTTGTAGACAACAGGCAGGGCAAAGCCCGCCGCTCTGGCAGCATCCAGTGCCTCTGTCACCCAGGGCAGATAGTGGGACGCCGTGACCAGATTCAAATTTTTGGCGCCGCCGTTTTGCAGCTGCATAAAAATATCGGCCAGCCGCTCGGCGGTGATCGCCTTGCCCACCTCACCCTGACTGATGGGGTAGTTCTGGCAGTAGCAGCACCGCAGGGTGCAGCCGCTGAAAAACACCGTGCCGCTCCCGGTGGCGGCATCGGGGTCGCCGCTCAGGCAGGGCTCCTCCCAGTGGTGCAGGGCGGCGCGGGCCACCCGCAGGGTATCATCGGCCCCGCAGAAGCCCCGCTGCCCTGCGGCACGGTCGGCCCCGCAGGCCCGGGGGCAAAGGGTACAGTGGTGCGGCAGCTGCATGGCAAAAACCTCTTTCACAAAAAACTTTTCTATAAGTTTACCACAAACCGGGAAAGTGTGGTATACTATATCTACCAATATCACAAAATAAAGGAGTGTGCTTTTATGTCTACCCCTCATAACCGCGCGGAAAAGGGCGATTTCGCCAAGACCGTTCTGATGCCCGGCGATCCGCTGCGCGCAAAGTTCATCGCGGAAACCTTTCTGAAGGATGTCCGCCTCGTCACCGATGTGCGCGGTATGCTCGGCTACACCGGCAGCTATCAGGGCCGCCCCATCAGCGTTATGGGCAGCGGCATGGGCATGCCGTCCATCGGTATCTATTCCTATGAGCTGTACAGTCAGTACGGTGTGGAGAACATCATCCGCATCGGCTCTGCCGGCTCGTATACCGACAAGGCCAAGCTGTTTGATGTCGTGCTGGCCACCGGCGCGTATTCCGAGAGCAACTATGCCGTGACCCAGAGCGGCGACACAGACGACATCCAGACCCCCAGCGCCGAGCTGAACAACGCCCTGCGCCGCAGCGCTGCCGCGGCAGGTGTCCCCCTGATCGAGGGCAATATCCATTCCTCCGATGTGTTCTACCGCCAGCCCAGCGATGCCAAGCCGACCTACTGGGAGCGCCTGCGCGATGAAAAGGGCTGTCTGGCTGTTGAGATGGAGAGCTTCGCCCTTTTCCACAATGCAAAGGTGCTGGGCAAGCGGGCAGCCTGCCTGCTGACCATCTCGGACAGCTTTGTCTCGCCGGAAATCACGACCGCCGAGCAGCGCCAGACCAGCTTTACTGCCATGATGCAGGTCGCGCTCGGCGTGGATGCCTTTTTGGAGAAGTAAGCATGGAAAAAGCTGAGATCCGGACCCTGATCCGCGCTGCGTTTGAAGGGCAGGGGTTTGCCTATGCGCCGTATTCCCGCTTCCATGTGGGGGCGGCACTGCGGGCCAAGGACGGCCGTGTGTTCAAGGGCTGCAACATCGAGAATGCAGGCTATACCGCTACGAACTGCGCCGAGCGCACGGCGCTGTTCAAGGCTGTCAGCGAGGGTGTGCGCGAGTTTGACGCCATCGCCATTGTGGGCAGCAAGGCGGGGGAGAAGAACACTCTTGTCACCGGCCCCTGCGGCGTCTGCCGTCAGGCACTCTATGAGTTCGGCGGCCCGGGGCTGACTGTAATCATGGCCAAAAGCGAGGAGGATTACATCGTGACGACCCTCGGAGAGCTGCTGCCCTACGGCTTTGGCCCGGCCAATCTGGAATGACCCCAAAGGCAGGGAAACCATGCCCCTGCAAAGAAACGAATACCAAGGAGATTTTCCCGTACCCATGAAGAAGTTCTTAGCATTGTTCCTGACGCTGACCCTGCTGGCGGGCCTGACTGCCTGCAAGGGCAGAGAAGCCATCGCCGAAGCACAGGCGGTGCATGTCGTGACCGCCCCGACCGATGACGCCACCTTTGTCTATGAGCCGGAGGACCCGACACAGGTGCTGCCGGGCGGGCAGACCATCGCGCTGGTGACCGGCCCCGGCGGCACGGACAGCGGCGAGGATGCCATGCTGTGGCAGGGCGTACAGACCTTTGCCAATACCTACCATTACACGGCCGTAAGCCAGACGGCGGCGGGCAGCACCGCCGATGATGCCGAGGCTGCCCTGCGCGCTGCGGCCGAGAGCGGCGCAAAGCTTGTGGTCTGCCGCGGCGAGGTCATGGGTCAGGCGCTCTACCGTATTCAGGAAAATTACCCGGATGTGCATTACCTGCTGTTTGACGATGAACCCCATAATGACGACTACAGCGCCTACAAAACGGCCAATCTGGTCCACTGTGTTCTCTTTCAGGAGGAGCAGGCGGGCTATCTTGCAGGCTATGCCGCTGTGACCGAAGGGTATACCGCGCTGGGCTTTGTCGGTACGCGGGAGGTCCCCGGTATTGTGCGCTACGCCACCGGCTTTTTGCAGGGCGCAGAGGCCGCTGCCGAGCAGCAGGGTGAGCGCGTGAGCCTGCAGACATGGTTCGCCGACACGGATACAGTCAATGATGCCATCACCCAGCGGATGATCGACTGGTATAATAACGGAACAACGCTGATCATGGTCAGCGGCGGTGACCTCTATACAGGCGTTGCCAACGCTGTCAACCAGACCGGTGCCAAGGCAATCACGACAGACTGCGACCGCACGGATCAGGGTGACCGTATCCTTGCCAGCGCCGTTAAATGCTACAATGCGGCGGTGCAGCGCGAGCTGTACACCTTCTTTGTGCAGGGCACTTGGGATGCCCAGAGCGCCGGCCAGACCGAGAAGACCGGCTTTACCAACGGTGAGGTGGCGCTGCAGGCCGGCAGCGAGTGGCGGCTGGACAACTTCAGTCAGGAAAGCTACCGCAAGCTGTATGAAAAGCTGCGCACCAGCGCGCTGCGGGTGGATACCTACTCCGACCTTGACACGCTGCCCAACACCCCCAATGTCACACTGACCCGCCTGCGCTGACACAGCCCGCACAGCGGCTTTGTTATGCTTTTGTAATGATTTGTTTAGCGTTTTGTCATTGAATAACCGCCCCAAATGCGGTATACTGAACTTATTACGGCAGGGAACCGCCCTGCCGGACAACTGAAAATCAACCTAAGGAGATTAAAACCATGAAAAAGTTTCTCGCTTTTGTAATGGCTGCCAGCATGGCGCTCTCTCTGGCTGCCTGCGGCGGTTCTACCCCCGCAAGCTCCACGGCCAGCACCACGACGGAGGCTACCTCTGAGGCCGCTGCTTCCACTTCCGGCAGCAAGACCGATGTTGCTTTCGTTACCGATGTAGGCAACATTGATGACCAGTCCTTTAACCAGTACACCTGGCAGGGCGTGCAGGACTTCTGCAGTGCCAACAGCCTGAACGCCAACTACTACCGCCCCACCGAGGACTCCGACGCTGCTCGTCTGGAGCAGATGGACAACGCTGTCAACGATGGCGCTAAGGCCGTCGTCGTTGCCGGCTACCTGTTCGGTTCCTCTATCGCTGAGGCTCAGGCCAAGTACCCCGATGTTCAGTTCCTCGCGCTGGATGTTTCCACCGCTGATCTGGGCGACAAGGCGCCTACCTCCAACACCGCGCTGATCACCTATAAGGAAGAGCAGGCCGGTTATCTGGCTGGCTACGCCGCTGTTACCGATGGCTACAAGGAGCTGGGCTTCCTGGGCGGCATGGCCGTTCCCGCTGTTATCCGTTACGGCTACGGCTTCGTGCAGGGCGCTGATGCTGCTGCCAAGGAGATCGGTGCTACGGATGTCAACATCAAGTACTGGTACTCCGGCGGCTTCGCTGCTACCGATGAGGTCAAGAACAAGATGGATGGCTGGTACTCCGAGGGTACCGAGGTCGTCTTTGCCTGCGGCGGCCCCGTCTGCGAGAGCTGCGACGCTGCTGCGCAGGCCAACGGCGGCAAGATGATCGGCGTTGACGTCGACCAGTCCGGCCGGTTCGACACCGTTGTCACCTCTGCCATGAAGGGCCTGGCCGAATCTGTCAACGAGGCCCTGACCGATGCCCTGAACAACGGCTGGAAGTTTACCGATGCCTACGCCGGCAAGCAGGCCGTTCTGGGCGCTGCCGAGAACTGCGTTGGCCTGCCGATGTCCACCAGCAAGTTCACCAAGTTCACGCAGGAGCAGTACGACACTATGTATGCTGCCATTGTGGACGGCTCTCTGGTCATTGACGACAGCTTTGACGTCGATGTACACCCCGCCGTCACCAATGTGACTGTTGACTATCAGAGCTGATAGCTTAAAAGTATGACTTTTGACCGCCCCGTGCCTTACCGCACGGGGCGGTTTTTGCGTATAAGGGCAGGGCTGTCCGCGATTTGACAGGCAAAGCGGATGGAATGCCCATAAGCGACAACTTTTTGTGCAAAATCTCTTGTACAAAAATGAAATTTTCTGTATAATATAGAGTACTAAATTGTGTACAAGCCTGTACACATCGAAAGGGGCGTGCAACGGTTGACAGAAAATTATGTCATCGAAATGCTGCACATCACCAAGGAGTTCCCCGGCATCAAAGCCAATGATGATATCACCCTGCAGCTGCGCAAGGGCGAGATCCATGCCCTGTTGGGCGAAAACGGCGCCGGTAAATCCACCTTGATGAGTGTGCTGTTCGGCCTGTACCAGCCGGAAAAGGGTGTTATCAAGAAAAACGGGCAGGAGGTCAAGATCAACAACCCGAATGACGCCAACGCGCTGGGCATCGGCATGGTGCATCAGCACTTTAAGCTGGTGGAATGCTTCACCGTGCTGGATAACATCATCCTCGGCGTGGAGGACACAAAGCACGGCTTCCTGCAGAAGGACGAGGCCCGCAAAAAGGTCATGGCGCTGAGTGAAAAATACGGCCTGAAGGTAGACCCCGATGCGCTTGTCAGCGATATTTCAGTCGGCATGCAGCAGCGTGTCGAGATCCTGAAAATGCTCTACCGCGACAACGAAATCCTGATTTTCGATGAGCCTACGGCTGTTTTGACCCCGCAGGAGATCGATGAGCTTATGGAGATCATGCGCGGCTTCAAGGCGGAGGGCAAGAGCATCCTCTTCATCACCCACAAGCTTAACGAGATCATGGCTGTGTCGGACCGCTGCAGCGTCCTGCGCAAGGGCAAGTATATCGGTACAGTTGATATTAAGGACACCACCAAGGAAGAGCTGTCCAAGATGATGGTCGGCCGCGATGTGCAGTTTGCCGTTGAGAAAAAGCCCAGCGAGCCGGGCAAGCCGATCCTTGAGGTGGAAAACCTCGTTGTGCCCAGCAAGGTACACAAGAATAACGCCGTGCGCGGCGTCAGCTTCAATGTCCGCGCAGGCGAGATTGTCTGCATCGCCGGTATTGACGGCAACGGTCAGAGCGAGCTGATCTACGGCATCACGGGACTCGAAAAGCCGACCGGCGGAACGATCAGGCTGGAGGGCAGGGACATCACGAATGCACCCATCCGTGAGCGCTCCAAGGCCGGCATGAGCCATATTCCCGAGGATCGCCATAAGCACGGTCTGGTGCTGGACTATACGCTGGCTGACAATATGGTCCTGCAGCGCTACTGGCAGCCGGAGTTCCAGAACCACGGCTTTATTAAGAAGGGGGCCGTCCTCGACTATGCCGAGCGGCTCATCAAGCAGTACGATGTGCGCAGTGGTCAGGGCCCTGCCACCATCGCCCGCAGTATGTCGGGCGGCAACCAGCAGAAGGCCATCATCGCCCGCGAGGTCGATAAGGACCCGCAGCTGCTCGTTGCCGTGCAGCCCACCCGCGGCCTTGACGTCGGTGCGGTCGAGTATATCCACAAGCAGATCGTGGCCGAGCGCGACAAGGGCCGTGCGGTGCTGCTCGTCAGTCTGGAGCTGGACGAGGTCATGAACCTGTCTGATCGCATCCTCGTGATTTATGAGGGCGAGATCGTGGGCGAGTTTGACCCGCGCAAGACCACTGTCGAGGAGTTGGGTCTGTATATGGCCGGCGCAAAGAAGCAAGGGGAGGCGAAAGCATGAGTAAACAGAATAAACAGCCGCTTTTGCAGCACCCCGCTGTAGTAGGCGTGCTGGCAAGCCTTTTGTCCATCGTCATCGGTCTGGTGCTGGGCTTTGTGTTGCTGGTGTTGCTGAACCCCGGCGCTTCGCTGGGCGGCATGAAAGCCATGATGACGACCGGCTTTTCCAGCATGGACAAGCTGGGCAAGGTGCTGTATCAGGCAGCGCCGCTGATGATGTGCGGCCTGTCGGTCGGCTTTGCCTTCAAGACCGGCCTGTTCAACATCGGCGCATCCGGTCAGTATACGATGGGTGCATTCTTTGCACTGCTGTGTGCCATTCAGTTCCAGATGCCGTGGTTTGTCTGCCTGCTGGCGGGCGCGGTCGGAGGTGCGATCTGGGGCATCTTCCCGGGCCTGTTCAAGGCGTACTTCAATGTCAACGAGGTCATCACCGCCATCATGTTCAACTGGATCGGCATGTACCTTGTGAACCTGCTGCTGGCCAACACCCCCACTATGCTGGCTTCTGCCTGGGGCGCGTCCAACTCGGACCGCACGGCGGCGCTGTCCGCTGCAAACCCCGGGGCTATTCTGCCCAAGGGGCCGTTTGCCGCACTGTTCGGCAATTCGAGCTGGATCAACATTTCTATCATCATTACGATTGTTTTTGCTGTCCTCGTCTGGGTCGTGCTGCAAAAGACCACCTTTGGCTATGAGCTGAAGGCCTGCGGCCTCAGCCGGGATGCCGCCCAGTATGCGGGCATCAACTCCAAGCGCAACATCGTGCTTTCTATGGTCATTTCGGGTGCGCTGTCCGGCATCGGCGGCGGCATCTACTATCTGGCCGGTACGGGGCAGTATGTGCTGGAAAAATCCATTCTCGGCATGGGCTTCAACGGCATTCCCGTGGCGCTGCTGGCCAGCTCCAACCCCATCGGCACGATCTTCTCGGCGCTTTTCATCAGCTATATTCAGGTCGGCGGCGCGGCCATGCAGCCCGCCTACTCCTCGGAGACCATTGACATCGTGATCGCTGTCATCATCTATCTGGCGGCCTTTGCGCTGCTGATGCGCGGCGTGATCGCCAAGGCAGTCTCCGGCCGCAAAGAGAAAGGGGGTGCTGCGAAATGATGATCGCTGCCAACATTATCAGTCTGACCATTCTGTTTGCGGTGCCGCTGCTGCTTGTGGCGCTGGGCGGTATGTTCAGTGAGCATTCCGGCGTTATCAACATCGCGCTGGAAGGCATGATGATCATTGGTGCGCTGTTCGCCTGCTTCACGCTGCAGGGTCTTGACCAGAGCGGCTTCGGTTCCGTGCACCCGCAGATTTCCATGCTCATCGCCATCCTTGTGGCGGGCGTCACGGGCATGATCTTCTCACTGCTGCTGGGCTTTGCAGCCATCAATCTGAAGGCTGACCAGACCATCGGCGGCACGGCCTTGAACCAGTTTGCGCCCGCCTTCGCCGTTGTTATGACTTGGGCGATTCAGGGTCAGGGCCTGACCACTATCTCGATCCCCAGCTGGGTGCGCATCACCCGCGATACCTTCGGCCTTGCCCCGGTGGACGGCCCCAGCTTCTGGAACAACCTCATCTTCAAGTATTTCTATCTGACGACCCCGGTGGCCATCGTTCTGTTCATCGCAGCCTACATTGTGATGTACAAGACCCGCTTCGGCCTGCGTCTGCGCGCCTGCGGCGAGCATCCTCAGGCGGCGGATTCTGTGGGCATCAATGTCTACAAGATGCGCTACGCCGGTGTGCTGATCTCCGGCTTCCTCGGCGGTGTCGGCGGTCTGGCCTACACGGTGGCGGCCGGTTCCGGCTTCAACTCTGACGTTGGCGGCTACGGCTTCCTTGCGCTGGCTGTCATGATCTTCGGCAACTGGAAACCATTCCCGATTCTGGCCTCGTCGCTCTTCTTCGCACTGTTCAAGGTCATTGCGGCGTACTCTTCGTCGCTGTCCTTCCTGCCGAAGTTTGAGGGTGTCAAGGAAATCTCCAACTTCTACCAGATGCTGCCGTATATCGTCACGATGATCGTGCTGATCTTTACCTCCAAAAACTCTCAGGCTCCCAAGGCTGAGGGTATCCCCTACGATAAGGGCAGCCGCTGATACAAACGATACACAGGCCGCCCGACGCCTACAGCCGGGCGGCCTGTGCTTTTTTGAAGGAGACAAGCTTATGCGAATGTATGATATTATCGCCAAAAAACGCGATGGCGGCACGCTGAACCGTGAGGAGCTTTCCTTTGCGGTCAACGGCTATGTGGCCGGGGATGTGCCCGACTACCAGATGTCGGCGCTGCTCATGGCCATCTATCTGCGCGGCATGACCGATGAGGAGACTGCCGTACTGACCGATGTCATGGCCCGCTCCGGCGATATGGTCGATCTGTCCGCCATCGCGGGCATCAAGGCGGACAAGCACTCCACCGGCGGCGTGGGGGACAAGACCACGCTCGTCATTGCGCCCATCGTGGCGGCCTGCGGCGTCAAGATCGCCAAGATGAGCGGGCGCGGGCTGGGCCACACCGGCGGCACCATCGACAAGATGGAGGCAGTGCCCGGCACCCGCACCAGCCTGACACAGGAGGAGTTTTTCAAGCAGGTCAATGAGATCGGTATTTCGGTTATCGGACAGAGCGGCAAGATCGCCGCGGCTGACAAAAAGATCTACGCCCTGCGCGATGTGACCGCCACGGTCGGCTGTATTCCGCTGATTGCATCCTCCATCATGTCCAAAAAGCTCGCGGCCGGTTCAGACGCCATTTTGCTCGATGTGACGATGGGAGACGGCGCCTTCATGAAGGATCTGGACAGCGCCCTTGAGTTGGCGCGCCAGATGGTCGCAATCGGCACGGCGCACGGCCGCAGGGTCGCTGCGCTGATCACCGATATGGACAAGCCGCTGGGTAGAAACATCGGCAATTCGCTGGAAGTAGCCGAGAGCATGGCCGTGCTGCAGGGCAAAGGCCCCACCGATTTGACCGAGGTCTGCCTGCAATTGGCAAGCAACATGCTGGTGCTGGCGGGCAAGGGCGATATGCCGACCTGCCGCAAGCTGGCCGAGGGCGTCATCGCCGACGGCTCCGCTTTTGAAAAGTGCTGCCAGATGTTTGCCGCGCAGGGCGGCGACATCAGCGTGCTGCGGGATGCCGACAAATTCCGCAAGGCGAAATTCAGCTATGAGCTGACCGCCCCCGCCGATGGATACATTTACAAAAACGATGTTGAGCGCATCGGCAATGCCAGCGTCCTGCTGGGCGCGGGCCGCATCAAGAAGGAGGACAGCATCGACTTTGCCGCAGGCATCACGATGCACAAAAAGCTGGGCGATCATGTCAGCGCAGGGGAGAGCATCTGCACCCTCTACGCCGATGACGAGGCTCTGTTTGCCCCCGCTGAGGAGATGTACCGCGGCGGTCTGGTAATCCGCGATGAGAAGCCGGTTCTCCCGCCGCTGATCTACGCAAGAGTGACCAGCGATGGGGTAGAGCGGTTCTGATTCATAGCCATAGGAGAGGGCTGAATCCCTCCTGTATAAACAAAACGGTTCCTGCCGCGTTTTTGTGCGCTGCAGGAACCGTTTTTGTTATTGCTTTCTTCGTTTCAGCCAGAACACCTTGAATTTTCCGTAGCCGTTCGGCTTGTCCGCGTCAAATTCCTCGGTTTTCACATACCGCTTAAAGGCACCGTCAAACTGCAGGGCGCTGCCGTCCTCCTGTATATCGGTCAGGCAGCGGGGAATGGCGGCGCGCTGGCTGTCAAATTCCGGCTCTCTGTCCCACAGAATATTGCCGTCTGCGTCAAAGCCATGGGCCCATACGCTGAACACAAGGCAGGCAGCCTCGCCGTAGCAGTACCGCTCAAAGCGGATGCGCCCGTCCAGATAGAACAGCAGGCAATCGCGGAAGTGGGTCTCGAGTTCTTTTTCATAGCGGCGTCCGCATCCGGACCCGGCAAAATCGGCAGCGTTGGCAGTCATCGTGTGCCCCTCCTGTACTAAGGGCAATACCGCACAATTCCCGCCTAACGGCTTAAGCACCGCTCCGGTGGCTGCGGCACGGCATCTGCGTTGCCAAAATGC
>OLPV01002979.1_pt1 | contig 10570 bp, 6 predicted proteins | sample 1671961 | NCBI WGS metagenome assembly OLPV01 (sample SAMEA3136630, study PRJEB25190) | human gut metagenome | biome: human gut; feature: human-associated habitat; material: faeces | place: Austria | collected 2013
GTTCTGTTTCTTCCATCTCAAGGGAAAAGAATGCTTCATTATAATAAATGTTCTGTCCTTCCGGCGTGATATCCGGTGCAAACTGGCAGGTGGTCATTCTCCGTCTTTCGTTGTTCAGTCTGTTGATATCCAGATCTGCATAGATGACTCCATTGACAAAACGTCTGCTTTCTGCAAGGATAGTGCCATTTTCTGCGATCAGGTTATGGCCTCCATATACCACATCCTGAGTAGACTCTCCCTCACCGGCACTGGCATAAACATATCCGCAGAGAAGTCTTGCTGACTGTGTGCTGACGAGACTTCTCCGGTAAGCATCCTTGCCAACCACTTCATCGCTGGCTGAAAGATTCACGATCAGGTTGGCTCCATGATAGGCATGCTGTACACTTGGAGGGTTAGGTACCCACAGATCCTCACAAATCTCTGCAGCAACCTGCAGTTTCGGTATTTCATTACAGGTAAAGACCAAATTGGGAGAAATGGACACATCGTATTCGTCCATGTCTTCTTCTTCGGAATCATCTTCTATATAATCCGGATTCTCCTCGTCTTCCATATCATACTCTTCATCCATATCGTCAAAGCCAAATTCGATGACCTTTCCTCCGGTAAGGATTCCTGCAAATTTCTCTGTGTCAAATTCCAGTTCCGGTGCTTCTTTCTTGATAGTAATGCTTCCATCTACCTTTTCCCCGGAAGTAAAATATCTTGCTTCATAAAACTCGTTATAGTTTGGCAGATTGATCTTCGGTACAAATCCAAGGATTTCTCCGTGGCTGAGCCCTGCAGCCACGTTGTAGAGTTTGCCCTGATATTCCAGTGGCAGACCTACAAAAATCAGTGCATCTACCTCTTCGGTCTCTTCTGCAATACGGAGAAGCTGTGCTCTGGCTTCTTCCAGAAGAGTTTCCTGCCAGAACAGGTCTCCACAGGTATATCCTGTAATACAAAGTTCCGGGAATACCATAACCTTTGCACCCTGTTCCTCCATTTCGTGAACCATTTCGATAATCTTGTCTGCATTAAATTCGCAGTCTGCCACCTGAACATCCGGAGTTCCTGCAGCCACTTTAATAAATCCGTCTTTCACCGTTTCCTCCTTGCCTCTTACAGTTTACCACTGTAAAGAATGGTGTATGGTTATTTACACTTTCTGAGAATCTCTTTTAACTCTTCCACACTGAACACATAATTGGTATTGCAAAAATGGCAGTTCAGCTCTACTTCTTTGCCTTCCTGGATCAGTTCGTTTAATTCTTTTCTTCCAATGCTGATCAGAGCTTTTTCTACTCTGTTTTTGTCGCAGTTACAGTAAAATTCTGTAGGTATGGTATCATTAATCTCAATGTCAAATCCTTCCAGAACCTGCTCAAGAAGACTTTCCGGTGTATGTCCCTGTTCCAGCAGTGTGGTTACTGACTGGATCTTCTGCACGTTCTGTTCCAGTTTTGCAATGGTAGATTCCTCTGCAAAAGGCATTACCTGTACAATAAATCCACCTGCCTGGCGTACCGTATTGTCCTTGTTCATAAGGACTCCCAGACCCACTGCTGAAGGCACCTGTTCACTGACTGCAAAATAATAAGTAAGATCTTCTGCGATCTCTCCTGTCTGCAATGCCACCTGTCCAGAATAAGGCTCTTTCAGTCCCATATCTTTGATCACATTCAGGATACCGTTTCCTACTGCTCCGGATACATCCAGCTTGCCTTTGCTGTTGGCAGGGATCAGCACCTGGGGATTGCCTGCATATCCCTTAACTCTTCCTTTGGAATCAGCAGTTACTGTGATTCCATTGATAGGTCCGTCTCCCTTGATCTGAAGCGTAAGGATGTCATTTTCTCCTTTCATCATTACGCCCATCATGGCTCCGCCTGTAAGGAGTCGTCCCAGTGCAGCGGTAGCTACCGGGCTGGTATTGTGATCCTTTCTGGCGGTTTCCACTGTTTCTGTGGTAACTGCTGCAAATGCTCTGATCTGGCTGTCAGCAGCCACTGCTCTTACAATATAATCATTCATTTCAAGTTGTTCCTCTCATACTTTTGTCAAATATTTTTGCCTTTTTCTCCTGCAACAAAAAACAGTCTCTCGCTTTCCTCAGTTGCAGGATTCATGGTATAGGCATCGTAAACTGCCAGAAGTTCCATTCCGGCTTCTTTTATGAGATCTTTGATCTCACTTTCCTCATAAGCTTTCTGACAGTGAAGCTCTTCACATTTCTCGTAGAGACCATCCTCTCTTGGCAGAAACATGGCAAGTTCATAATAATTCAGGCTGTTTTCTTCGTCAAAGGTATTATCCCAGATAAAACTTCCCTCATCTCTGTTCTCTGCGATGGTTGTATCTCCCAGGATATCTCTGTATTTATGTATGGTATTCATATCAAAAAGGAATACCCCGCCTGGATCCAGATAATTATTCACCAACCGGAATACCTGGAGAAGATCTTCTTTTTCTGTAAGATAATTCAGACTGTCACAGACGCTGACTACTGCCCGTACTGTTCCGTACAATTCAAACTCCTGCATATCCTGCAGAAGATAAAGAATATCCTGGCCGGATTCCATTTTCTTTTCCATGGCTTCTGCCAGCATCTCTTCGGAATTATCCACTCCAATCATATCATATCCTTTTTGTGCAAGCAATCCTGTCATGGTACCTGTACCACATCCAAGTTCCAGTACCAGACCATCCCGGATTCCCTGTTCTTCCAGATGTTTCTGTATATAATCTGCCCATTCCTCATAATCTATATTGTCCATGAAAAGATCATAAACCCTGGCAAATTTTCCATATGCTTCCAATGATTTTCCTCCCTGTAGATGAAAAGGCAGATGATCTCTCACCTGCCTTGTTTCACTTTACTGTTCTTATTATCGTACAGTCATATAATATACATCTGCTGCTTCTCCATGCCAGTAATAACTTTCGTCATTCTGATCATAAACGTCTGACTCACCGGTGAAACGATAAGTATTGCCATCAAAGTCACCCCAATTACCGTTTCCATCTGGTGTAACAACAATCGGATGTCCGTCTGAGTTACGATAAATAGTTCTGGTCTCGTCTGTGTTGCTCAGCTGCTCATTGGTAAATCCTGCATATCCGTCAGAGCTGTCATCACTGCTGCCAGAACTGCTGTCATTACTGTCGCTCTGGGAAGCATCTGTAGTGCTGCTGTCTGTGGTTGTTCCATCAGAAGCTGTTCCATCTGTAGTTGTTCCATCTGTTGAGGTACCATCTGTGGAAGGTGTATCTGTTCCTGCTGTGCTGTCTGTGGAAGCAGTGTCTGTACCTGCCGGTGTAGTAGCGGCAGCTGTTGCAGGTGCTGCTTCTTTCAGGGAAGAATCACCAAGAATCTGGAAAGAATCTACGGCTGCTCTTACAGAGTCCAGTGCAGCTTTTGTCTTAACAGAAGCTGTGATATTATAATATTCGGTGTCGTTGGCAAATACCTTATGAATCACGTAACGGCTACCGCCACTCTTTTCTGTATTAAGCATCTTGGTTACGTAACTGTATACACCAATTCCGTTTACATCTTCTGACTTGTACTCATAAATATTAAAATCTGTTCCCTGAGTCTTGTCTCCGTCTGCCTGTTCCAGAGATACTGCCATATCTTCAGTGGTAGGAATCACTGTAGAAGACATGGTATCTGCCCCCTGTCCATGAAGGATCAGAATGCTTCCCTGCTCCGGTGATTCAAAACTGAGCATATCTGTTTCGTCGGACTTATTGGACCAGGTAGCATCCGGAAGGTTGATCGCCATTGTCTTGTCTGCAGAAGTATAAGTAGTACTCTGTACATTCGGTGCAATGGTCGGCTCCGGTGTAGGTGTCTCTGTAGCCACCGGTGTCGGTGTGACAGTCACTGCAACTGATTCTTCCGGTTCATCCCCTCCGAAAAAGCTACATGCTGACATAAACACTGATGCTGATATAGTAAGTGCTAAAAGCGCAAGTATTCTTTTGTTCTTCATAACATCCTCCTTAAAATAAATGTTTATGATATCCTGTGCTATATTTTACAGTTTTATTACAGGGCTGTCAATGTCATTTGTCCCTGCAACTGTGAAATAACTATGAAACTATTCCCAAATTTTTTTTATAAAAAAATCTTTTCAGCTCTGAAAACTGTACATAAAAAGCTCATGAAGAGCTCTGGTAGCTGTTATATACCTGGCCTGTTTCTGTATGGAATCTGCACAGTCCTCCACCTCTTTACGAAACAGTCCGAAAACCTGATCAAACTCCAGTCCCTTTGCCAGATAAAAAGTAGTCACTGTAAGACCTTTGTGGAAAGTCTGGCTGTTGCGGTCCAGATAGGAAACAGAGACGGTTTCTTTATCTGTGTTCTCCGTGGCACTGTCTGCATTTATTTTTTCTTTCAGATAGGAAGCTGCATATCTGGCTTCTCTTTCTGTGAGAAAAACAAGGGCAGCAGTCTCAAATCTGGAACTGGCTTCTTTCCAGATCTCCAGTACCTGATCCAGTGCAGATTCTCGGTCTGGGAAAGAACTCTCTTCCACCGGTCTCCCATGACGTTCAAAAAGCTCCATGTCCTGGATTCCTGCCAGCTGGTTGGCATATTCTGCAATCTCCACAGTGTTGCGGTAGCTGCGGTTCATGATGATCCTGCGGATATCTTTCCCAAAGATCTTTGGCAAAAATCCCAGTACATCCTGCTGATGCTCTTCCATGGTCTGCGCCCGGTCTCCCAGGATGGTCATTCTGCATGGAAACAGTTTCTTAAGAAGAAGGTACTGGATCCATGAATAATCCTGCATCTCATCCACGACCAGATGCTTGATACCGTTGTTGGTACCGGCACGATAAAGAGAATATTTCAGATAAAGAACCGGGTACACATCTTCGTATTTCAGTTTTCTTTTCTCAAAAGCAACTCTTGGAAGTGGCTTCATGCCCTGTTCTTCCAGGAACCGGCTGTACAGAATATAACAGTCTCTTGTTTCGTACATCCTGAGGAATTTCTCAGTGATCTCTTCTTTTTCTTCTTCTGAAAGATCTCTGTCTCTCAGTGTCTCCACTTCGTCGATAAAATATTCTGCCACTGCCTCCATACGGGACAGAAGGGGAATATCCATAAACTTAAAATAAAAAAAATCAATGATTTGGGATTCTTTCAGTTCATATCCCCTGTATTCTATATCCCGGAAATTCATCAGTTCATCTTCCAGTGCCATCATATAGCCATCCAGTCTGGCTGTAAATTCCCTGGACTGCTTTTCCCTGCAGAGCTTCTGGGACTGTGGATGTAATACTGACCGTTCAATCTGATCATACCTGTCCTCACAGTCAGAAACAACATCCTTCAACTCCTTATAAGCAAACAGATCAAAACTCATTTCCCGGATATTCTCTTCTCCCAGCTCCGGCAGAATATGAGAAATATAATCTGCAAACACACTGTTTGGTGACAAAACCAGAATGTTGGATGATTTCAGATGTTCTCTGTCATGATACAGAAGATAGGCGATCCTGTGAAGTGCCACAGAAGTCTTGCCACTTCCTGCTGCCCCCTGAATAACCATGATCCGGTCATGCGTATTGCGAATGATGGCATTCTGCTCCTTCTGGATGGTACGGATGATATTTTTCAGCTGTACTTCTCCGTTGCTTCCAAGCTCTGCCTTCAGGATCTCATCGTCGATCTTTACATCACTTTCAAATTCGTAGACCAGATTTCCCTTACGGATCTTGTACTGCCACTTGGAAGTGATCTCTCCTTCAAAAATTCCGGAAGGTGCTTCATAAGAAGCAGGACCTCTGTCATAATCATAAAAAAGTCCGCTGACCGGTGCTCTCCAGTCATATACCAACGGTCGGCTCCCTGCTTTCTCGGAAAGATTAGCAATACCGATATAAAAAGCCTCCGGCTCCTCATCTCCTTCATAAAGAAAATCTACTCTTCCAAAGAAAGGAGAATCCAGCATTTTGCGGAAACGTTTGCGAAGAAGAAACTGCTCTTCGTTGGCATTCACCTGTCGCTGCAGTGCCTGCCTGTTATCAAAATCCTCATACCCGTACTGATCCATCTCTGTATAATTTTCCCAGTAGTATTCGTGCATGTTCTCGATCTCTCTGGTTCCTTCCAGAATTGCTGTATCTGTTTCCTTCAGTCTTCTGTTCAGACATTCTATTACATATTGCAGATATTCTCTGCCATTGTTCACATCCAGCATAACCTTAACACATTTTCCTCCTTCTACTGTAATCGCAACTGTCCACCGTTCCCTGCAGTCACGTAATTTTCTTATTATACCCAAAAAGACAGTCTCTGACAAGAGTCGTTCTCCTGTCATAAGACTGTCTTTTCTCTGGCTTATATTCTGTTTTTTATTTCATACCGGTTTCTTTGCTCCAGTTCAGGAACAGAGTTCCTCAGAAGATCCTTTTTCAAACTGGCTGTTGTAAAGATCTGCATAGAAGCCTTTCTTTGCAAGAAGTTCTTCATGGTTACCCTGTTCAATGATATCACCGTCTTTCATTACCAGGATCAGATCTGCATCCTTGATAGTAGAAAGTCTGTGTGCAATCACAAAGCTGGTCCGGCCTTTCATCAGATTATCCATAGCCTTCTGGATCTGCATTTCTGTTCTGGTATCAACAGAAGAAGTAGCCTCATCCAGGATCAGGATCCTGTTATCTGCAAGGATGGCTCTGGCAATGGTCAGAAGCTGTTTCTGCCCCTGAGAAATATTGCTGGTCTCTTCATCAAGGACTGTCTGGTATCCACCCGGCTGCTGCATGATAAAGTTATGAATATGGGCTGCTTTGGCTGCTGCAATTACTTCTTCATCTGTAGCATCCAGTCTTCCGTAGCGGATATTTTCCATAATAGTTCCTGAAAACAGCCAGGTATCCTGCAGTACCATACCGAACATTTCATGAAGTTCACTTCTGTTAAAATTCTTTACATCATGACCATCCACTTTGATGGCACCTTTGTTTACATCATAGAAACGCATAAGAAGTTTCACCATGGTGGTTTTTCCTGCTCCTGTAGGTCCTACAATGGCAATCTTCTGACCATCATGAACATCTGCGGAAAAATCATGAATAATAATTTTATCCGGGTTATATCCAAACTCTACATGTTCAAACTGAACATTACCTTCCAGTCCTTCAATGGAATCCGGATGGGCCGGCAGCTGTTCTTCTTCCTCTTCTTCCAGAAATTCAAATACACGCTCAGAAGCTGCAGCAGATGACTGAAGAAGGTTGGTAACCTGTGCAATCTGCTGGATAGGCTGTGTAAAATTACGGATATACTGGAAGAAGGACTGGATATCACCTACTTCGATGGTTCCTTTAATGGCAAAAACACCACCAAGAAGTGCCACCATAACATATCCAAGGTTTCCTACAAACTGCATGATCGGCATCATCATTCCGGAAAAGAACTGAGACTTCCATGCAGATTCATAAAGTTTTTTATTATCCTTTTCAAATTCATCCAGTACATCTTTTTCTTTGTTGAAAACTCTGACAACATCATGACCGCCAAAATTTTCTTCAATCTGACCATTTACTGTTCCAAGATAAGTCTGCTGATCCTGGAAATATTTCTGTGAATGTTTCATGACTGTCTGAATGATAAACATGGACACCGGAAGAATCAGCAGCGCCGCAAGAGTCATCCACACATTGATAGAAAGCATCATGATAAATACACCGATCAGTGTGGTCACTGAAGTGATCAGCTGTGTAAGACTCTGGTTCAGGCTCATCTGAAGAGTATCAACGTCATTGGTAACCCTGGAAAGTATTTCTCCGTTTGTTCTGCTTTCGAAATAATTCAGCGGCAGGTGATTGATCTTCTTCGAGATGTCTTTTCTCAAATTATAAGTAACATCATTGGAAATTCCTGTCATGATCCATCCCTGGATAAAGGAGAAACATGCACTTGTCACATACAGTCCCAAAGTCCAGAGAAGGATGGTGCCAATCTTTGTAAAATCAATCCCACCTGTACCATTTACTTTGGCTACCAGACCTGTATAAAGTTCTGTGGTTGCTTTACCCAGAATCTTCGGTCCTGCAATATTAAAAACTGTACCTGCGATTGCAAAAACAAATACCATTACAAAACGGAATTTGTATCGTTCCATATACCGGAACAGTTTTGCCATGGAGCCTCGGAAGTCTTTTGCCTTCTCTGCAGGCTGCATGCCTCTGCCACCCATAGGGCCACGTCTTCTTCTCTGCTCACTCATGCCAATTCCTCCTCTGAAAGCTGACTCATGGCAATCTGCCGGTAAACTTCACAGTTCTTCATCAGTTCTTTGTGGGAACCAATACCGGCCATATGTCCGTCGTCCAGTACAATGATCTTGTCTGCATTAAGAATTGTACTGATACGCTGTGCCACGATGATGGTTGTTGCATCTTTTGTATGTTTCTTTAAAGCCTTACGAAGAGTGCTGTCTGTCTTGAAGTCCAATGCGGAAAAACTGTCATCAAAAATGAAGATCTCTGGTTTTTTTGCAATTGCTCTGGCAATGGAAAGTCTCTGTTTCTGACCACCGGAAACGTTGGTTCCACCTTGTGCGATCGGTGATTCATATCCCTGTGGCTTGGTATCAATAAACTCTGTTGCCTGTGCCACTTCAGCTGCTTCTTTCACTTCATCTGCTGAAATATCTGTCTTTCCATAACGGATGTTGGAATCGATAGTTCCGGAGAAAAGAATGCCTTTCTGTGGAACATAACCAAGTTTGGATCTGACTTCTTTCTGAGTCATATCCCGTACATCAATACCATCTACTTTCACAGAACCTTCAGTTACATCATAGAATCGTGGAATCAGGTTTACCAGTGTACTTTTACCACTTCCTGTACTTCCGATCACTGCAACCGTCTCACCTTTTTCTGCCTTGAAAGAAATATCTGTCAGGACATTTTCACCGGCTTCCGGATAGGCAAAACTTACATGTTCAAATTCAACAGTTCCCTTTACATGATCGTAAGGTTTCACCGGTTCAGAAGGATCTTTGATGCTGACTTCTGTTGTCAGTACCTCATTAATACGAAGAGCTGCAACATTGGCTCTTGGAAGCATAATGGACATGGCAGTGATCATCAGAAAAGACATGATGATCTGCATGGAATACTGGATAAATGCCATTACATTACCTACCTGCATGGTTCCGCCATCTACAGCATAAGCTCCGCTGTAGATAATGAGAACTGATACTCCATTCATGATCAGCATCATAGTAGGCATCATAAAAGTCATACATCTGTTTACAAAAAGGTTCGTCTTTGTAAGCCTTGCATTAGCTTCTTCAAATCGTTCTTCTTCGTGTTTTTCCCGACTGAATGCCCGGATCACAGGAATACCGGTAAGGATTTCTCTTGTTACCAGGTTCAGTTTGTCTACCAGAGTCTGCAATACAGTAAACTTTGGCATAGCCACCTGGAACAGTACAAAGATCACCACCAGAATCAGTACCACTGCCACACCAAGAATCCATGTCATAGAAGCATCGGTATTCAGTACCCGGATTACACCTCCCAGACCAAGGATCGGCGCGTAAAGTACAATACGGAATAACATTGCCATAACCTGCTGTACCTGCTGAATATCATTGGTACAGCGTGTGATCAGGGACGCAGTGGAAAATTTGTGGTATTCTCTGCTGGAAAAGGTGATAACCTTCCGGTAAACTGCATTCCTCAGATCATGACCAAGAGCTGCTGCCACTCTGGCAGAAAGAAATACTACGCAGATGGCACAAAGCATGGTGACAAGTGCCATTCCAAGCATTCTCACACCAGCAACCTTGATATAATGCATCTGCATGGCATCTACATCTTCACCTATGGCTTCGTATTCTGTCTTTACATAGGCAACACCTGCCTGTGTCACAATGGATTCCGGCATATCTTTAATTTTTTCTTCAAATTTGTCGGTGATAGATTTTCTTGCTTCCTGAGGCATCTGTGCCAGTACTTCCAGTGGATCTGCCCTCTCCGGAACACCCATCTTTGCAAAAGCAGCCTGCATTTCATCACTTCCTGAAGACACACTTGTCAGAACCATCATCGGTTCAGCCAATATAGTCCCCAGCTTGTCTCTGTCACTCGATGAGATGTTCTTTATCAGTACAAGATTCTCCCCATCTTCTTCATAATAAGAATCTACAATTTTCTGATCCTTTTCATCCATAAACAACTTCAGGCTTTCCATGGAAGTCTTACGTATCTTGTCAGGAACACTGTCTTCAATACCATTCTGCTGGATTCCTACATTCACGATCCTAGATGTGTAATCCGGCAGGGAAAGGTCGCAGTATGCCTGAAGAAACAGTAATGCTATAATCAAAACTACATAGCCGGCTGATTTTTTCAGGTATTTCATCAGTTTGATCAATGGTTCTTACCTTCCTTTTCTCTGTTTTCGATATTTTCTTTATTGATTTTCCCGGTTCCTTCAGGAATCTTGTCAATATTGGCTGTAATCTGCTCCAAAAATCTTCTTAAGAGACACAATTCTGTATCGCTCAGACCATCCAGAAGAATTTTTTCGTTTTCTGCTACC
>OLPV01002986.1_pt1 | contig 10547 bp, 12 predicted proteins | sample 1671961 | NCBI WGS metagenome assembly OLPV01 (sample SAMEA3136630, study PRJEB25190) | human gut metagenome | biome: human gut; feature: human-associated habitat; material: faeces | place: Austria | collected 2013
TAAAAACTGCAAATATGTGTAGAAGATGACAAAATTCTTTGACAAACGGCGCGCAAATTCGTTGACACAAAAAACAAAACGCGGTATAATAGCAAGCGAAAGAAACGACGAGCCCGAACAGTCCGGGGACTGTTCAGCCGTAAGAAGCCCTATCAAGTTTTTTTTAAAACGGCGGTCAAAAACGGCCGTTAGAAAGAGCCATAACACATTTTTACATGTAGGATAAAAAATGAAAACAGAAAGGACCTCGCTATGCATATCGTTATTTTGGACGGCGGCTCTACAAACCCCGGCGACGTCTCGTGGGCGCCGCTCAGGGCGCTCGGCAGCGTCACCGTGTATGACTCCACTAAGCCTGAAGAAATCGTGGAGCGCGCAAAGGACGCCGAAGCTGTCATCTTGAACCGCAATGTTATAAGCCGCGAAATCATGCAGAAATTGCCGAAGCTGCGCTTTATCGGCCTTCTTGCAACGGGGTATAATACTGTCGATGTCAAAGCCGCAGGAGAACTGGGCATCACCGTGTGCAATGTGCCGCTTTATTGCGTGGAGACCGTCGCGCAGCAGGCGTTTGCGCTGCTTTTGGAGCTGTGCAATCACACCGAAAAAATAAGCGCCGCCACCCGCGGCGGCGACTGGGATAAGGCCAGAACGATGAGCCACAGCACGCACCCGCTGTTTGAGCTGTACGGCAAAACGCTCGGCATCGTCGGCTTCGGCCGCATCGGCCAGCACCTGGGCGTCATGGCCAAGGCCATCGGCATGAAGGTGATTGCTTTTGATATTTTCCACATCCCCGGTATCGAGGAGCAGCTGGGCATCCCCTATGTGGAGATGGATGAGCTGCTGGCCCAGTCCGACTTCGTTTCCGTCCACGCTCCCGCTGTGGATGGCGGCGCTCTGATTTCCGCCGAGAATATCGCCAAGATGAAGGACGGCGTGGTGATCATCAACACCTCTCGCGGCACCAATGTGGACGAGGCCGCTCTGCTGGCGGCTCTGGAGTCCGGCAAGGTCCGTGCCGCCGGCCTGGATGTCTACGCCGATGAGCCCGCCACCAACAAGGCCCTGTATAGCCATCCCATGGTTTCCTGCACGCCGCACATTGGCGCCGCCACCGTGGAGGCTCAGAAGCGCATCGGTTCTGAAATCGTTGATATCATCAAGAACTTCTGATCTATTTCCGACGCCAATATCCGGCGTCCTCGCGGCATAGCCGCTGCGGTCGGAGGCTAAAAATGTGCCACTGGCACATTTTCTAAACGCCCCGACATATCGGCGCCGCCACCGTGGAGGCTCAGAAGCGCATCGGTTCTGAAATCGTTGATATCATCAAGAACTTCTGATTCTTATCCGCATTCAAAAAGCAAGAGGGTACTTCGGTATCCTCTTGTTTTTTGCTGCCCAAGCTACGCACCACACTTCTTATCGTAATTTTGCGTGGGTCGATGTCCCCGACGCCCCACCCGGGCTTGTGCCGCATTTCTTGTAACTCCTGTCATTGCAGACCAGTGCCCCGCTGTCACCGGCGCGGCAATCTGTCCCCCATAGCCACGCAAAAGAGCCACCGCATCGGCCGATGCGGTGGCTTGATCTCTTTTTCCTGATCGTCCCTTGTTTTGCGCTGCTGCCGTCATCGGCCCTTCATCATGAGAACGGCCGCCTGCCGGGTTAAAGACCGGTGCAGGGCTATCTGTGCGCGCTTTACATCCAGGTTGGCGCTGTGCTCTGCCAATCGATCCCGGGCCCGCTTCTCAGCAGCCTCCGCCCTGGGCAGGTCAATATTTTCGGCCCGCTCCGCTGTGCGAACCAGCAGCGTCACCTCATTATGCACGACATTCGCCACGCCCAGGTTCACGGCGATGAATTCCGCAGCGCCGTTCTCCTTCCGGGCGGTGACAACGCCGTCCTCAATGGCGCCCAGCATGGGCGCATGATCTTTCAGAACGCCCACACTGCCGCCGGAAAACGGCAGCTCCACATAGCTGACCATGTCATCATACACGCTGCCGCCGGCGGTGGCAATCTCCAAATGGATCCCGTCTTTCATAGGCACCTCTTACATCTTCTTGCCCTTGGCAAGCACATCGTCGATGGTCCCGCACATAAGGAATGCCTGCTCCGGGATGTTGTCACACTCGCCGCCCAGAATAATCTCAAAGCCCCGGATGGTCTCCTCCAGCGGCACATATTTACCGGCCATGCCGGTAAAGTTCTCCGCCACATGGAACGGCTGGGACAAGAAGCGCTGGATGCGACGGGCGCGATTCACCGTAGCCTTATCCTCCAGGCTCAGCTCGTCCATACCCAGTACGGCAATGATGTCCTGCAGCTCTTTATACTTTTGCAGCACGCTCTGCACGGCACGGGCCGTGCTATAGTGCCGGTGCCCCAGCACATCCGGTTCCAGGATTCGGGAGGTGGAGGCCAGGGGATCCACTGCCGGGTAAATGCCCAGCTCGGAAATGCCGCGGTCCAGCACCGTGGTGGCATCCAAATGGGCAAAGGCCGTAGCCGGGGCCGGGTCCGTCAGGTCGTCGGCGGGGACATAGATGGCCTGCACCGAGGTAACGGAGCCGTTGCGAGTAGAGGTGATACGCTCCTGCAGAGTACCCATTTCCGTGGCCAGGGTGGGCTGATAGCCCACGGCAGAGGGCATACGGCCCAGCAGCGTGGAAACCTCGCTGCCCGCCTGGACAAAACGGAAAATATTGTCGATAAACAGCAGCACGTCCTGTCCGCTGGTATCGCGGAAGTTCTCCGCAATGGTCAGGCCCGACAGAGGCACCCGCAGACGCGCTCCGGGAGGCTCATTCATCTGGCCGAACACCAGGGCTGTCTTGCTGATAACGCCGGACTCAGTCATCTCATTCCACAGGTCGTTGCCCTCACGAGAGCGCTCACCCACGCCGGCAAACACGGAGTAGCCGCCGTGCTCGTAGGCCACGTTGCGTATAAGCTCCTGAATAAGCACCGTTTTACCCACGCCGGCGCCGCCGAACAGGCCGATCTTGCCGCCCTTGGAATATGGGGCCAGCAGGTCCACCACCTTGATGCCCGTTTCCAGAATCTCCGTGGAGGGCATCACATCGGTAAAGGACGGCGCACTCCGGTGGATGGGCATCCGCTCCGCTTCCACGGGGCCTTTGCCGTCAATGGGATCGCCCACCACGTTGAACATGCGGCCCAGGGTGGCCTCGCCCACGGGCATGGTCACGGGAGAGCCGGTATCCACGGCTGTGCAGCCCCGGGCGATGCCGTCGGTGGAGAACAGCGACACGCAGCGCACGGTGTCAGAGCCCAGCTGCTGCATGGCCTCCATAACCACCTTGCGGTCCTCCAGCTGAATTTCAATTGCGTTGTAAATGTCCGGCAGATGTCCGGTAGGAAACTGCACATCCACCACAGGGCCGGTGACCCTTCTGACAATACCGTTTTTCATAGTAGCCTCCTATCGTAGGCGGAATTACTTTTTCGCCTTTTTCAAGGCGTTGGCGCCGCCGACAATCTCGGCGATCTCGGTGGTAATGGCCGCCTGACGCACCCGGTTAAGCTGCAGGCTCAGGCTGCTGATCAGCTCGCCGGTGGCATCGGTGGCCGCACTCATGGCCGCCATACGGGAAGCCTGTTCGCTGACCTTGGCCTCCAGCAAAACGGAAAAAACCATGTTGTTCAGGTACAGCTGCACCATGTTTTCCAGCACGCTCCGGGCATCCGGCTCAAAGATGTAGTCATTGGTCGGCTCCTCCCGCTCCTGCGCATCCAGGCGGGCGGGCAGAAGCTGCACCTGTCCGGGCACCTGCTGCAAGGCAGAGCAGAACTGCTGATACACCAGGTGGATCTCATCCACCTGGCCGCTCAGGTATATACGCTTGAGATAGTCCGCCACCGGCAGGGCTTCCGCCATGCCGGGCGCATCACTGATGGCATCAAAGGTGTGCTGCACCGGCAGACCTGATTGCCGGATGATATCCTTGCCCCAGCTGCCGCAGACCACCACTGTGCAGGGTCTTGCTTCTGCCTGCACCAGCTCCTGGGCATAGCGCAGTACCGCATGGTTATATACGCCGCACAGGCCGCGGTTGCCCACGAACAGAACATAGCACACTCTTTTGATCTCGCTCCGGGGAAGCAGGAATCGGTTATCATATCCGGCGTTCTCCCCGGCCAGCAGCTCACCGAGAATATGCCGGCTGCTCTCCGCAAAGCTGCGGATGCCGCTTAGGCCCTTCTGGGTGCGCCGCAGCTTGGCCGAGGCCACCATCTTCATAGTCTTGGTGATCTGCTGGGTATTTTTCACGCTTTTGATCCGTGCCCGGATCTCACGCATGCTGCCCATTCCGCTCTCCCCCCTTTCTCAACTTATTCTCTCTCAAAAGGACTCCTTAAAGCGCTTCAGCGTACCGCGCAGGTTCTCCAGCATATCGGCAGGGATCTTCTTGCCCTCGCAGATGATATCCACCAGCTCCGGCATAGCCTGCTTCACAAACTCCACCGCTTCTCGCTCGAACCGGGGCATATCACTCAGGGCCACATCGTCAGCGTAGCCCTCGTTGGCAGCAAATATGGCTATGACCTGATCCTCCACCGACAGGGCGGCAAATTGATTCTGCTTCAGCAGCTCCGTCATGTGCTGGCCGCGGCACAGGGTAGACTGTGTGGCCGCATCCAGCTCGGACCCGAACTGTGCAAAGGATGCCAGCTCTCGGTACTGTGCCAGGTCGGTGCGCAGACGGCCCGCCACCTGCTTCATAGCCGGCATCTGGGCTGCGCCGCCCACACGGGACACGGACAGGCCCACATTAATGGCCGGCCGGATACCGGAGTGGAACAGGCCCGTCTCCAGGAAGATCTGACCATCGGTAATGGAGATAACATTGGTGGGGATGTAGGCGGAAATATCGCCCGCCTGGGTTTCGATGATGGGCAGAGCAGTCATGCTGCCGCCGCCGGAGGCCTCGTCCAGCCGTGCCGCCCGCTCCAGAAGGCGGGAGTGCAGGTAGAACACATCGCCGGGATAGGCCTCGCGTCCGGGAGGCCGCTGGAGCAGCAGGGAAATCTCGCGATATGCCGCCGCCTGCTTGCTCAAATCGTCGTAAACGATCAGCACATCCTTCCCCTTATACATAAAGTATTCGCCGATGGCAGCGCCGGCATAGGGGGCGATATAGAGCATAGGCGCAGGCTCAGAGGCTGACGCACACACCACAGTGGTGTAGTCCATAGCGCCCAGCTCCGTCAGCTTACGCACCACGTTGGCTACCGTAGACTCCTTCTGCCCGATGGCCACATAAATGCAGTGTACGTCCTTGCCCTTCTGATTGGCAATAGTATCCAGGGCGATGGCGGTCTTGCCGGTCTGGCGGTCGCCGATAATCAGCTCTCGCTGGCCCCGGCCGATGGGCACCAAAGCGTCGATGGCCTTAATACCCGTCTGCAGGGGCACGGTGACGCCCTGCCGGTGCAGCACACTGGGGGCCGGGCTCTCCACGGCCCGGAAGCCGTCGTTTTTAATGGGTCCCTTGCCATCTAACGGGCGGCCCAGGGCATCCACCACACGGCCACACACAGCCTCGCCCACAGGCACCTCGATGATATGGCCCGTCCGGCGCACGGCATCGCCCTCCTGGATGGTGGAAAAGTCACCCAGCAGCACAACACCCACGTTGTCCTGATCCAGGTCCATCACCATGCCACGGAGATTGCCCTTGAATTCCAGCATTTCCCCGGCCATCACATCGGCCAGGCCGGACACACGGCAGATACCGTCGGATACGCTGATAACCTGACCCACCTGATAAATATCCACAGCCCCGCCGGCTGAGGACAGCAGATCGCGCACACCGTCCAGCACAGACCGGCCGCTCTCATCGCCGCTCTGCTCCGCCCGGTGCACCAGGCGCTCCAGGCAGCGGGCTGCACTGCCGTCATATACGGTGTCGCCCACACGCAGACGCATGCCGGCGATCACGCTCTCATCTGTCTCGCTGTACAGGTCAATAATCTCTCCGCAGGGTGCATCCTCTCCCGCCGCCCTGCAGGCAGCGGCAAACACATCCGTCAAGGTCCGGCGCAGCTTTTCGGTCTGCGCCTCCGTCAGCGGCTCCGCGCCGGTGGCGGTGACTGCCAGCTTCTTCCCGGCCGCCAGGGTCAGGATGTCACTGGGCCGGGCCGTGACCATCTTCCCGGTCTTCTCAATAAAAGCATCCGCCAGTGCCGTGCGGCGGGCTGCGTATTCGTCCTTTCGCAGGGTCTTGCCGGTCTCCTCCGCCACCTGGCGGACAACCTGGGTGCTGACCTCCTCGTGCATAATGGCCCGCAGCTGCCGCTCCCGCTCCGCAGCGCTCTGGCGCAGCACATTGGCTGCCGCCTGGCTGTCGCCGGCGGCACAGACTCTATTTTTCTCCACCTGCCGCTGCGTATCCTCCAGCAGCTGTTTTTCCTGTTGCCGGGCCAGCGCATTGTCCCGGTTGACCTGATCTTCCAGAGCGGCGGCACTTTCCTCCGCCTTTTTCGCCTTGTCCAGCTCTCCGGCGATCTTTTCCTTGCGCTCTCTGAACATCCGGGCGATCATCTTGCGGGTGATAAAAAACAGAGCTCCAAACAGAATCAGAAAGTTTGCGATTGCAAACAGAATATCTTTTAAATGCATCTCCGCATCACCGCTCCTCTCCGCCGGTGTCGCCGCTCAAAAGCTGCTGCGCCAGGATAGAAACCAGCTGCGGCAGCTGCTCCTGGGCATCTGCGCACACCTGTCGGCGTTCCTGCTCAATGCGCTGATTTGCTTCCTGCAGTGCTTTGTTTGTCTCTTTCTGTGTGCTCTCCAGCACCCAGGCACGCTCCCGATCATCGGCCGTTTTTCCTTCCGCAAGAAGCTGTTTGACTTCTACGCTGCGCTCCTTCCATTTTTCACGGAGCGCGGCGTCGTTTTCGTCCTTTTTCCGCTGAGCATCCCGGCCCCTTTCAAGGCCCTGGTCAATGGCCGCCTGACGCTGCTCCATGAACCGGATCAGCGGGTCAAACAGGAACTTTTTCAGCACAAACAGCAACGCGAAAAAGCAAACGATGGTCCAAATCACTTCTGACACATTAATGCTCAATGCGTATGCCTCCTTACTTTCTCTCTCAGGGGGTCGGTCACATCTTACCGATCAGCATAAAAGCAATGAGCAGGCCGTAGATGGTCAGGGCCTCCATCAGCGCCAGGGCGATAATCATGCTGGAACGGATATTACCGGCAGCCTCGGGCTGACGGGCCATAGCCTCCATGGCCTTGGAGGCGGTGATGCCCTGGCCGATAGCGGGGCCGATGGTGCTCAGAGCCACAGCCAAAGCGGCTGCCAGTGCGATGATTGCGGATGACGTCATAATTCTTTCCTCCAAAGTTTCTCCGAAATTTATTAAATGGTATTTGGGATATGCATTCGTTTTAGTGCTCCTCGCCCACAGCCTCCTCAATGTAGATGGACAGCAGCATGGTGAACACCACCGCCTGGATCAGGCAGAACAGCAGGCTCAGCACCTGCATGACAAGGGGCAGCAGCAGCGGGAAGATGCCCTTGAGCTGCTCGGTGACCATTTCCTCTCCGTAGATATTGCCGTACAGTCGCAGGGCCAGGGAGAAGGGCCGCACCACCTGCTCAATAAGGTTCAGGGGCAGCATCAGGATAAAGGGGGAAATGAAGGTCTTCAGATACCCCAGCACGCCCCGGCGCTTCACGCCCACGATGTGGGTGGTGAAGAAAGCGATAATCGCCAGGCCCGCCGTGGTGGACAGGTTGGCCGTAGGCACGGCAAAGCCGTGGCCCGGCCCGGGCAGAATACCGGAATAGTTGCTCACCACGATAAAGATGAAAAAGGTGGCCATCACCGGGAAATACCGGCGGGCGTTGTCGCACCCCATAGTGCCGGTAAAGTAGTCCTGCAGCTTGGTCACCGCCATTTCCGCCGCACTCTGGATGGGCCCGGGAACCATTTTCAGCCGCCGGGTGGCCAGCCATGACACCAGGCCCAGCACCACAATAATGACCCACATGGTGACAACGGTCTTTGTCACCTCCAGGGGGCCGATGGAAAATAGCGCATTACTGGTCGCTTCCATAGTTTGTTTCTCTCACCTCAATTCCTACCGTCTGTTGACTCGGGATTTTTCGTTGGGTCCTGCAATTGTTTTTTGCTCAATCTCAGATTCAGCAGTATCCCCACCAGCGACAAGCCCACGGCCGTGCCGATGATAGTACCGTAAAACGGTAAGGGGAGCAGCTTCCGGGTAAAATATACCGCCGCCAGGGCTGCGATGTTCACAAGCATCCGCAGCAGGCTGGCCGCCATCACGGCGTTGGCACTGTTTTTTTGCAGTCCGCGCCGGGTGATACACATATTCACAAACGCCACCAGCGAGCCGAATATAAACCCGATCCCACCGGCCAACAGATACATTTCAGCAGGCATTGCGCTCCTCCTCTCCGCCATTCTCCCAGAGCTCTCCGCCCCGGGGATGCTGCATACAACACTATGAATCGATTGTACCATAACCCAGGTCTTTTATCAAATAATTTTTTGCAATTTATTAACATTTTTTGATTCTTTCATCATAAGAAATTAATCTTGCGGCAATTACGATAACTATGGCGGGAAATCCCTTCCTATCTGTGTAAGAGGCTTTTCCCGTGCAGGAAAGAAAAAACGCCTCCCTCCCCGGTCACTGAACCCGGGAGGGAGGCACCTTCACTTTTTATTCAGCCGAGGCCGCAATGTCTTTGATCTCCTGAAGACTAGCGGCAAAGTGTATATTTTCCAGCCGCTCCGGTGCGGACAGGCCCATATCCACCATATGCCGCAGCTGCAGGCGCAGGTGGTCATAGTACCCGTTCAGGTTATACAGGACACAGGGGGCCTTGGTCAGCTTCAGCGCTGCCAAGGACATGATCTCGCTGATCTCCTCCAGGGTGCCCGTGCCGCCGGGAAAAGCGATGAACACATCCCCCCGCCGGATCATCTCCGCCTTGCGTTGGGGAAAGTCCGGCTTGACGATCAGCTCCGTCAGCCCTGTGTGCTGATACCCCGCCTCCATAAACATCTCCAGCTCCACGCCGGTCACCTCTCCCCCCGCGGAGAGAACACTGTCCGCCAGCAGGCCCATGAGGCCCGTCTTGGAGCCACCGTAGACCAGTCGGTTTCCGCTTTCCCCGATCCACCGGCCCAGCTCTGCAACCGCCGTTTTCATCGCCGGATCATTTCCCTCGCAGGAGCCCAGGTATACCGTAATATTCATAGTCATTCTCCTATTAATTTTCTTCTTTTTATTTCGCCGCCTTTTTTCGGCAGCATCATCCTGTTTTTTGGATTATAGCACATCTCGCCCCCAAAAATCCACCCCATTACACTGCTCCCCCGCGCATGTTTTTTCTCTTTTGAAAAAAACAAATATTTAACACAGTTATGGTAGTTTCCTTTTCATTTCAATGGTATACTGTCTGTGCAGAAAGAAACAAGGAGGTCTTCCCATGGATATTGCACCCGAAAAGATGGATATTTTTAACGAAAAGAAGGGCTTCATCTGCGATATGGATGGCGTGATCTATCACGGAAACCGCATCCTGCCGGGGGTGGCGGAGTTCATCCAGTGGCTGCACGATGAAAAGAAGGAGTACCTGTTCCTGACCAATAACAGCGGCTATACACCTCTGGAGCTGAAGCAAAAGCTGGCGCGCATGGGCTTAGACGTTTCGGAGGATCATTTTTATACCAGCGCCCTGGCCACAGCAGCCTTTTTAAAGGAACAGGCCCCCGGCTGCTCTGTGTTCGCCATTGGCGAGGCGGGTCTGCTCAACGCCCTGTATGACGCGGGTATCACCATGAATGATGTGAATCCGGACTATGTGGTGGTGGGGGAAGGCCGGTCCTACTCTCTGGATACTCTGACCAAGGCCACCAATCTGGTCCTGGCAGGCGCCAAGCTGATCGGCGCCAATTCCGATGTCTCCGGCCCCATTGAAAACGGCATCGCCCCCGCCTGCCGCGCTCTGGTTGCGCCTATTGAAATGGCCACCGGTACCCAGGCCTATTTCTGCGGCAAGCCCAACCCACTGATGATGCGCACGGGTCTGCGTATGCTGCACTGTCATTCCGCTGAGGCGGTGATGGTGGGCGACCGAATGGATACCGACGTAATCTCCGGTATGGAGAGTGGTATGACCACGGTGCTGGTGCTCTCAGGCGTGTCCACGCTGGAAACACTCAAGACCTATGCCTATCGTCCCAGCATTGTTCTGAGCGGCGTGGGCGATATTTCCGCTATGGCAAAAAAAGCCCGGGAAGGCGCAGCGGCCCATGCTGACAGATAAGTGGTAAAAAAACACGTTTTTTGATACGCAGAGCAAAAAAAACGAATTCCACGGTTTTCGCTGACAGGGCAGTGAAGCACAGCATCACCGTAAGCCGGACAGACAACAGGGATAGCAGCCGAGCGGCAAGGATGCCGCTCGGCTGTCAGCGTGTCGAAAAAGTCTTTTCGCCCCGCTGCCTAAGTTTTTGAAACTTTGAAA
>OLPV01002990.1_pt1 | contig 10539 bp, 10 predicted proteins | sample 1671961 | NCBI WGS metagenome assembly OLPV01 (sample SAMEA3136630, study PRJEB25190) | human gut metagenome | biome: human gut; feature: human-associated habitat; material: faeces | place: Austria | collected 2013
GTGCTTAAGCCGTCAGGCGGGAATTGTGCGGTGTTGCCATAGAGTAGGAGGGCATAAAACCCATGTCAAACGAGAAAATTCTGGTTGTGGATGATGATAAAAACATCTGTGAACTGCTGCGCCTGTACCTGGTCAAAGAGGGATACGGTGTGACCATTGCCAATGATGGCACTGCTGCACTGCAGGAATTTGATAAGCTGCACCCGGACCTTGTGTTGTTGGATGTGATGATGCCCGGCATTGATGGGTGGGAAGTCTGCCGCAAGATCCGCCAGAACAACCAGACCCCCATCATTATGCTGACGGCAAAGGGCGAAACCTATGATAAGGTTCTGGGCCTGGAACTGGGTGCGGATGATTACATCGTAAAGCCTTTTGAAACCAAGGAAGTAACGGCCCGTATCAAGGCTGTTCTGCGCCGCTGCGGCAGCAAGGACGAAGAAAACAAAGGCGTTTATGACTTTGATAACCTGCACCTGGATATGAACCGCTATGAGCTGAAAGTGAAGGGTAAAGTGGTGGATGCGCCGCCCAAAGAGTTGGAACTGCTGGCCTGCCTGGCTGGGCACCCCAACCGGGTCTATACGCGTGACCAGCTGCTGGACGAAGTGTGGGGCTTTGAATATTATGGCGACTCCCGCACCATCGACGTCCATGTTAAGCGCCTGCGCGAAAAGCTGGAGGGAGCCTCGGAACAGTGGAACCTGAAAACCGTGTGGGGCGTTGGTTACAAGTTTGAGGTTAAAGAATAATGTGCCGCGCCAAAAAAGAAGAGAATAACGGGGCAGCCCCGCTGCGCAGCGTAAGCGGGGAAGTGTTTGCAACCTTTGCCTCGCTGCTGCTGGTGGCGCTGGTGTTGATGTGCATGCTGCAAACGGGGCTCTCCTGCGCGTACTTTGCCCAGGAGCGCAAAAGTGCCCTGACTGCCGTGCTGGACGGTGCTACTGCCATGGCGGAGACCTATGCTTCGGAAGGAAACATTGTGACCCTGCCCGGCGGGGACAATGAGTTGGTGGAGCGAGCCAAGACCGGCTTTGAACTGTTCAATACATCATCGGACGCACTTGTGTTTGTGGCAGACCGGGATGGCAACATCCTGATGCACACCGGCAAAGATGTAGCCGAAAGTGCAAAGATCCCGCAGAACTTGCAGGAAGAGATGGACAGCGGCAAGGATATCTTTCTTATGGGTACCATGGACGATACCCTGCACGATAAGTATTATATTGCGGGCCGCCGCGTGAATCTGGGCGGCAGCGAGGGTTATTTGTTTGCTGCAACACCGGTACATGCGCTGGCGGTCTATATCCGCTCCATCCTGACGATGCTCTTGCTGTCCTCGGCGGTCATCCTGATTGTCTGCGGCATTTTGTGCATGGTGCTGGCGCGGCGCATTACCTGGCCGATCGAACAGATCAGCCAGGCCGCCAAACGGCTGGGCGGCGGCGATTTCACCGCACGCGCCCCCGTAACTGGCTGTCAGGAGCTGGCGGATTTTGCCACGACCTTTAACAACATGGCGGGCCGCCTGCAAAACATTGATAACTCCCGCGGGCAGTTTATGGGCAACATTGCCCATGAACTGCGCACCCCCATGACTAGCATCAAGGGCTTTATTGACGGCATGCTGGACGGCACCATCCCGGAAAGCGAGTACAAGCATTATCTTGGCGTGGTATCGCAGGAAACCGGCCGCTTGGCCCGGCTGGTGCAGAACATGCTGGATATCACCAAACTGGAATCCGGTGAGGTGAAAGGTACTCCCAAAAATTACGATATCTGGTCCACCGTTACGGACGTGGTGCTTTCGGATGAGCGCCGCATTGAGGATGGCAAGATCGATATCCAGGGCCTTGGCCCCACGGGCACCATGGTGTATGCCGACCCGGACTTTATCCATCAAGTGGTCTACAACATTGTGGATAACGCCATCAAGTTTACCCCGCCGGATGGCGTCATCAAGTTTGATATCCAGCAGGAAAACGACATGGTGCGGGTGACCATCGAGAACACCGGCGACGGTATTGCGCCGGATGCCCTGCCCTTTGTGTTTGAGCGCTTTTATAAGGAGGACCGCTCCCGCGGCCTGAACACCCGCGGCAGTGGCCTGGGGTTGCATATCTGCAAGGTGCTGATCACCCTGTCCGGCGGCCAGATCAAGGCCGAAAGCGAGATGGGCAAATGGTGCCGCTTCACCTTTACCCTGCCTGCAGGCAAAACCGAGTAACAGCCCCAACCCCGGAATCGGATACCCGGCGACAATAGAATTGAAAAGGACCAAAGCCATTAGCTGAAAAGCGTGCGGCTTTGGTCCTTTGTTTATGGCCTATCTTGTGCAAAGAGCGTGGTGTGTTCCGGTGTGCTTCGCCTTTGCAGCGGCTGCCCCAGCGCCGGATAGAAAGCGCGCACGGGGCTGGCCGACAAAAAGGTACAAAACGTGGGACGATGCACAAGCACCGCCCCACGTTATTTTATATTGGCAGAAATAAGATCAGAAATAGCACTTGATGTTGAACTTATCCACGTTCTGCTTTTCTTCTACCACCAGTTTTTCATGGTTGAAGTCAAAATGCACGCTGCGGCAGTCATCCGTATTGCGGGTCAGGCGCAGCAGGGTGTCCACGCGCTTCTGCTCGTCCTTGGTATAGAACAGGTAGCTGGCGCCTTCGCGCTTGGCGCGGCCGGTGCGGCCGATGCGGTGGGTGTAATGCTCGTTTTCCTCGGGCACATCATAGTTGATGACGGCGTCCACATCCGAAACATCGATGCCGCGGGCGGCCACATCGGTGGCAACCAGCACATTGATCTCGCCGGCCTTAAAGCGCTGCATGATGCGGTTGCGTTCCGCCTGGCTCAAATCGCCATGCAGGCAGTCTACATTAAAATGCAGCCGGGCCAGCTGGTTTGCCAGCATGCCGGTGTTGTACTTGGTGTTGCAAAACACCATTACGCGCTTGTAATCCTTGCTGATGATGATCTGGGCCAGGTCAGCCAGCTTGTCGCGGCCGGTGGTCAGCAGCTTGTACTGGGCAATTTTGGGGCTGGATTCCTGCACCGGCTGAACGTCTACTTCGGCGGCGTTGTGCTGGTACAGCCAGCCGATATCCAGTACCTCGCGGCTGATGGTGGCGCTGAACATGGATAGGGACTCTCTGCTTTTCAGCAGGTCAATGATGCCGCGCACATCCTTGTAAAAGCCCATGTTCAGCATTTCGTCGGCTTCGTCCAGCACAATGGTCGTTACCTGCGAAAGATCCAGCGCATGGTGGCGGTAGTGGTCCATTAGGCGGCCGGGGGTGGCAACCACGATCTGGCAGCCGGCTTTCAGCTGTTTCTGCTGCTTTTCCAGCCCGGCACCGCCGTACACGCACACCACGCGGATCTCCGGCAGGAACTGCGCCAGGTTAGTCAGATCCTGTGCAATCTGCTGTGCCAGCTCACGCGTGGGGCTGAGCACAACGGCCTTGGGCGCACCTGCCGGGAAACCAGCGGCCTTTTGCAGAATGGGAATGCCGAACGCAACGGTTTTGCCGGTGCCGGTGGGGGCCTTGGCAATCATATCATGCCCGGCCAGCATCAGGGGAATGGCCTTCTGCTGGATTTCGGTCATCTCGGTATATCCCATTGCCTGTGTTGCCCGGATGATCTCCGGCCGCACGGAGGAAGAAAGTTCAGTGAAGTTCATAAATTAGTGTACACCTTTCGTGTTAGTTAGGGGTTAGGAGGGAGGAGTTAATTAGGAATGAGAAATTAGAAATTGGAATAAATGATAAATTTATATGTAGGGCGGGGTCACTGACCCCGCCGGAACTTAGGGCGGATTGAACATTGAAAATATGTGACTAATCCACAAATTACTTGTAGGGGCGGCGTCCCCGACGCCCCGGATGGGCAATAATTATACCGCACATTTCAATGGATCTAACGTCTTATATGGCTTTCCGACTTTCCCGAAAAAACGCTTTTTCCCATTATAACAGCAAAAGCCGGGTGCGGCAAGTGCGCACCCGGCAAAATGCGGTGTGTTTTGCGTTTTACAGCTCACAGGGGGCAAAACCGTCCTTGCCCAGCACCAGAACACGGGTATAGCCCAGTTCCTTCAGCTGTGCGGCGGCTTCCTCAAAGCCAAAGGTCAGGGCCTTGGCTTCGTGGGCATCGGCGGTAATGGTCACATTGCCGCCCATGGTCAGCCATTCTTTCAGGATGGCCGGGGAGGGAAAGTAATCCTCGCGGAAGCCGCGATAAACCGAGCTGGTATTCACTTCCAGCACGCAGCCAGCCTGTGCAGCAGCTTCCAGTGCCTTGTGGGCAGCGGCGGTGTAGCGCGGGTCGGATTCATCAAAAAACTTGCCGCTGCCGTTCACCTTTTTGATCAGGTCAAAATGACCCAGGATGGTGGGCTTTTTGGCGGCAACTGCGGCTACGTTGGCAAAATACGTTTCCACCACAGCAAGGCCGTCGCCGTCAAAGTCGTCCTGGATGCAGGCAGCCAGATCCGCTTCGCGCCAGTCAATCTCGTAATATTTGCCGGTCTTGGGGCCCTTGACATAATGGGCGCTGCCGATCCAGTAATCATAGGCAGCCGGGTCGTCATCGCTGTACAGATCCCATTCCAGGCCGCACAAAATGTCCAGCTTGCCGGCATAGCGCTCTTTCAGCTTGGCTACCTGGGCGCGGTACAGCTGGGTGCGTGCATTGGTCATGCAATACTCAATGTCGTGCGGGGTGTGGCTGTGGCCAGAGAAGCCCAGCGTTTTCAGCCCGGCTTTCCAGGCGCTCAGGGCAAGCTCCTCCGGGGTGTTTTTGCCGTCACACAGCTTGGTGTGAACATGGACCGAACTGAGCAGATATTCCTTAGCCATTACTGCATCCTCTCCTGTTTCACTTTATGGTCAATAACATGGCGCTTTTCCAGCTCTTTGGTGATGTCTTCTACGGAAATGCCAAGTTCAATCATCAAAACCATCACATGGTAGGCAAGGTCGCTGATCTCGTAAACGGTTTCCTCTTTGTCGCGCTTGCTGCCTGCAATGATCACTTCGGTGGATTCCTCGCCGACCTTTTTCAGAATCTTTTCCAGACCCTTGTCAAACAGGTAGGTGGTGTAGCTGCCCTCTTTGGGGTTGGTCTTGCGGCCTTCGATCAGCTCATACAGCCCCTGCCAGGTGAACTGCTTCAGCTCATCGGAAACATAGACCGGGTTAAAGAAGCAGCTTTCCGCGCCGGTGTGGCAGGCGGGGCCGCTCTTGATGACATCCACGACCAAAGCGTCCTTATCGCAGTCTGCGGTGATGGAAACCACGCGCTGCACATTGCCGCTGGTTTCGCCCTTGCGCCAGATCTCCTGGCGGCTGCGGGACCAGAACACCGTGCGGCCCTCGGCAATCGTCAAAGCCAGGGTTTCGGCGTTCATATAAGCCAGGGTCAGAACCTCTTTGGTGTAGTGATCCTGCACAATGGCCGGAATCAGGCCGTTGGCATCAAATTTCAGAGTTTTGGAATTTTCGGTGATTTCCATGGCGAACTCCTTATCTAAAACGGCGAAAGGCTGGGTACACTCTGCCGGGCCGCAGATTCATGCGAACCGCACAGCCGGATTCCCAAAAGATTCCCCATTCTCAGTAAAAAATTATAAGTATAGTTTAGCGTGTTTTGCGTTGTTTGGCAAGCCCCAATTATATGGGCTGCTTTTGCCTGTTATACCCGCATCTCCACGCCGTTTTCACGCAGGTAAAGCTTCAAATCGCGGATGTCCACCTGCTTCGTGTGGAAGATGGAGGCTGCCAGCCCGGCGTCCACGCGGGGATGGTTCAAGAACAGCTCCTTGAAGTCATCCATCTTGCCAGCACCGCCGGAAGCGATGATGGGCACAGCACAGCGCTGGGCCACGGCGTCCAGCAGCTCCAGGTCAAAGCCGTTCTTTACGCCGTCCGTGTCAATCGAGTTGACAACCAGCTCGCCCGCGCCGTTTTTCACGCCATGCTCCAGCCAGTCCAGCGCGTCAATGCCGGTGTTTTCGCGCCCGCCTTTGGTGAACAGCTTGAACTTGCCATCCACCCGCTTGATGTCCGCCGAAAGCACCACGCACTGATTGCCGTAACGCTGGGCAGCGGCGGAAATAATGGCCGGGTTCTTGATGGCACCGGAGTTGACACTTACTTTGTCGGCACCGCATTTCAGCACCCGGTCAAAATCTTCCAGGCTGCCGATGCCGCCGCCGACCGTCAGCGGGATAAAAATTTCGCTGGCAACGCGGCGCAGAATATCGGTAAAAATCGTGCGGCCCTCCACGCTGGCGGTGATATCATAAAACACCAGCTCATCAGCCCCGGCCGCGTTGTAATAGCGGGCCATCTCGACCGGGTCGGCCATATCCTGTAATCCGGCAAAGTTGACACCCTTGACCACACGGCCGTCTTTTACATCCAAGCACGGGATAATGCGTTTGGTAATCATGCGCCCAGCCCCCTTATTCCTGATACAGTGCCACAGCCTGTTTGAGGTCGATGGCGCCGGTGTAGATGGATTTGCCCAAAATTGCGGCGTGGCAGCCCATGGCCTGCAGCTCCGCCAGCTCTTCCATGCGGGCAATGCCGCCGGATGCCGTGATCTCCAGGCCGGAAATCTGCAACAGCTCACGGTACAGGTCCATGTTGGTGCCCTGCATTGTGCCGTCGCGGGAAATATCGGTGGCTATGATCGCCTGCACGCCAGCTGCGGCACAGCGGCGGCAGAAAGCAACGCCCGGTTCGGGGGTGACTTCTTTCCAGCCGTTTACAGCCACAAGGCCATCGCGCATGTCCACGCCAACGGCAATTTTGGGGCCGTATTTCTGCGCCATGCGGGCGGTAAAATCAAAATCCTTTACGGCAATGGTGCCCAGGATGCAGCGCCCCACGCCGAGGGAAAGATACTGTTCAATGCGGGCTTCGTCACGGATGCCGCCGCCGACCTCGATAAACAGCCCGCCCTGCTTAGCAATGGCGGCAATGGTGGTCATGTTGGCGGTGGTGTCATCCTTGGCGCCGTCCAAGTCCACCACATGCAGGTACTTGGCCCCGGCGGCAATAAACTCCCGTGCCTGGGCGGCGGGGTCTGCATTGTAAACGGTCATCTGGTCGTAATCGCCCTGGTACAGGCGCACGGCCTGCCCGCCGCGCAGATCAATGGCAGGATATAACTTCATGGCTGCACCTCACAATTCTGCAAAGGCCCGCAGCATGCGCAGGCCGGTATCGCCGGATTTTTCGGGGTGGAACTGCGTGCCGTATACCAGGCCGTTTTTCACAGCGCCCGTTACCGGGATGCTGTACTCACTGGCAGCCAGCGTGTTGGCGGCACAGTTTTTGGCGTAAAAGCTGTGCACATAATACACATACTCACCGGGCTTGGTGTACTTGAACAGCGGGTCGTTTTCCCGCCCCAGCACAATGTCCAGCCGGTTCCAGCCGATGTGCGGCACTTTCAGGCGGGGGTCTTTCAAATCGTCTGCCAGCGGGCACACTTCGCCGGGAATCAGGCCAAGGCCGGTGTGTTCGCCGTACTCATAGCTTTTTTCAAACAGCAGCTGCATGCCCAGGCAGATGCCCAAAAGCGGTTTGTGCTCCACTTCCTGCTTGATAACGGGCACCAGGCCGGTGGCTTCCAGCTTGGCCATGGCATCGGCAAACGCGCCCACACCGGGCAGAATGATGTGGTCCGCCGCGCGGATGGCGGCAGCGTCGCGGGTCACTTTGGTTTCCAGCCCCAGGCTTTTCAGGCTGGAAGCCAGACTGAACAAGTTGCCCACGCCGTAATCAATAATGGCGATCATATACGTTCCCCCTTTTTGTATGCTGCTGTTGCAGCGCCCCTCTTAATACCTGGGGTTAACGTAGCCCCAGGGCCAGCCGGACCTCGTTCATTTGGATCTGGTCCGTGTCATATTGGTAAACCGTTCCATCGGCAAAGGTATAACGCACAAAAACGCCGGTGGGGTTTTTGGCGGTCTCTTCGGGTATTTCCACTTCCCACAAGTCCAGCACCGCGCCGCTGTGGTAGCGGACGGTGAGCGGCTCCCCCTGCGGGCAGCTTGGCTGCACTTTGCCCGCCCCGGCGGCGCAGATCAACCGGCATAACCGGCTGCTGGCATCCGGGTCCAGGGAGGAGGTTTCGCCGTTGCGGGTCAGCGCAGCGCCGATCTTGCCCGCGTTTTCCACACTGGCGGCAAAATCGGTGGAAAACCTGCGGTAGCGCTGGTGGTAACGCGCCGCCCAGCCAATGGTGCCAATGCAGATTACCAGAACCACACAGGCCGCCGCCAGGAACACCGCCCCGCCCCAGCCACGCCGCCGTTTGCCGGGTTTAATTCTGTCATACAGGTTCATGGTGTTCCCTCCTGATACAGTGGGTCCAAAACCCATTTGAACTGTAATCATACCCCTTTAACCGGTTCCCTTTGCGGTCTGGTAATTCCGTCCCCATGCCACTTTACCCCAAAATCAAATCCAGCTCCTCAAAAAATCGCTGCATCTGTTCCGGGGTACCGATGGTAATGCGCAGATAATCGGAAAGGCGCGGGGCGCTGAAATAGCGGATCAGCACGCCTTTTTGCCGCAGGCGCTCAAAAATCTGTTTGCAGGGCATGCGGCTGGTGGTAACGAACAAAAAGTTGGTGGCGGAATCCGGCCCGGTAAAACCGCGCTCCCGCAGCTTGGTCATTGTGTCGGCGCGGGTGGCGCAGATCTTGCCCACCGTATCACGGAAGTAATTCTCATCCTCCATGGCGGCCACGGCGGCAGCCTGGGAGAGGGAATTGACGTTGTATGGGCTGTAGCTGAACTTGATGCGGTTCATATCGGCAATCAGCTCCGGGTTTGCCACGCAGAAGCCCACGCGGGCACCGGCCAGATTGTGGGATTTGGAGAAGGTCTGTACCACAATCACATTGTCATATTTCTTGGTCAGCGGAACGCAGCTGGCGTTTGGCCCGGCAAAATCAATGTACGCCTCGTCCACAATCACAATGCTGTCGGGGTTGGTGCGCACCACTTCCTCAATGGCGGCCACCGGCTGCAGCAGGGTGGTGGGGGCGTTGGGGTTGGCAATCACGATGGTCTCATTCAGGCCGTGGTACTTGCTCAAATCCAGCGAGAAATCTTCCTCCACCAGGATCACATGCTGCGGAATGTGCAACAAATCGCACAAAACCGGGTAAAAGCTGTAGGTGATATCGGCAAATGCCAGCGGGTGGGTTTCATCGCAGAAAGCGCGCAGCGCCAGCAGCAGGTTTTCATCGCTGCCGTTGCCGCACAAAATATTTTCCGGCTGCACGCCGCAGTGGCGGGCAATGGCGGCGCAGAGCGCGGCTTCGGTCAAATCGGAATACAGCCGCAGCCCCGGCACTGCTCCGGCCACCGCCGCCGCCACGCCGGGGGCAGGCGGGTAGGGGTTTTCGTTGGCGTTCAGCTTGACAAGGTCAGGCAGTTTCAGCTGCTCGCCGGGGGTATAAGGCTCCAGCGCAGCCAGCGTTTTGGTAAAATAACGGCTCATTTGGGTCACCTCTTTGTTGGTGCAGCAGCCGGGCCGCCGCACCGGATCAGGAAAGTCCGTGACATAACGTGTATCCTGCGCCCATTTGGCGGGGTTGGTGTCGATGTAGTGCCAGATGGTGTTGTAATCATCGGGAGAACGGATGATGTGGTCGTAATATCCGCGCTGCCAGAGTGCATGCCCGGCAGTTTTGTTGGTCAGCCGTTTCAAAGTGGAGATAAACATCGGGATGACCTGGCTTGCGCGGGCGGATGTAGGGGGCGGCGTCCTCGACGCCCCGGATGGGCCTTGCTGAATGGCAATCAATAAATGGATGTGATTGGGCATTACAACATATTTTTCAATCCGCACATGGGGATAAAATGCAATCATATTCCCCAACTGCCGTGCAACAATTTTACCGGTTGGTGACAATCGGGTTCGCGGGGCGTCGGGGACGCCGCCCCCTACAATCGTTCCAAAGGTGCAACGCTTGTTTTTGGAACAAATCGTAATGAAATACACACCGGATTGGCTGTAATTATATGTTGCTAAACGGCTGGCCTTCCGCTCCGGTACCCCATCCTTCACTGGTCTTCAAAACGGATGGTAACGCTCTTGGCGTGGGCGTGCAGGCCCTCATGCTCGGCAAAATCGGCAATGCGAGATTGAACTTTGCCCAGGGCATCGCGGGTGTAATAAATGAAACTGGACTTTTTCACAAAATCGTCCACGCCCAGCGGGCTGGAAAAACGTGCCGTGCCGCTGGTGGGCAGGGTGTGGTTGGGGCCGGCAAAATAATCGCCCAGTGCTTCCGGCACATTCTTGCCCAGGAAAATGCTGCCCGCGTTCTTTACGCTGTTCAAAACGGCGAACGGGTCGTCCACACAAATTTCCAAATGCTCCGGGGCAATGATGTTCACGGCGTCAATGGCCTTGTTCATATCGTCCGTCACAATGATCTTGCCGTTGGTGTCCACGCTGGCGCGGGCGATGGCGGCGCGGGGCAGCTGTGGGATCTGCACTTCC
>OLPV01002994.1_pt1 | contig 10529 bp, 10 predicted proteins | sample 1671961 | NCBI WGS metagenome assembly OLPV01 (sample SAMEA3136630, study PRJEB25190) | human gut metagenome | biome: human gut; feature: human-associated habitat; material: faeces | place: Austria | collected 2013
AGATTTCGGGTCGCCCACAGAAGGAATTGTAGATTATGGCGATTACACAGAATGGGCAGGCAAAGTTAAAAGCTCGGTGCCGAGCGACTTGAATGAAATTGCCCTTTGGGTACTGTTCGACTCGGTTGAGCCGAGTGACTTCTTCTGGAAGGAGGCAAATGCTGAAGGATTCGAGCAAATCGAAAAGGCTGATCCCGGACTGCTCGACGAAATAGCTGAGGAGCTCGGTTACGAGGATGCAGAGGAACTGCGAGATTGGGCAGAAGACGTCGAGGACGTGAAAGCTATGCTTTGGGATCTTGACGACGAAGAAGTTGGCGAAAGCTTCAGGAAGCGCCTTGCCATTGCATCAAGGTGCGATCGCGGCAAAAACAGGGGAATCGATTTCGATGCTATTGATGCGAAAGATCCCAATCTGCTGGACGAAATCGCAGAGTACTTTGACTACGAGAGTAGGGCTGATCTCATTTACGAGTTAACAGACATTTACGAGCTAGCAGATAGTTCCGAGCTGTGTGCTTGGTTTTCCGGAAGTATTGAAGACAAGGGAGAGGAAGAGAGAGGAGAGGAGCTGCTTGAAAGACTGGAGAATATCCTTGATTAGTTGAGCGCATGCAACGATAGGCTTACAGGTAGAGTTCATTTTATGAAAGGATGCATTATGAGTGGCTATAACGATAATTTTACTGCGATTGCGTGTGATGAGTCCCAGATGAAGGGGCTTCTCAAGCTGATGATCACTAATATGATTCAAGGTGCTCCAAACGTATGGAAACGTGGCATGGATGAAGAGACGTTCGATTTCAGTGTCGACGATTTTGACACCATCGATGAATTGGCGGCAAAGGCTTCCGATATGTTCTGGAAGTATACGATGGAGGCCTTCAATCCGAATACGAAAAGCTATTCCACAAGCGACGAGAACAGTTTCGATTTTAAGAAACATGGCGATTGGTATCTCATTGGATTCCGCTTCTGCACAGGTCTCTTTTTTATCGCAAACGATTTAGAAGACTACTTTACTAGACATCTACCTGAAGGGTCGTATGCAATATCGGATATTCACAGCTACAATGGGGAGGACGAATTCTATCACGTTCTGAGAAATTATGACACCGAAGACGGCATGACCCTGTGCGGCGACAACGTAGATGACGGGGCTTTCTTTACTTGGGATGACGAGGGCGGTATTCCCAAATCTGAATTCGAAAAACTGTACAACGAAAACTATCCGAAAAAGGATAAGGCTGATAGCCCTCTTGATCTTACGATGAGATACGTTCTCGACGAAGCAAAATGGGAATACATCGATAATTGTTCGTGGGATTAAGTTCGAAGATGCGGTTGGGCACGAGGTTTTTCGAGGCAGAGTATTGCGTCGAGTAAAGGGAGACCCCGTGCCCACCAAGAGAAAACCCTCAACACTGCTCAGCATCTTCAGGCCCATCGTCAAATCTTGAGTTTACTGAGCGGTATTCAACCTTCGTCGGCCAGGCAACTGTCACAAACAATACTGGTTACGACTTCGACTATATCAATTTCGATGTGGAATTGTTCGACTCGAGTGGCGTCAAAGTGGAGACGGCAAGCTTGTACGCAAACCACTGGCTCGATGGCGAGACAATCGCGCTCGATTGCTATACGTCGATAAAGGAGCCGCCCTCGACGGTCAAAGTCATCCCCAGCAACTACAAGGTCGCCGACGCGTAATCACTCTGCCGGGTGCGCAGACGCGTTAAAGCTGGTGCGCTCGGGCGTCCGTTGCTGTTGCTCAATCGGACGCCCGATGCTGGCGCGAGTCCGCTTTGCTGGAAAATGGCGCCCATTGTTCCCCGCAACAATTGCAGTTCGATTTCCCGAGTGAAAAGTGCCTTGACGGTATGATCAAAGGGACTGCTCAAAGGGACTATTGCCTCGATTGACGATAGTTTACATAATCCCGATTATCACGAATTGAAAAGTACAGAAGGGGAGGCTCTGCTTGAAGTTGATTGAGCTCTAACTAGATCAACTAAAGGCGACGCCGCTCTATCGTTATTCTCGTTTCACGCAAACAGGATGCGCGTTTGCGGGTTGTGCTCGCAAACGCTTGTGACCCACACGCAGCCTGCGCGCGCTATCCCGCAGCTTTACTTCCTGCTGATGCGAATCTGGCAGACGTCGTCGCCGTTGGCGATTGTCTTCGGGAGATCGAACTTCAGGCAGCCGAGTCCCTCGATGATGCCACGGTCGCCGTCCATCGCGATGTCGCACAGCGCGGAAATCTCGTCCTGCGGAAGGCCGAGTTTCTTCCACGCCTCAACGAGCGGGCAGTAATGGAAGTCGATCGACAGCGTGTCCTCGTCCTTCTCGATGGTCTCCATCTCGAAGACGCTTTTCGCCGGCTCCGACTGGAACACCTCGTCGAAGTCGTCCATCGAAGTGAAAGGTGCAAACCTCACGTCGGCGTGATAGAGACCGCACTTGCGGATTGCCTGGTGAAGAGGGCCGTTCTCTCCGTCCTCGACGGCCTTCTCGGCCAGGTAGTGAAGCCACAGCGCGCGATGCTCGTAGGCGCCTCGCATCTGCTCGAGCGAGAAAATCGCGTCGTTGCCGGCTGCCGTTGCGTTGTCAGTTGCCATGTGATGTCTCCCGTCTTATTAATTGTTCGGCAGCGCGTGGAAATGCCGAAGCCGCGCCACCTCTCTCCCCCTGGTGCTCTCCCATCGCATTGCCATCCATTCCTCATAGCGAGCAATACGACCCATGCCAGGACCACTATAAAAGAACCCCCTCAAGTTGAAGTAGGTTTCGCAACCGAGCGACTTGAGGGGGCCCTCGAAATGCAATGCGTTTCGCGAAACGCAGCCGAGTCCTATTCGAACTCGGCGTCAAGCGCGGCGAGGCGCTTGCGGATGTCAGCCACCGTCTCGCTCGAAAGCTCGACATCGGCTGCCGGCGCGTCTGCCTCGATTTGCTCGGGCTTGTGAGCGCCGCAGATGACGTTCACGAAGTCGCCCTGTGCGCGCAGGAACGCGACAGCGAGCTGCACGCGCGTGCACTGATACTGCTCGCAGATGTCAGCCAGCCCGTCGACGAACTTGACGGCGCTCGGGAGACGGTCGGGGCTCCACCACAGCTCGCCATCGCGGGCGTCGCCCTTCGGCACGACGCGGTCAGCGGGAACGGTGCCCGCGAGAATACCGCGCTCGAGCGGCGAATATGCATGGTAGGACATGCCCTTCTCGCGGCAAAGCGGCAGCACGCTCTCTTCGACGTTGCGGGTGAGCATGCTGTACTTGCGCTGGATGATGTCCAGCTCGCAGCCATGGTCGAGCCAATCCTGGATGACGTCCGGCTGGGCGTTGGAGAGGCCAAGCGCGAGAACCTTGCCCTCCTTCTTCAGGTCCATGAGCGCGCGAACAGTGTCCTCGACCGGGTACACGCTCGTGTCCTTCGCGGGATTGTGCGCATAGTAGATGTCGATATGGTCGGTGCCCAGGCGCTTCAGGCTGTTCTCGCAGTCCTTCTTGATGCCCTCGTAGCTGTGATCGACATATACCTTGTGGCCGTCGACGTCGTTCCAGTAACGGCCCACGCCGGTGTCCCAGTCGAAGGTCGCCTTCGTGGAGATGACGTACTCGTCACGGTTGCCGCTGATGGCCTTGCCGACGATTTCCTCGCTGTGGCCGAGACCGTAGATGGGCGCGGTGTCGATCGTATTGATGCCCAGCTCGAGCGCGCGGTGGATGGTCTTGATGGACAGCTCGTCCTCGGTGTTCTTCCACCAGCTTCCGCCGCCGATCGACCAAGCTCCCAGTGTGATGATGGAAGCCTTGACGTCGGAGTGTCCGATGTTCATGTACTTCATAGAGACCTGCCTACAAACGAAGGGTCGATACGACTATTTCTCTGCAGCGGCTTTCGCATCGGCGCGCAGCACGCCGTCAACGCCGCAAGCCTCGTCGTCGTGGTACTTGAAGATAACGATGTTCTTCAGCTCGCCGCGATAGCCGACGGCCTTGTTGGCGGCTTCGTCGAGCACCTTGATGAGCTTGCGACGGCGCTCGATCTCCATGTAGGGCGGCACGAACACGAAGAAGGTGATCTGGTCCTTCGCACACTCGGAGCAGTTCTCCTTGGGGACCGGCGTGTAGTAGATGGAATAGCACTTGAACACCTCGGCGACGGCGCCCTCGATGGTGTCGAGGAACTGCTTCTTCTCTTCGCCTTCAAGGTTGATGGAGGTTGCGACGAAAATGGTAGACATGAAAATTCCTTTCAGGATCATCTTTGCGATGTGGTTGTCGATTCAAAACCGCGCGGCGCGAATGCCCGGTTGTCCAGCTTCTTGAGTTAAGCCTGGGCCTTGCGAGCCTTGATGTCGGCGAACAGCTCGCCGTCTTTTCCGACCCCGTCGTCATCGTGGTACTGGAAAAGGACGATGTTCTTCAGCTCGCCTTGGTATCCGGTCTCGCGAACCATCGTGTTGTGCAGAAGCTCGATGGTCTCGCGTTTCTTCTCGAGCGTCGCGTAAGGCGGCACGCATACGAAGAACGTCGTCTGGTTGATCGAATCTCCTCGGCAGCTGTCTTGGGGAATCTGAACCAGGTTGAACGAAAGCGCGTGCTTGTAAATCGTGCCCAAATCGTTGATGAGGGCATCCGCAAGCGAGTCCCTCTGCTCTTCCGTCAGGTCGAGCGACGTGGCGGCAAAAATAGTTGCCATGCGTACAGCTTCCTTTCTCCTAGGTTTCTAGAACTTGTATGGTTATATCATGATAAAGTAATCGAACGGTTATGAAATCGAAAAGATTTAGCCGAAAACCTATCAGCTTTTGTGGATATGGCGGAATCGGATAAAATCTGTATCGGTTGAAACAGCGTCGAAATACTTCGGTGCGTAAAGTGACCGTCATGCGCGAAAGGGAACGCGAGCGCTGCTGAGTTTGGAACGGCGAGCGCGTAAACGAACGGTCGCGCACGACTACCTTGGCGTAAGGGCGCCTTGGGGCATGTCGAAAATGGGAAAGGCATGTTGGGAAGGAAAGGAACGAAGGTCATGGAGAAGGAAAAGAGTACTCTGAGCAGGCGACAGTTCGTCGGCGTCACTGCAACCGCTGCTGCTACCACGGCTTTGTTCGGGTTGGCCGGATGCTCGGGCAACGGCGGCGGCTCTCAGGCTTCGTCTGGAGCGAGCCAGGGCGGCTCCGGGGAAGTCGTGAAGGGCGGCGTCCTCAAGGTTGCGCTCAACCGTACGGTTTCGGCGAAGTCGCTCGACCCGCTTTACGTCGACTCCACCACCGCCGATCAGATTTGCCAGAACTACGGTGACACGCTCGTGCAGGAGAACATCGACCAGAGCGAATACCTGCCCTGTATCGCCACCAAGTGGGAAATCTCCGAAGACGGCAAAACGTACACGTTCACCATTCGCGACGACGTGTACTTCCAGCCTGGCAAGTTCCAGGACGGGCGCCTTCTCACCTCCGAGGATGTCGCTTACTCGGTGAACCGCGCGAAGGATTACTGGTGCAATTACCTGTTCTTCCTCGATTACGCTGAGGCTACCGACGACAAGACGGTCGTGTGCCACCTGAAGGACGCCAACGCGACCTTCCTGCATGAGCTCACCTCTTCTTCCGTCCTTATGGTCCCGAAAGAGGAAGTCGAAGGCTGGGGCGAGGAATTCGGTATGCATCCCGTCTCGACCGGCCCGTTCAAGGTCGATGAGCATACCCCCGACCAGACGACGAAGCTCTCAAAGTTCGACAAGTACTGGGGCGTCGAGCCGAACCTCGACGGCATCGAGTACCACATCATTACCGAGGACGCACAGGCTGTGAACGCGCTGACTACGGGCGAGATTGACATCTCCCTCAACGTCACGGGCCAGCTCATCAAGCAGGTTTCCTCCAGCGACAAGCTCGTGCTCTCCCAGAACACCGAGCCGCGCCTTGCCTATGTCGGCTTCAACCTGTCTGACCCCATCCTGTCCAACGACAAGGTGCGCGAGGCTCTCTCGACCGCAATCGACCGCAAGACCCTCGTCGACGGCGTCTACGCCAACGGCGACGGTGAGCTGTCGGTGCTGCCCGTGCCGAAGGTCTCCTGGGGCTACAGCGAGGAGCAGGAAGCGCTCGTTCCCGCATATGACGTGGAGAAGGCGAAGTCCCTGCTCGCCGAGGCGGGCTATCCCGACGGCTTCGACATCGTCCTCACCGTCGGTACCCAGAACGCCTACGTGCAGGCCGCGACCCTCGTCCAGGAGCAGCTCAAGCAGATCGGCGTGAACGTCGAGATCCAGAGCGTCTCCTCTACTGAGGTCACCGACCGCTACCTCAACAACAAGGTGCAGCTGTGGATCAACGGCCAGGGCGGCTCGGCCGACCCGGCGACGTTTGTCGGCTACTTCTTGAACTCCGACAAGATCCACACCAACTACAACGCCTTCTGCTACAGCGATCCCGCGACCGACGCGATCATCAACGAGGCGCTGACGCTCACCGATCAGCAGGAGCGCAAGGACCTCTACGAGGAGCTCAACGAGATTGCGCTCAAGACCAACATCGCCGCCTTCTACGCGACGACCAAGCTCTCTTGGGGCCTGCGCAAGGAAGTGCACGGCTTTGTTCAGGAGAACAAGGCAGTCATGCGCGTCTGCGGACTTGAGGGCTCTGGCATCAACATCTGGAAAGAGAAGTAGGATATCGGCCTGCTAGACGAGATTTTGGGTGCGGCCCGGTTTGCCGGGTCGCACCTTTTTGAAGGGAGATGGTGACCGCTCATGGCGAAAATCATCCTGCGGCGTCTGCTTCAACTGATTCCAACGCTCTTCGTTGTCGTTGCCTTCACGTTTATCGCGACGCGCCTTATTCCTGGCGACCCTGTTGCCGCTATGGTTGGCGACCAATATGACGTAAGCAAAGTCGAAGAGATGCGTGCGTCACTTGGATTGGACGATCCAATCATCGTTCAATTTTGGAACTACCTTGTGAGCATATGCCAAGGTGATTTCGGGACTTCGTACTATTTTAATCAGCCCGCTATCGACATGATCGCGCAGCGTCTCCCGAACACTCTGCTCATCTCGGTCATCGCGCTCATCATCGCGGTGATCTTCGGCGTCGTTTTCGGTGTTATCTCCGCGAGGAAGCAGAACAGCATCGTCGACTACGTCTTGACCGTGCTGTCCCTGTTCGGCGTTTCCGCGCCGGTGTTCTGGGTCGGCATCATGCTCGTGCTCCTTTTCTCGGTCACGCTTGGTTGGCTTCCGAGCTATGGCATGGGATCGATAGAGAAGGACGGTCTCATAGGCTTCATCAGCCACTTGGTGCTCCCCTGCTTCTGTTTGGCCATCATCCCGATGGGCACGTTCACGCGTATCACTCGATCGTCGATGATCGAGACGCTCGGAAGCGACTCCGTGCGCGCCATGCGTGCTCGCGGCGTGAGCGAGGCCTCCATCACGTGGAAGCATGCGCTCAAAAACGCGCTTCCTCCCATCATCACCGTTATCGCCATTCAGTTCGCCGGCTGCTTCGCGGGTGCTGTTCTTACCGAGAACGTCTTTGCTTGGCCCGGCATGGGCACCATGATCACGTCGGCGATCGACAACCGCGACTACTCGCTTATCCAGGCGACAGTGCTCGTCGTCGCCATCGCGTTCGTCGTCATCAACCTCATCACCGACTTGCTGTACATGGTCATCAACCCCAAGGTTGCTGCTGAGGCGAAGAAGGGGGCCAACAATGTTTAAAGAGAAATCGGCAGCTGCGGCGACTTCCGGGGCCGAGATGGAAGTCGTTGACGGCGCCATCACCGAGGCCGCCAAAGAAGCGATGATCCAGAAGGAGCGCAAAGCCAACAGCGCATGGCGCAAGTTCATCAGGAACAAGTCTGCGGTCATCGGCCTCATCATCGTTATCGTGATGCTCGCGATCGGCATTTTCGCCCCGTTCATCGCGCCGTTCGATCCGAACGCCACGTCGATCACCGAGACCTATCTCGAGCCCGGCGTGAACGGCCATATCTTCGGCACCGACGATTTGGGCCGCGACCTGTTCAGCCGCATCGTCTACGGTGCGCGCATGAGTATCGTCGTCGCCATCGGCTCGACGGTGCTTGGCGGCGTCATCGGCATCATCTTGGGCCTCGTCGCCGGCTTCATGGGCGGTATCGTCGACTCGATCATTATGCGCGTCATGGACGGCCTGTTCGCCTTCCCGTTCATCCTCCTGTCCCTGCTTCTGGTCACTATCTTGGGATCGGGCGTGTTCAACGTCATCCTCGCGATCGGCATCGGCAATGTGCCGCGGTTCGCGCGCGTGGTTCGAAGCAAGGTCATCGTTGCGAAGAACGAGGAGTTCTGCAACGTCGAGCGCGTGCTCGGCGCATCGAACCTCCGTCTTATGGTGCTCCACATCCTTCCGAGCACGGTGTCCGAGGTCGTCGTCTATGCCACGCTCTGCGTCGGCGGCTCCATCATTGCCGAGGCCGGCCTGAGCTTTTTGGGCCTGGGCATCCTCATCCCGACGCCGTCCTGGGGAAACATCCTGCGAGGAGGCCAGACCTGCCTTGCAATCGCTCCGCATATCGCTACCATTTCGGGCTTGTTCATCTTCGTGGCTGTTATCGGGTTCAACCTGCTTGGTGACGGCATTCGCGACGTGCTCGATCCGAAGATGAAGAAGTAGGTGAGATTTATGGCAAACGAAGTTAACGGACAGGAAATAAACGCCGGCTCTGCCGCCAATCCCGAGTCCGAGGTGCTTCTCGATGTGAAAAACCTCAAGACCTATTTTCATCTCGCGAGCGGCATAGCCCGCGCCGTTGACGGCGTCTCGTTCACCCTTTCACGAGGGGAAACGCTCGGCGTGGTCGGCGAGAGCGGTTCGGGCAAGTCGATGATGGCGAAAAGCCTCATCCGACTGTTCGAGGCTAACGCGCGCATCGAGGAAGGCTCGATCAAGTTTCAGGGCCGCGACGTGCTCTCCTTCGGGAAGAAGGAGCTGCGCGATTACCGCGGGCGCGATATCGGCATGATCTTCCAAGACCCCATGACCTCGCTCGACCCGGTGTTCAAAGTCGGGCAGCAGATGACCGAGAACCTGCGCATCCATCGCAACATGAGCAAGGCGGAGGCACGTGAGGTCGCGATCGCCGCGCTGCGCTCGGTGAACATTCCGAATCCCGAGGCGCGCTTTAACTCCTACCCGTTCGAGCTTTCGGGCGGCATGTGCCAGCGCGTCATCATCGCCATGGCGCTCTGCTGCAACGCGAAGGTGATCTTGGCCGACGAGCCCACGACCGCCCTCGACGTTACCGTCCAGGCGCAGGTGCTCCACCTGCTTAAAGAACTGCAGCGCACGAACAACATCGGGCTTATGATCATCACGCACAACCTGGGCGTGGTGTGGGACGTGTGCGATCGCGCCATGGTCATGTACGCGGGCAAGGTGGTCGAGGCGGCCGACGTGAAGTCGCTCTACGCCAAACCCATGCACCCGTATACGTGGGGCCTGCTCGATTCCATGCCCTCGCTTTCCTCCGAGCGCAAAGCCGACCTTTCCACGATTCCCGGGACACCGCCTGACCTGCGCCTTACGGGTAAGGCGTGCAACTTCGCCAACCGCTGCCCCTATGCGCAGGACATCTGCAGCAAGGAAGTTCCCGAGCTCGTTGAGGTCGAGCCAGGGCATCTCGTTGCCTGCCATAGGCAGACGCTCGATACGCATCTCGAACGCGCGAAAGGAGGCAAGTGATGAGCATCAACGCCAACGATGAGGCTGCTGCAACCCAGCCTGTCCCGAAATCGGGCGATGAGGCAGCGCCTGCCGACCCGAATGTCATTTTGAAGATCAGCGACCTGTCGAAGGACTTCGAGATTCGCTCCGACAAGCTCGGCGAGAAGTCCCAGTACTTGCATGCGCTCTCGCGCGTGAACCTCGAGGTGTACAAGGGCGAGACCCTCGGCATCATCGGCGAGTCCGGCTGCGGCAAGTCGACCCTGGGAAGGTGCCTTGTTCGCCTCCATGAGCCGACAAGCGGAACCGTCACGTTCGAGGGCGAGCCGCTCGACTTCAAGAAAGACCGCGCACGCCGCCAGCGCCGCAGCGTTCAGATGATTTTCCAGGATCCCTACTCTTCGCTTAATCCGCGTAAGACCTGCGCGAAGATCATCGAAGAGCCGATGATTATCCATAAGACGGAGACCGATCCGAAGAAGCGCGAGGCTCGCGTTCGCAAGCTGATGGAGCTCGTCGGCTTGGACACCCAGCACATGCACCGCTACCCGCATGAGTTTTCGGGCGGTCAGCGCCAGCGCATCAACATCGCCCGCGCGCTTTCGCTCGGACCTAAGCTGCTTGTATGCGACGAGCCGGTTTCCGCGCTCGACGTGTCCATTCAGGCTCAGGTGCTCAACCTTTTCGGAAGGCTTCAGCGCGAGCTCGGTCTGACATACGTCTTCATCTCGCATGACCTGAGCGTCATCAAACACATTTCCGACCGTATCGCCATCATGTATCTTGGCCAGGTGGTTGAGCTGTG
>OLPV01003000.1_pt1 | contig 10510 bp, 9 predicted proteins | sample 1671961 | NCBI WGS metagenome assembly OLPV01 (sample SAMEA3136630, study PRJEB25190) | human gut metagenome | biome: human gut; feature: human-associated habitat; material: faeces | place: Austria | collected 2013
ACCCCATGCGGAGGGGTGGCAGAGTGGTTGAATGCGGCGGTCTCGAAAACCGTTTCACCGGAAACCCCGGTGACGAGGGTTCGAATCCCTCCTCCTCCGCCAGGAAACTTGAAGCCCTTGCAAATGCAGGGGCTTTTTTATTTTCCGGGCAGTTTCGCTATTACTTTTGGGTTTTCAAGAAAGAATCTTATTCATGAATAATCATAGATATAAATATAAACTGGGGAAATAGTAATCCACGGAGTGTTTATGGATAACGATGTTTCACGTGAAACACTGTGCAGGCAACACTCGTATACTCAGGTTATTCGAAGATTGCCTTACCTTATCGGTATAGAAAGGAACCACCATGAATGAAGCCGCAAAGTCTTTGGCTCAGATGAAGAAAGCGAACAAGCTTGTACGCCTGGCGTTCCGCAAGAACGGTCCGAAGAGCTTCAAGCGCGGTCAGGGCGCACTGCTTCAGGCCCTGTTGGTTGACGATGGCGCTACGCAGCGCGATCTCACCAAGACGCTGGGTATGAATCGCAGCAACCTTAAGGACATCGTGAAGAAGGCTGAGCGCAATGGTTATGTGACCATCGAGTCGATCGATCAGCCGCGCACCTACGCGGTGAAGCTGACCGATCTTGGCCGTGAGCTTGCCGAGAAGCGCGTTGCAGCCAACGATAAGACCGCCGAGGACATTATTTCCTGCTTGAGCGCCGAAGAGGTCGCCCAGCTCGACGCCATCACCGAGAAGCTGATCCTGGCAATGAAGGATAAGGGCATCTGCGGCAAGAAGAAGGGTTACAAGGTGCGCTGCAAGCGTAATCGTCGCTAAAACCCGAACGCGGATTTTCAGCGGTTCGTTGCAACAACGATATCGTAGGTCGAAAGCCACGCTACACTGGATGCATCATGGAATGCATGCGGGGGCGTGGCTTTCGCATTGTAAAGAATCGAAAGGATACGGCAATGGCAGATCGCGTTGTTGAAAATCAGGATAACGAAGTTCCCGAGATCCCCGAAATCTTGGAAAAGGTGCTGCTGTTCTCGCTGGATGAGGCGAAGCAGAAGCTGACCCAGAGCAACGAAGTGGTTCCCTTCACCGCGCTGGCGGTCAAGGAGAACCTGTTCATCGAGAACCACCCTGGTGAGTCTGTGGTGGCGTGTTTCAACGCAGCTCGCCATACGGTGCAGCATGCCCAGGGCGCGCAGGCTTATGCGCTCTGCTACGACGGTTATGTCGAGGTTGATGAGGGCACGAAGGATGCTCTTATCGCCGAGGGCGGCGTGCCCGGCGCAGATAAGGGCTTCGCTGTGGGCTATCTGTACGAGTGCTCCGAGGATGGCACCGTTGAGTTCGAGGACGAGCCGGCTTATATCGGCGAGGCCCCGAACTTCATGATCGCTCTGAAGGCTCCGGGCGAGTACAGCGACGATGAGATCGACGAGAAGTACACCGCAGAAGATCAGACTGAGTTTGACGTGGAAGCTGAGGATTCCGAAGAGGAATAGCCCAAGCGACTCGGACGATGATTAGTAATGACGGAACGAATCAAGTGATGGTTCTCTCCGAGAGCTAGGCATCGTGTTCTTCTGAAAGAATGTCGATCGGAATTCTGAACGGTATGAAATAGGCAAGCCATGCAAGCTTATCCGGTTACGCAATGGGCTGGCGATAGACGCGAAGGCGGTTTACCTGCAAGGTTCAGGTGAACCGCCTTCGTCATTTCGACAAGGGTTATGCAAGATGGCGTGCTTATAGTTGCAATTGCGGGCAGACGGCAGGCTGTGGAGTAGGGGCCTGCCGTCTTGGGTGCGGCGATGTGTTGAAACGGTGCAGAAGGAAGAAAGCAAGGTCAAAGGCTGGAATTAAGGAATCGGGCTTGATAATATAGTTAGGCTAATTCCTGCCCCGGTGTGTGCCTTCACCAACCCGGGGCCGTAAAGTCCAAAGGAGGTGAGCTGATGAAGGCTTACGAACTGCTGTTTATTATTGCTCCGTCTACCGACGAGGAAACCCGTGCAAATACGATGAATCGTATCCAGGGCATTATCACGTCCGCTGAGGGTTCCGTCGACAACGTTGACGAGTGGGGCAAGCGTAAACTCGCTTACGAGATCAATGGTCTGACCGACGGTGTCTACACCCTCATCGATTTCCACGCTGATCCCGCCGAGGTTGCAGAACTCGATCGCGTGCTGCGCATCTCTGATGTCGTTGTTCGCCACATGATCGTGAAGCGCACCGACCGCGAATAGGATTACGTAGGGGCCCACAAGGTCCCAGCATGAGAAGAGGTAGATACACATGAGCATCAATCGTGTCATGATCAGCGGAAATCTTACGCGCGACGCAGAAATTCGTTCCACGCAAAGCGGTATGGCCATCCTGGGGTTCGGCGTCGCGGTCAACGACCGCCGCAAGAACCAGCAGACCGGTGAATGGGAGGATTACCCGAACTTCGTCGATTGCACCATGTTCGGCACCCGTGGCGAGAAGCTGCAGCCCTACCTTACGAAGGGCACGAAAGTGGCCATCGAGGGCAAGCTTCGTTACAGCTCGTGGGAGCGCGATGGTCAGCGCCGCAGCAAGCTTGAAGTGATCGTCGACGAGTTGGAGTTCATGTCTAGCCGCAACGGCAACAACGCCAACCAGGGTTACGACAACGGTATGACCGCAGGTTATGCCCCGCAGCCCGCTCCGATGGCCGCTCCCGTTGCAGCTCCGATCGTAGATGCCTCTGCTTCGGTTTACGACGAAGACATCCCGTTTTAAGCGAAAGAGGTTTACCAAATGTCCGACTACGCGAAGCAGCCTCGTCGCAAGTACTGCCAGTTCTGCAAAGAGGACGCGGAGTACATCGACTACAAAGATACTCAGATGCTGCGCAAGTATGTTACCGACCGCGGGAAGATCAAGCCGCGCCGCGTGACGGGTGCCTGCACCCAGCACCAGCGTGACATCGCGAACGCCGTGAAGCGCGCTCGCGAGATGGCTCTGATGCCCTACGCGGTTCCCGCAATTAGCGGCCGCGGCGACCGCCGCAATCGCTAGGCGCAAGGAGGAACCATGAAAGTCATCCTGCTCCAAGAGCTCAAGGGCAAGGGCGGCGAAGGCGACGTCGTGGACGTGGCCCCCGGTTTTGCCAACAACTACCTGATGCCGCAGGGCATCGCCATCCTGGCTACGAAGGGCAACCTGAAGCAGCTGGAGATGCGCAAGAACAACATCGCCAAGCGCGAGGCTACTCGCCTGGCCGATGCTGACAAGCTGAAGTCCGTGCTCGACGGTGCTTCTGTGAAGGTCGACGCGAAGGTCGGCGAAGAGGGCCAGCTGTTCGGCTCCGTTACCGCCACCCAGATCGCCGAGGCCATCAAGGAGGCTCTGGGCGTGGAGATCGACCGCCGTCGCGTCGAGGCTGGCAAGGCCATCAAGACCGCCGGTCAGCACGAGGTCGTCATCTCCATCTACCGTGACATCAAGGCCACGGTCACGCTGCTGGTGGGCATCGACGAGGTTGCTGCCGAGGAAGAGGCCGAAGAGGCCGAGACCGAGGTTGTCGCCGAGGAGGTTGCTGCTGAAGAGGTCGCTGAATAACTCAGCGCTTTAAAGCGAACTAGCAAATCCCCCATACGTTAGTGTGGGGGATTTTTCTATTTCAGGCTTCGAATCAGGTTGTTCTCCAATGCTTGATGTTGGTGTTCGGTTGACGCCCTGCGGCATCCATAGCGCAACTCCGAGTGCGGTATGATAAACCGGATACAAGAAAGGATGAGCAGCATGCCCGTTGACGTTCCCTATAATCCTGATTTTGCCCCTGAGGTTCCTGAGAACTCCTCGATTCGCAAAATGGAGCCTCAGAACATAGAAGCCGAGAAGTCGGTGTTAGCAGCGTGCCTGCTCAACCAGGAGGCTATCGATGTTGCCGCAAAACTCATCCCCGATAACTTCTATCGAGCCGCCCATCAGCGCATTTTCGAGGCCATGCTCGACCTTTACACGCGTCACATCCCGCTTGACCAGATCTCGGTTGCCGATAACCTGAAGGCATCGGGCCAGTTGGAAGCCGTTGGAGGCCAAGCGTATATCCTGGAGCTTGCCAGCAATTCGTTCGCCCTGGTCAATTGGCAGAATCATGTTGAAATCGTCAAGCGCACCTCCATCCTGCGCGATTTGATCCGTGCATCCGGGGAAATCCGCTCGCTTGCCTACGATGCTCCCGACGACCTGGGCGTTGTCGTGGAGCAGGCGGAGAAAACGCTGTTTGCAGTCACGGAGAAGCGTGTGTCCAGCGCATTCACGGGCATCGATACGTTGCTGGTCGACGCCTTCGAGGAACTACAGGAGATGGCGGCGCAGGAGAACAAGATCTCGGGCGTCGCATCGGGCTTCAAGGACGTCGACGACCTGTTCCACGGCTTTCGCGGCGGCGACCTGGTCATCCTTGCAGCACGTCCTGGTGTCGGCAAGACGGCCTTCGCCCTGAACTTGTGCACGAGCGCGGCGAAATTGGGTGCAACCGTGGCGTTCCTGTCGCTGGAAATGAGCGCCTCCCAGCTGGTCCAACGTGTTCTCGCATCCGAGGCGCGCGTGAGCTTGTCGAAGCTGCGCGCCGGCCAAGTGCAGGACGCGGACTGGGCAGCTATCATCGAGGCTTCCAGCAACCTTTCCAAACTGAAGATCGAGTTCGACGACACGCCGGCGCTTTCCATCCTAGAGCTGCGCGCGAAGGCGCGCCGTGAGCTGCGCGACGCCGAAAAGGGCCTGATCATCGTCGACTACCTGCAGCTGATGCAGCCGCCGCAGGCGCGCCGAGACGGCAACCGCGCCGTCGAGGTCGCTGAGATTTCCCGTGGCCTGAAGGTGCTCGCCAAGGAAATGGACATGCCCGTCATCGCGCTATCACAGCTCTCCCGTGCCGTGGAGATGCGCGGCAAGAAGCGCCCGATGCTGTCCGACCTGCGTGAATCCGGCGCTATCGAGCAGGACGCCGACATCGTTATGTTCATCGACCGAAGCATGGACGAGATGGAGGCGGAAAGCGAAGACCGTCCCGATCTGGGCACGGCAGAGCTGATCGTCGCCAAACACCGCAACGGCCCCACGCGCGATATCACGCTCGCCTTCAACGCGGAATACACCCGCTTCATGGACTTCATCGACGATTCGCGCGTTCCCGACTATATGTAACGCACGCAACGACGGGACCGGGGTAAACTGAAGCTATGACTGAGAGCCTGACATTCCTCCACACCGCCGATCTTCACCTTGGAGCGCCCTTCCGCGGCCTTGCCCAGGTGTCGTCTGCGTGGGCTGCCCGACTGGTGCAGGCCATCGCTGAAGCGTTCGATCGCGTCATAGACACGGCTGTTTCCCACAAGGTCGACTTCGTGGTCGTCTCGGGCGACGTGTTCGACGAGTCGCGCGCATCGTACGGAGACTACCTGCGGTTCTTCGAGGGGATGCGCACGCTGGGGAAGGCGGGCATCCCGGTATACCTGATTACAGGCAATCACGACCCCTACACCTCTTGGCAGCAAAGCGCGTTCTCCTTGCCGGAGAACGTCCATATGCTGCCGGCGGACAAGCCGGGTTTCCAGCTGTTCAGGCGCAATGGGAAGCCGCTTTGCATCATCGGCGGTCGTGGATACTACAACCAATCATGGCCCATGGACGAATGCATCGCCGACGGCATCACGCGTACCGCCGCGCTGTCGGCCCTTCATCAGCGCGAGCCGGATGTCGCGCAAGCCCCCTTCGCTATCGGCATGCTGCATACCGGGCTGAACCTCGATCCCGTAAAGGCGCCGGTCAACCCCTCGGTGCTGCTTTCCGCCGGCATGGACTACTGGGCGTGCGGGCATATCCACATGCGCTATATCCATCCTAGCGAAAACGGTCCGCGCATCGCGTTTTCCGGGTGCATCCAAGGGCGCGACATCAAGGAAACGGGCCCGCGCGGAGTGCAGCTGGTAACGCTTTCCGAAGGCGCGGTCCCGCAGCTTGAATTCATCCCCACAGCAAGCGTGGTGTGGCAGCGCCTGCGCGTCGATGTGTCCGATTGCACCACGTTGCCCGAGATCAGCGACCTGATCATCCGGGAGCTGTTCCGTGCGAACGGCAAGGCGCATTGCGAGGAGATGATCTCGCGCATCGCACTGACGGGCACGACTGCGCTTCACGAGGTGCTCTCCCGTCCCGACGTGCTCGAGGACCTGCGCAAGCACGTGAACGATTCGTATGCGTCGTTTTTCTGCGACACCATGGTCGACGAAACGCAGGAGCCGCGCGATAAGCAGGCCCTGCGCGAGGAAGGGCTGTTTCCGGCGGTGTTTTTACGCGTGGCCGAAACGCAGCAGTCCCTTCCCGAAGAGCAGATAGCCTTCCTGCAGCAGGAGTTCCTCGATCGAGGGCTGCAGATGCCGTCGAGCTGTGCCGGCAAGGTTGGGAAGCTGTCGGAGCAGGCCGAAGACCTGGTGCTCGATATGTTGTCGCAGGGGGAAGAGCACTAGTGGGCAAATATCTGGAACATATCAAAATGGACGCCTTCGGTGCGTTCTCCAACCGCCTGATCGGGCCGTTCGGGCCGGGTATGAACGTGGTGTTCGGCCGTAATGAGGCTGGCAAGACTACGTTCGCCCAGTTCGTCGGCGGTGTGCTGTTCGGTTGGGAAGAGGCACGCGGCCAGCGCAACACCTACAAACCCGACAACGCGGAACGTGCGGGAACGCTGTTCTTCGCCAACGAGGACGGGACTGGGGACTCGCAGGCATCGCGCATCCGCAACGCCGACGGCCTGCAGGGAGATACGTCTGTCGCCGACGACATTGACCGCGAAACGTACCGCACCATGTTCAGCCTGACCAGCGATGAGCTGCGCCAGCTGCGCAATACCACCGACGTGACGGCCAAGCTGCTCACGGCCGGATCAGGAACAGGGGCTTCCCCGGCGCATGCGCTGACCGCGCTGCAAGAGCGCCTGGCGCAGTTCACCTCAAGGGCTGCGGCGTCCGAGAAATCGCTGGTGAAGCTCGAATCGGAGCAGGATGAGCTGCGCCGTCGCATTGCCGCCGAATCCGACCGCGTGGAGCGCCTGAAGCGCGAGGATCGCGAGTTCGCCGAGCTGAAGCCGCAACGCGATGAGCTGCTGGCGAAGATCGGCGACCTGAACACCGCCATCGAGACGCTGAAGGCGAACCGCAAAACGCTGGAGAAGACCGAGGCGGATGAGGTCGAGCTGCAGGAGAAGATCGCCGATTTGCGTGCTCAGGAGGAGAGCCTGCGCTGCGAGCATAGGTTGGCGCAGCGCGAACATCCCGAGGAGCTGGCGGGCATCACGGCTACCGAGGAACGCCATCTGCGCGACCGCATCGAGGCGCTTGCCGTCCAGGAGGCGAAGTCGGAGCACGCCGTCGACCTGGCGCGCGACAACTACGCAACTTCCAGGGCGGCCTACGAGGCGATGCTCGAGACCCAAGACGAGCAAAACGAGGCCATCCGCGCACGCCGTCAGCAGCACGTGCAGATCGGCCTTTCCGTGGCGCTGCCCGTGGCCTTCATGTTCGCGGGCATCCCGCTGTTCATGCATGGCCGCGAGATAACCAGCCTGTCGTTCACCGCGCTGGGGTTTTTCCTGGTGCTGGTGGCGGTGGTGCTCGCCGCGGCCTCGCTGATCATGCTGTTCAAGCCGGGCAGGAAAGGCGACGAGCGCTCCCAACGCGTTCAAGACCGGCACTGGGTCATGCTGCAGGACAAGAAGAAGTTGGAAGCATGCCTGGCCGAGCAGGAGCATCAACGCCAAGCCGTGCAGGCCGAGCTTGCCGCCATGGGGCTTTCCGAAGCGAAAGACTCCCTGCGCCACGCTCGCGCGCTGCTCGACGAGGCGAAGGACGTCCGCGCGGAGAACGCCCTGTACATGCAGCGCAAGCAGGCGCTCGTGTCGCGCCGCACGGCGTTGGAGGAGTCGCTTGAGAAGGCCCGCGAAATGCGGGAGAGCCTGTACGCGGAGATCGGCATGCGTCGCGAACGCGGCACGCTCGAGGCCGTGGACGCCTTCATCGCGCGCAAGACGCGCCAGCGCGAGGGCCTGATGGAGACGAGCGAGCACCTGAACCGCCGCTACGGCGAGCTTCGCCAGCTGCTTTCCCAGGCGAAGGGCGAACGCAGCTTCGACGAGCTGAAGCTTGAGGCCCAGCAGCTCAAAACGCGCCGCGACGAGGCTGCCATGGAGTTCGCGAAGCTGCTGCTGGCGCGCCATATGCTCGAGGCGGCCATAGCGTCGTGGGAGAGCAAAAGCCAGCCCGAGGTGTATGCCCGCGCGAGCGAGCTGCTCAGCCTGATGACCGACGGCAAGTGGGTGAAGGTGTCCATGAGCGCCGATGGCCGACTTCAGGTGACCGATGCGCTGCGCACCGTGCGCGAGCCCGTGCACCTGTCGCTGGGAACGTGCCAGCAACTGTATCTGGCGTTGCGCATCGCGCTGCTCGTCACCGCCGACAACGTGGGCCGCGCCGTTCCCATCATCGCGGACGACATCCTGGTGAACTTCGATTCCCAGCGCCGCGCGGGCGCGGCGAAGGCGTTGGCCCAGCTGGCGCGCCATCGCCAGGTCATTTTGCTGACCTGCCATGAAGAAATCGTTGAAACCATGCGCGTGGCCGATCCGGGCCTTACCGAAGTGGTTCTGTAGTACACTGTGAGGGTTGCGACACTGTTATCGAAAGGATGCGCACACATGCCCAGCACCGTTCTGGTTGGCGCCCAATGGGGCGACGAAGGCAAAGGCAAGATCACCGATCTCATTGCTAGCGAATACGATTACGTCGTCCGTTATCAGGGCGGCAACAACGCAGGCCATACCGTTATCCACGGCGACAAGAAGCTGGCGCTTCACCTGATGCCCTCCGGCGTCATGTACGAGAACGCCATTCCCGTCATCGGCAACGGCGTGGTGGTGGACCCCGGCGTGCTGGTCAAGGAAATGGCCATGCTCGAGGCTGAGGGCATCTCCTGCAAGAACCTCAAGATCAGCTGCGACGCGCATGTCATCATGCCGTACCACAAGGATCTTGACGGCGCCGACGAGAAGAGCCTGGGCGATCACAAGATCGGCACCACCAAGCGCGGCATCGGCCCGTGCTACCAGGACAAGGTTGCCCGCAAGGGTATCCGCATCCAGGACCTCATGGACGAGAAGATCTTCCGCTTGAAGGTCGAGACGGCGCTTATCCAGAAGAACGCCATCCTGGAGAAGATCTACGGCCTGCACACCTACACGGTCGAGGAGATCTGCGAGGAGTACTTGCCGTACGCCCGCATCCTCAAGCCGTATATGGCCGAGACCAGCCAGATGCTGAACAACGCCGTGCGCGAGGGCAAGTCCATCCTGTTCGAGGGCGCGCAGGGCACGCTGCTCGACATCGACCACGGCACGTATCCCTACGTCACGTCCTCTTCCTGCTGCGCCGGCGGCGCTGCTACCGGTTCGGGCGTGGGCCCGGTCAACATCGACCGCGTGCTGGGCATCCAGAAGGCCTACATCACCCGCGTCGGCGGCGGTCCTTTCCCCACCGAGCTGACGTACGCCGAGGACGGCGGCGAAGGCCTTGAGGCCGAGGAAGGCGAGACGCTGTGCCAGGTCGGCCATGAGTACGGCGTGACCACGGGCCGCAAGCGCCGCTGTGGCTGGTTCGACGCCGTCATCGCGCGCTACGCCGCCGATGTCAACGGCCTGACCGATGTGGCTCTGACCAAGCTCGACGTGCTTTCCGCCTTCGACACCATCAAGGTGTGCGTGGCTTACGAGTGCAACGGCGAGCGTTACGATTACTTCCCCATGCAGCAAAGCGTGCTGTTCCACGCCAAGCCGGTGTACGAGGAGCTGCCCGGCTGGAAGGGCGAGGACATCACCGCCTGCCGCACGTTCGACGAGCTGCCGGAGAACGCCAAGAGCTACGTTGAGTATCTCGAGAAGAAGGTGGGCGTGCCCATCAGCATCGTGGCCGTCGGCCCCGATCGCGATCAGACCATCATGCGCGGCTGGTAAGACGCCGTAAACTCGATGGACTGCTGTCACTGAATAGCGAAGCGAATCCCGTGCGGGGCTGCATGAATCTGCGGTCCCGCACACGCATATTATCCGAGAGCTGGAAATGGAGGGTTAGTTACATGAACATCTTGGTTTTGGGCGGCGGCGGCCGTGAGCACGCCATTGCGTGGGCCTTGGCGAAATCCCCCCGTACCGACAACCTGTACGCGGCCCCGGGCAACGGCGGGACGGACTCCGTCGCGCAGAACGTGGCGGGCCTGAACGCCGAGGACGGCCAGGCCGTTCTGGAGTTCGTGAAGGGCAACGCCATCGACCTGGTGGTCATCGGCCCGGAAGCGCCGCTGGTGGCGGGCGTGGCCGACGTGCTGCGCGACGCGCGTCTGGTGGCCGTCCTCGAAGATATCACGAACCACACCAACGTCGGGGCTATCTTCCGCAGCGCGGCGGCCCTCGGAGTAGATGCCGTGCTCGTA
>OLPV01003001.1_pt1 | contig 10509 bp, 8 predicted proteins | sample 1671961 | NCBI WGS metagenome assembly OLPV01 (sample SAMEA3136630, study PRJEB25190) | human gut metagenome | biome: human gut; feature: human-associated habitat; material: faeces | place: Austria | collected 2013
TATTTCCATCACCACTTATGACAACCTGCTTTAAGGTATCGGTAACTCCTATTCCCTCCATAAGCTCGCCATATATACGCTCCGTATATGTCATCGCATTGAGCTTTGCATTTGTCCTGTTCTGCTGTTCCTGATTCTCGCCGACTACATATATAGCGCCGATTAACGCACACATGCCCAATATAAATACCACCGCCGGAACAATGAATTTCTTTTTTAGCTTTTTCATTTGTATCACTTCCTAAAATCAATGTCTATCTGTTCTATATGATTTTAATATTATAGCCCTACGATAAGAAAATGTCTATATATTTGCGGACGGACATTTTGATGCACAGCCGGAAGTAGAGTGGAAAGGCGATTTTGTAGGTATTTTACATTCATTTATTGTAACGGATATCCTGAATGATCTCATTTTGTGATAATTGAAAAATATCTTATGTATCATGCATAGCGTCCTTGACATTTTATTCTATGTGTGATACAACTGTATTATAACAACTGGTACAGTTGATACAGCAACGCATATATTTGAACAGCAGGCATATTAATTATGCTAAGAACCGCATGGACTTACTCTATGAAATAGATCACAGCAGGCAGAAAGTGCTCCTGTTTTTGGGTGACTTTTATGCTGTGGAGACGAAACTCAACAAGTAATCGAAGCACTCAGGCTGAGATTGCTTGTGGGTCTGAGGTTCGTCGGAACGGTTAGCATAATCGGAACACAAAAACAGGAGCACTTCCTGTCTGCTGTGTCTAATCGTTTAGAAAGAAAGGAGGTTGTTTGATGATAACGTTGGATTTTAAGGGCAATAAACCAATCTATGAACAGATTACGGAACAGATGAAATTTGATGTCATGAAGGGCTATCTGAAACCGGGAGATGCGATACCATCTGTCAGAAAACTGGCATTGGAACTGAAGATCACGCCCGGAACGGTGGCAAAGGCATATCAGGAATTAGAGCGGCAGCATATTATCATGACGATCCGGGGCAAGGGAACTTTTATCGCAGATGAGATTTCAATTGAACCGGACGAGGCAAAGTTAAAGGAGATCCGCAAACAATTAGCAACAGAAATGGTGGAACTCAAGATGATGGGATATGACCGGAACCGGATTGTGGAACTGGTGAAGGAGATATATGAGGAGATGAGTATATGATAGAAGTAAAGAATGTATATAAGGGTTATCGTAAGGAACCGGTGCTGAAGGATGTCAGTCTGACTGTAGTACAGGGCGAGATACATGGACTGATCGGTGAGAATAGTGCCGGCAAGACAACTTTGATCAAATGTATGACAGGCATTTATCGGACAGATTCCGGCGACATTTTATATGATGGGGAGCCGGTATTTGATAATCCGAAGGTGAAAGAACGAATCGGTTATGTGGCAGATTATAATGAATATATCGGTTCGAATACGATCAAACAGATGGTGAAGATGTATCAGATCTTTTATTCCGGATTTGATTGTGAGAAGTTTAATGATTATAACGAGATCTTCAAGCTTCCGGTTGATAAGAGGGTACATTCTTTATCCAAGGGACAGAAGATGCGGCTGGCATTTATGTTAGAACTTTCAAAGGAGCCGGATTATCTGATCTTGGACGAACCGACATCGGGACTGGATCCGGTGGCAAAGGCTAACTTCTACAATCTGCTGGTGCAGGAAGTAGAACAGAGAGAGATCGGAGTATTGATCAGTTCACATAATTTAGATGGATTGGAGAGAATCTGTGATTCCGTTACCATGCTGCATCAGGGTGTTGTAGAACGGCAGATGGCGATGGAAGATATGAAATGTGAATTGACCAAATTGCATGTTGTATTTGAAGGCGGGGCTTCAAAGGCAGTCTATAACATGCCGCAGATACTGAGAATCAGTAACGTGGGAAGTATATATACACTGGTAGTAAAAGATTATGATGAAAATCTTGCGAAGAATTTACGCAAGACGGGTGCAAGCCTAATCGAACCGTTGGATATTTCATTAGAGGAATTGTTTGTTACATTAGAAGAAAAACGACCTCAGAATATGACTGGTGAAGACGCGACAAAGAATGTATGACAGGAGGGATATATATGAAGGAGAATCGAAAGATTGCCCGGGTATTTGAAAAATTTTATATGGTAATTGCTCTTGTTGCACTCATTCTTGTTATAGCCGATGTATTTTATGCAGGATATGATTCCGGAATGGTATATTCGGGGGAAAATACGCGACAAACGATAGAGAATGGGATCAATACATCCGTAACGAATGGTTCTTTTGAAATTGCTTCTGTCGGACAGGATATGTGCGATCAGGTTCGTATACGGATGACGGAGATGGGACCATTTAATATATGGCTCATGATTGTATTGTTATTTGTAATGTGGATTGCTTATTATACACGGTATCAACGCGGCCGGACCGGAGAATTTCTTCAGACACTGCCCATAAAAAATGCGAGGTGGAGGATTCAGCCATTTGGTTCCATGTTAGGTATAATTATTACGGCATTATTCGTGGATGGTATCGCTTTATTACTGATCCAGACGCACTATAACCGGATATATGCAGACCTTGTGCAGCAAAAAGGACTTGGAACAGTAGCGGCAGGATTTGTGTCAAATGCAAATATGAAACTCGTTACAATGCTGTTATATTATATGTTGGTTGTGGTGGCTGCTTATGTGTGGATTTCCTTCTGGATGATGGTGACTAAGAATAAACTCGTTGGCGGCATCATGGCAGGGGCAATTCCGGTTGTGCTATATAATTTTGTAGGCGCTTTGTATGGCTATATCTTTATAATAAGTGATGTGGGCAATACCATATCGGGGATGGCGAAACAAGCGTTGACATTTATTTATGGCTGTCTGGATCCGATGGAATGTATGCAGACGGAACTGACAGGATTTTTCATGGGTTCCTGCTATGGACATTCGTTGACACAATACTTTCTGACAGGATTGATCCTGGTGGTCATTGGGATAATCTGCACGGTGCAGATTGCAAAGCATATAGAACTATCCAAGGGGATCTATTTTTATAATATGGGCGTGGAAGTTTTCTTTTCACTGCTCGTTGGAATGATCATCTTCTTCTGGACCAGTGGTCTTATGTTTGCGTACAGTCAGATGACTGACATAACCGGTTTTATGGTAAAAGGCGGGATCCTGGCGGTGATCGGAACAATGCTCGTATTCTGTGCAGTGCATAATGTGGGATTATTTGCCAATATGAATATATCATTCGGACGGAAAAGGAAGGGGCAACAGATACCTGCCGGACGATATCGGATTCTGCCGGAACAAAGAAAAGAGGAATTTGCCCGGTTATTCCACATAGAATGGAAGGAAGATCTGTTTTTCTTCCTTACCAACTGTTTATGGATTGGAATTAATGTGAATGTAAATGCATTTTCCCTGATGCATATGATGGATATGGTGATCCGGGATGTTTCTTTAAATGGGGTAGAATATACGGTGCAGTTTGTGTATAACATGTTAGGATCTGCAAGCGACAATGTGCTTTCAATATTTTTCTATCAGTTGATTGTGGTTCAGTTGGTCTGGTATATTGTGCGTCGACTGTTGCAGGGATATAAAGAACGGACAGTAGCCGGCAGAGAGTTTATGGCGGGACTGCCAATCAGCCGGAAGAATCGGTATTGGTATAATGTAGTAAGAGATTGTGTATTACTGATCGCACCGGTTATTCTGACAGGAATTATGATCAGACGCAATCTGATAGAAGAAGTTATAAATGATGAGTTGGAAATACGATGGGCGGATGCTTCCTTATTTGGAATAGTAGTCGTAGCCTGTATCTATCTGCTTGTGGTATATGGTATCGCACATTGGGTTGAAATGTTGGTTGTAGATGGAATATGGAGAACCGTGGCATCGGGAGCATTTGTATTGGCTGTAACACAGATAATGAGTATATTTAACTACGACAATAGAACCGATTTGCAGTTGAAGCCGCCGTTATATTTTAATTTTCTAATGGACTCGGGTTCTCAACCGGTGTTATCCGGTGATTATGACGTGTTGGCAGATCAATCCCTGAGTGCTTTTTATCAAATGTCGAATCCAACTACCTATATTGGATATGCAATAATTGGCATACTTTTATTCGGAGTGTTATTGTATTTTGCAAAGCGGTTGTATGAAAAGCAGGATTTATCAAGGAATGGATTGTACTTTTCTTTTGCAAAATATGTATTTGCAGCGGCAATCGCTGAAGTTGTATTTTTAAGCCTGATTGGTTTTGTGGTATCCTGGTGGCACCGGGTGTTGATCATTGCGCTTACCATTGTTATTTTTGTGGGAGTGGTATATTGTTTCGAACCCGACCGAAAACTTATGAAAAGACAGAAAGTGGGAGTGGTAAAGTAGAGCCTTTTATGGTAAAATATATGCAATTGCGACAAACATAAAAGGAGGCACAGGACGAAGTGAGAAGTATATTAACCAATGTAAAGCGAATCCGAAAGCAGGTATTTACGGAAGTTGCAAATCTTGCATATAATTCAGAGAATATCATTGATGATATTGAGGCGATTCCATATCGAATAACACCGGGAGATACTCCGCAGTATTGTGAGAGTATCTACCGGGAACGGGCAATCACAAGAGAACGGATCCGTTTGGCAATGGGTATGTCCCTTCGCCCGGAGGACAAGCCGGTACATCTGACCCAGGGGATTGAAGAGAGTAATATTGATGAGAAATATTACGAACCACCGCTTATGCAGGTCATTCCGGCTGCCTGTAATGCCTGTGAGCATAATGTTTATGAGGTAAGTAATCAGTGTAAAGGCTGTGTTGCGCATCCTTGTAAGGAAGTGTGTCCGGTTGGTGCGATCCGTATGGAGAATGGCAAATCGGTGATTGATAAGAATATCTGTATCAAGTGTGGAAAGTGTAAGAGCATCTGTCCGTATGATGCAATTTCCCATAAGCGGCGTCCGTGTGCAGATGCCTGTGGTGCGAATGCCATCGTAAGCGATGAATTAGGACGTGCAAAGATTGATGAGAAGAAATGCGTATCCTGTGGTATGTGTATGGTCAACTGTCCATTCGGAGCAATTGCAGACAAATCCCAGATATTCCAGTTGATCCGGGCACTTCGTTCCGGAAGAGAGATTTATGTGGCGATTGCGCCGGCATTTGTCGGTCAGTACGGTCCATATGCAACACCGGATAAGATCAAGGCAGCTTTATTGAAACTGGGATTTGCAGGGGTATATGAGGTTGCGATAGGTGCCGATATGGGAGCCATGACAGAGGCACAGCATTATGTGGAAGAAGTGGCAACAGGTAAGTTGCCATTCCTGTTGACTTCCTGTTGTCCGTCATGGGCAATGTTAAGTAAGAAACATTTTCCGGAAACAATTGATAAGATATCGAATGCGTTGACTCCGATGGTAGCAACCGCAAGAGTGATCAAGAAAGAACACCCGGATTCTTCTGTTGTATTTATAGGACCATGTGCGGCAAAGAAATTAGAGGCTATGCGCCGTACTGTTCGGAGTGATGTGGATTTTGTTATCACATTTGAAGAATTAGACGCAATGTTTATTGCACAGGATATTGAATTTGATGATTTTAAGGTTGGTGTTCCTATAGAAGATGCGACCGGTGCAGGACGTGGATATGCGGTTGCCGGAGGTGTTGCGAAGGCGATCGAAGCGTGTATTAATGAGTATTATCCGGGAACAGAAGTGCATATTGAACATGCAGAAGGTCTGGATGAATGTCGTAAGATGTTAATGCTTGCTAAGGCCGGTAAGAAGAATGGATGTCTGATCGAAGGTATGGGATGTCCCGGTGGATGCGTTGCCGGAGCGGGAACGAATATCCCGATCAACAAAGCAATGGTGGAAGTTCGGAATTTTGCGGGATCAACAAAGAAAGCAATTCCGGATCCGGATGTTGTGAAAGACTATCATCCAGAATAGAAGGTGTAATATATGTATAATTATTTGATAGGAATGGTGGCAACCGGAGATAATTCCAAGCCATGGCTGATCGCTATCTGCATGATCGTTTCGATTATCGTTGTCATTACGTTGCTGTTGTTAGGATTGAAAGACAGAGACGATGATGAGGACGATACGGAGGAATAAGCAGTGAATAATTTTATATATAGTCTGAATGCAACGATGCCAATCTTTTTTGTTATGATACTTGGCTGGTGGCTTAAGAAGATTCATTTTCTGACAGACGATTTTGTAAGTGTAGCGGATAAGTTAGTATTTAAGGTTGCATTGCCAGTATTTGTGTTCAAAGATATTGCAGGCGCAGACTTATCTAATGATTTCAGTCTGAAGTTTGTATTGTTCTGTTTCTTTGGAACCTGTATTTTTTTTGGTGTGACCTGGTTGCTGGCTGAGATTTTTATAAAAGATAAGAGTATGATCGGAAGCTTTGTACAGGGAAGTTTCCGGGGGAGTGCTGCAATCCTTGGAATTGCGTTTGCGCAGAATATATACGGAAGTTCGGGACTGGTTCCGATGATGATCGTTGCGTCAATTCCTCTGTTTAACATTTTCTCTGTTATCGTGTTGATGCGGAGTGCCAATGCAGGCGACACGGATAAGAAAGCGGTCATTAAGAAGACGTTGAAAGGAATTGTAACCAATCCGATTATTATCGGTATTGTGGCGGGTATTCCGTTTGCATTGTTGAAGGTGCAGTTTCCGGTTATTATTGAGAAGGCATTGACAAGTGTTGCCAGCTTGTCCACACCACTTGCCCTGATCGCTATTGGCGGAGGATTCTCGACCGGAGCAGCCCTTAAGAAATGGAAGCCAACTCTGGCTGCATCAATTATTAAGTTGGTGATCATACCGGGAATCTTCCTTCCGGTTGCGGTTGCGATGGGATTCCGGAATGAAGAGATGGTTGCCTTGTTAATCTTAACAGGAGCACCGACAACGGTAAGTTCTTATATTATGGCAAAGAATATGAACAATGACGGAGTATTGGCATCCGGTATCGTTGTGATGACGACCTTGTTGTCATCTGTAACTTTGACTGCAACGATCTTTATATTGCGATCAACCGGAGTGATCTGATGTTGAAAAAACCACGCGATATGCGTGGTTTATTTTTTTAAGTGTTCTAAGAATAAGGAAATACATATGTTTTATTCGTATAACACTATGAAAATAAAGGTGTAAACAAAGATGATACATAATAATATCAAGTATTAGCGGAAAATATTTATAAAAATAAAGTTTGAAGATGTGTAAAGTTAATAAAATTAAGATAAAAAGTGATTCACTTTATATTTTAATGAAAATATAGACTCAAACTTAATAATATGCATTAAAATTGTTAGAAAAATACATTTTGTTAGGGCACGTTCATTGACAGAAATGCGGAATTCCCATAAAATAGGCGTTACGAAAGAGAGGATGACAATATGGAGAATCGATTAGTAGTAAGTAATGACAAGACCAATTTATTAGAGTTAGAAGAGCATATGTATCATTTGGTAGATGTTGAGAAGCCGAATGTATTTCACAACCTTTTTCCATATGATGAGATACCGAAGATTGCATTTAACGAGAGAATTGTTCCACACAATATGCCGAAGGATATCTGGATTACGGATACGACATTTCGTGATGGACAGCAGTCAAGAGAGCCATATACAACAGAACAGATCGTTACGATCTATGATTATCTGCATCGGTTAGGTGGTCCGAATGGACTGATCCGGCAGAGTGAGTTTTTCTTATATAGCAAGAAAGACCGGGATGCAGTATATAAATGTCTGGAGAGAGGATATCGTTTCCCGGAAGTGACAAGCTGGATTCGTGCCTCAAAGAAAGATTTTGAACTGGTAAAGGATATCGGAATCAAGGAGACCGGCATTCTGGTCAGTTGTTCCGATTATCATATATTCTATAAGATGAAGAAGACCAGAAAGCAGGCGTTAGAGCAGTATTTGTCTGTCATCCGGGATTGTCTGGAGATTGGTATCAGTCCAAGATGTCATTTGGAGGATATTACCAGAGCAGATTTCTATGGATTTGTGGTTCCATTTTGTTCTGAACTTATGAAATTGATGGATGAATATAAGATTCCAATCAAGATTCGTGCCTGTGATACGATGGGATATGGTGTCAATTTTGCCGGAGCTGTAATTCCACGTTCGGTGCAGGGTACGATCTATGGTCTGATCAAACATGCAGGTGTGCCAAGTGAGATGTTAGAGTGGCATGGTCACAATGATTTCTATAAGGCGGTAACGAATTCCACAACCGCCTGGCTGTATGGTGCATGTGGTGTCAACTGTTCATTGTTTGGTATTGGAGAACGTACCGGTAATACACCGTTAGAGGCAATGATCTTTGAGTATGCACAGTTAAGAGGTAACTTAAATGGCGCCGATACCACGGTTATTACAGAGATTGCAGAGTATTATCAGAAAGAATTGGGATATCATATTCCGGAACAGACACCATTTGTTGGTAAGAATTTCAACATAACAAGAGCAGGAATCCATGCGGATGGATTGCTGAAAAATGAGGAGATCTATAATATCTTTGATACTGCGAAATTCCTGAACCGTCCGGCACAGGTAGCAGTATCCAATACATCCGGTCTTGCCGGAATTGCACATTGGATCAATACACATTACCGTCTGCATCCGGAGGAGAAGATTGATAAGAATGCTCCGTTAGTAATAGCCGTTAAGGAATGGGTGGATAAGGAATATGAGGAAGGCCGTGTTACTTCGATCACGGATGACGAGTTAGTGAAAGTCATTACAGAGAATGCAAAAACTTTAAATGTAAAGTTGCCAGAAGTGTGATTTTCTGTTATTCTATAGAAGATTGAATATGTATTTTGGAAGATAAGTCATATGAATCATATGGCTTATTTTTCTGAAAAATACAATACGGAGAATGTAGGAATTGAGGACGTCAGTGAATGACGAATCGGTTTAGGGGAAACATTTTCCGGGGGAATATATATTTAGGAGGACAACAATGGATAAGATTAAGATGACAACTCCGTTGGTTGAGATGGACGGAGACGAGATGACAAGAATTTTGTGGAAGATGATCAAGGATGAGTTGTTATTACCATTTATTGATCTGAAGACAGAGTATTATGACTTGGGCTTAGAGTATCGTAACGAGACAAACGATCAGGTTACGATTGATTCTGCGGAAGCAACTAAGAAATATGGCGTGGCAGTCAAATGCGCAACCATTACTCCTAATGCTGCCCGTATGACAGAATATAATCTCAAAGAGATGTGGAAGTCACCGAACGGAACAATCCGTGCTGCATTAGACGGAACTGTATTCCGTGCTCCAATTGTTGTAAAGGGAATTGAACCATGTGTGAAGAACTGGAAGAAGCCGATCACATTAGCAAGACATGCATATGGTGATGTGTATAAGAACGCAGAGATCCGTGTTCCGGGTGCAGGAAAAGCAGAATTGGTATTTACCGGCGAAGATGGAACAGAGATCCGTGAGACAATTCATGAATTCAAGGGACCTGGTGTGATTCAGGGTATGCATAACTTAGATGATTCGATCTCAAGTTTTGCAAGAGCATGTTTTAATTATGCTTTGGATACGAAGCAGTCTGTATGGTTTGCAACCAAAGATACGATTTCTAAGAAATATGATCATAGATTCAAAGATATCTTCCAGGAGATCTATGATGCGGAATATGATGAGAGATTCAAGGCAGCAGGTATTGAATATTTCTATACATTGATCGATGATGCAGTAGCCCGTGTTATGAAGGCAGAAGGTGGATTTATCTGGGCCTGCAAGAATTATGACGGTGATGTAATGTCTGACATGGTATCCAGTGCATTTGGTTCGCTTGCCATGATGACTTCCGTATTGGTATCTCCATCCGGAGTATATGAATATGAAGCAGCACATGGAACGGTACAGAGACATTATTATAAGCATTTGAAGGGTGAAGAGACTTCTACGAACTCTGTTGCAACAATCTTCGCATGGACAGGTGCTCTCCGCAAACGTGGTGAGTTAGACAATATTCCGGAACTTATGACATTTGCGGATAAGTTAGAGGCAGCAACGCTCGGAACAATTGAGGCGGGCAAGATGACAAAGGATCTTGCATTGATCACAACGATCGAGAATCCAACCGTATTGAATTCAGAGAACTTCATTAAGGAGATTCGTAAGACATTAGAGGCAAGCCTTTAATCTGTATTCACGATATAGTATATCTAAGCCGTTAGAATTTTTCTAACGGCTTTTTGTGTAGACAACGAGCCAAGTACAAATTCGTGCTTGCACGAAAATTTGTATTTGGCGACTGTCCATCATCGAATGACGAAGTCGTGAGATGAGAGACAGCGATGTCGTTTCGAGTAGGGGGGATTTTCCCCCTGCTTGATTGTAGACAACGAGCCAAGTACAAATTCGTGCTTGCACGAAAATTTGTATTTGGCGACTGTCCATCATCGAATGACGAAGTCGTGAGATGAGAGACAGCGATG
>OLPV01003004.1_pt1 | contig 10498 bp, 10 predicted proteins | sample 1671961 | NCBI WGS metagenome assembly OLPV01 (sample SAMEA3136630, study PRJEB25190) | human gut metagenome | biome: human gut; feature: human-associated habitat; material: faeces | place: Austria | collected 2013
TTGTCCAGTTCCACCTCGCGTGCACCGCAGGCCTCCATCTCATCCTCGCAGGCCTTGATCTTGGCGCGCAGCTCGGCGCGGCGGCGGCGCTGCTCCTTGCCGTAGCCGGTTTTGGCGGGCTCAGCCGCCTTCTGGGCAGCCTGCACCGGGGCGGCACGACCCATCAGGGCATCGTAGCTGGGGTAGAGCACTGCCTTGCCGTCCTCAAGGTAGAGGATGGGACAGGCCAGACTGTTCATCAGGTGACGGTCGTGGGTGACCAGCAGCAGGGTGCCGGTATAGGCCATCAGCGCTTCGGTCAGGTTTTCGCGGGTATAGATGTCCAAGTGGTTGGTGGGCTCGTCCAGAAACAGCAGGTTCGGACGTTCCAGCACGATTTCTGCAAAGCGCAGACGCGCCAGCTCGCCGCCGGACAATGCTTCGCAGGGCTTGAACACCGTATCGCCCCGGAAGCCCAGCTTTGCAAGGTGGCTGCGCACCTCCAGCTCGGTCATGCGGGGGTACTTGTTCCAGATGACATCAATGACTCTGCCCTGTCCCAGACGGTTCTGCTGCTGGGCAAAAATGCTGGGTCGTGCCCCGGTGCCCAGCCGCACCATGCCGCCGGAGGGGCGGCGCTTGCCGTCCAGCACCTGCATCAGGGTGGATTTGCCTGCACCGTTGGGGCCGGCAATGATAAGACGCTGCCCGCGGCAGACCGTATAGGTAAAGGGTTCCAGCAGAGTGCGCTCCCCGATTTTGATGCTGAGGTTTTTCAGCATCACCAGTTCATTCCACGGCTCTACGTCGTATTCAAAGCGAAATTTCAGCTGGTTGGTCTCGTCCTTGGGTGCCTCGGTGATCTCCAGCTTTTCCAGCTGCTTGCGGCGGCTCTGTGCCATTTTGGTGGTGGAGGCGCGCACAAGGTTGCGGTCCACATAGTCCTGCAGCTTTTCAGCCAGTGCTACGTCGGCATCGTGCTGCTTTTGGCGCAGGGCATCGGCGGCTTCCTTCTGGGGCAGGTAGACCGAGAAGTTGCCCTTGTAGGTGGTCATGGTCTGGAAGGACACCTCCCAGATCTTTGTACAGACATTATCGAGGAAATAGCGGTCGTGGCTGACCACCAGCACCGCGCCGGAATAGCCCTTGAGGTAGTTTTCCAGCCATTCCATGGTGGCAAAGTCCAGGTGGTTGGTGGGCTCGTCCAGAATGAGGACATCGGGCTTTTTCAGCAGCAGCTTTGCCAGACGCAGCCGCGTCAACTCGCCGCCGGAGAGCACTGCAATATTCTTTTGCCATGTATCCTGCGCAAAGCCCATGCCGGACAGCACCTTTTTGATGTTCACGTCCATATTGTAGCCATCGGCGGCATCCACGATATTCTGCAGGGCATCGTGCTGTGCCAGCAGGTCGGCATTGTCCGGCTGGGCAGCCATGCGGCGCTCCAAGATCTGCATCTGCGCCATGGCGTCCAGCACCGGAGCAAAGGTGGCGCGCATCTCGCCGTAGATATCCAGCGTAGCATCCAGCTTTGCATTCTGCTCCAGATAGCCCAGCGTCACCCCATGGGTCACGCTGAACTCGCCCTCGTAGTCCTGATATTCGCCGGTAAGGATCTTGAGCAGAGTGGTCTTGCCCGCACCGTTTTGTCCCACGATGCCGATGCGGTCTTCCCGCTCGACACTGGCGGTCACATCGTGCAGCACTACTTTTTCGCCAAAGGTCTTACCCAGTTTTTCTAAATGTATCAGCATAGTTTTGATCCGTTATCCGTTCTTTTCAGTTACACCATAGGTTTCAGCACTGGTGGCGGCGGTTCTTCAGGCCAACGTTGGCCAGTTCCTCCTGCTCCATCACCAGCGGATACAGCTCTTCCAGACTGGCGATCTCGTAGGTAGGGATCACCTTGCCGGGGTTCTCGGCGTGGTTTGGGTTGTACCAGCAGGTATCCAGCCCGGCGTTGCTGCCGCCCTGAATATCACTGGGCAGGCTGTCGCCCACCATCAGAACGTGCTCCCGGTTCTCCACGCCCAGCGCGCGCAAGGCGGCATCAAAGATGCGGGCATTGGGCTTTTCGCAGCCCATTTTCTCAGAGATGAACACGTCCTCCATAAAGTTCATCACGCCGCTTTCTGCCAGACGGCGGGTCTGCACCTTCTGCGCGCCGTTGCTGACGATGGCCAGTGTTGCCACCTCCGAAAGCTCCCGCAGCACGTCCAGCACCTCCGGGCTCATCAGGTCCGGGTGGGTGGACAGCTGCTCCAGATAGAAGCGGTTCATCTCCACACCGTCACCAGCGGCATTGATGGCCTTTAAAAAGCGGCTGAACCGCTCGCCGAACAGTTTCTCGCGGCGGATCTGGCCTTTTTCCAGCTGCCGCCACAGTTCCTCGTTGATGGTGCGGTAGGTCTGCACAGTCTCAGCATCCGGCTCGATACCGTAGTTTACCAGTGTTTCGGCCAGCGCCTTGCTTTCGGCCGCATCAAAGTTGAGCAGTGTATTGTCCGCATCGAACAGGATGCAATAATATTTTGCCATAGTATCTCACTTTCTTTTCAGCATTTCCCACTTGTGTATCAACAGGGAGAAGCCAGCCCCACCCCCGGCAGAGCTGGCTTCTCGTTATTCAGAAACGATTTCATACGCAGACCGGTCTGTTTGTGCCGGGGTGTTGTCCGGGCACAGCGTCTTTCCCTCGCAGGGCGTCAGACCGCATTTCTGCATTTCTTCCTCCAATGCGCTGTTATCCACGTTTTCCCAGTCGGTATCGTAGTAATCCACGCTGCCGTTGGTCACGTCATTCTCCCCGGGCAGGGAGGGTGTGCGCATTTCTTGCCAGTACATAGGGCTCCACCTTCCTCTCACGCCAGCCTATGCGGCGCTGGCGCGGAGTGTGCCCTTAGTTGGCAGCTTCCTTGCTGGCGCTGGCCTCAGTCTTGGAAGAAGCGGCCTTTTCCTCTTTAGAGGTTGCCGGTTCATCTTCCTTGGAGGAAGCCGTGTGCTCCTGCTTAGAAGAAGCAGGTTTTTCCTCCTTGGAGGAGGAGCTGCTCTGCGAAGAAGAAGTGGGCTTTTCTACCTTAGAAGAAGCCGCAGAGGAGGCGGGCTTCTCTACCTTGGAGGAGCTGCCGGTGCTTTCAGAAGTACCGTTCGAGGAGGAAGAAGCGGGCTTCTCCTCCTTGGAAGAGGCCGGTTTGTCCTCCTTAGAGGAAGCAGACGTTTCGTCCTTGGAAGAAGCAGGCTTATCCTCCTTAGAGGATGTACTGGAACTGCTGCTGGACGAGCTGGCCGGTGCACCGCTGACCGAAAGTTCCAGCTTGTTGCTGGTCACAGTGCAGTCATTATAGCTGGCGGTGGCGTACACCCGGAAGTTGCCGCCCAGCATGGAGGGGTCTACCTCGCCCTTTACGGTGGTCTTGCCGGCAGCCTGTGTCACCTCGCTGCCATTGACATACCAACGGATGCTGGAAGTATCCAGATACTTGCCCTTGAGGGTAGCTTTGAAGGTGTAGGAATCCCCCAGCGCAGCCTTGCCGCTGCTGCTGATCTGGATAGAGGCTGCCGCAAACACAGCTGTCACATCCACGTTCTGGTCAAAATTGGTATCCGTGCGGGTGCGCTTGGTCACGCCATCGCTCCACTTGACGAACACATAGCCGTCCTCCGGCACTGCGGTAACAGTAACAGTCTGGGCGGCGCTGGTCACCTTGACGGTAAGAGACTTGCCGCTCTCGTTGCCGCAGGTCAGGGTACCGCCGCCGGTTTTATCTACACGGTAACCGGCCTGATACTCCGTTTTTTCCTCAACAGCCGAGGAAGAGACTTCCTCCGAGCTGCTGGGCGCTTCCACGGCAGAGCTGGGGTTAGCGGTATACTCGGCGCGGGTGGGGATGTTATTGGTGTCCGGGCGGCGATCCTCGGTCTCATAGGCGTGGGTACGCAGATACTTCAGCAGCACCTTCAGACCTGCGGGCTTGAGGTGGATGTCCCCGCTCTGGTAGTAATCCACATTGCCGTAGCCGTTGGCGTCCTTGAGCGCCTCGGCAGAGTTGAGGAACTTGACGCCCAGCTGCTCGCACATGGTCAGCAGCGCCATGTTGAAATCATCAATACGGGTCTGGTCCATGTTGGGGTAGTTGGAGTGGTTGGACGGGACCGGCGGCACCGTGTTGACGATGATATCGGTATAGGGATAGCTGGCCTGAATGGCCTGTACCAGCGCGGTGTAGTTGCTGATAAAGTCCTCGGTGTTCATGCCGTTATCGTTGGTGCCCAGCATGATGACCACCCGGCGGGGCTTCATTTTTGCCACTGCCTGTGCGATGGTGTAGCGGTTATCGTCCCGCTTGAAGGTGACGATGCCCTCATGCAGGGCGGCGCTGGTGCCAATGCCCTCTTTTGCGCAGAACTGCTGCAATGAGATCAGACCGCTGGCGTACAGACGCACCGTGTTGGAATCGCCGATAAAAAGGGTCTGCTCCTGATAGGCATTGCCGGCATCGGCGGTCCCGGTGAGCAGCGCGCTGGAGGTCTCGTTGATCTGATAGTGGTCAGAGATATCCTCCTCCCCTTCCGGGGCGGGCGCGGGGGTAATAATAGAAGAATCCCCCGGCTGCTCCGTCGGGTTCTTGCCCCGCTTGAGCATGGTAAGGGTGATGCCGATGGTCAGCAGCGCCGCCAGTGCACACACGATGCACACCAGCACCGCCTGCTTCTGCATCGGGGTCAGTGCCTGATTCTCCTTTTGGTTATTGCTTCTCATATTCTATCCATTCTCCTTCCGAAGGAATGAAACTTCCTGTCATACCCGGGCTGCCAGCAGCCGGTCGGTAAGGTCGGCGCAGCTTTCGGCCAGCAGCACCGGATGGAAGGGTTCCAGCTCTTCCCGGCTGCCGTAGCCATACAGCACACCGGCAGCATCCAGACCGCAGTCGGCAGCGCCCCGCATATCATCGTTACGGTCGCCCACCATCAGCACCCGCTTGCCCTGCAAGGCGGGCTGGCTGAGCACATAACGCACGACCTCGGTTTTGGTGTCCCGGCTTTCGTCCATAGAGGCGCCGCCGATAAAATCAAAATACTGTGCCAGCCCCTGCTCTTCCAGAATGGGGGTGACCACCTTGGTGGGCTTGGAGGTGGCAGTGCACAGGAGAAAACCCGCGTCTTTCAGGGTTTGCAGCATCTGCAGAACGCCCGGGAACACGGCACACTCGTGACTGCCCTTCACCGCATAACTCGTGCGGTAAAGGTCGGTAGCTTTTTCGATCAGCGCCGGGTCGGTGAAGTGCTCGCCGAAGCTTTTGCGCAGGGGCGGGCCCAGATAGCGGCGCAGGTTGATGCCGGATACATCCACACCCATGGTGCAGAAAACCTCTTGCAATGTATGAATGATACCGGGGGCTGAATCGATCAGCGTCCCGTCCACATCAAATAGGATCGCATCATAATGCAGCAATATTTTATTCCTCGCTTTCATGGTGATACATCCAATAGTATAGCACAGATTTGATACATCAGCAATTCCAACAAAAGATTTTTCTGTCTCTTATGCAGAATTTTCCTAAAAAGGGAGGCCGCTTCGCCGTATTTTGCACAGCAGCCTCCCTTGCGGCAGCGCGGGGCAGCACAATGCCGGGCAGCCCGCGGGCTGCCCGGCATTGCATTTCCACGAATCAAATTGCAGCAGAGACCGTCCCCTGCAAAAGCGTTACTGTGCAGGTGATGGGCAGCTGCTGTCCCCCGGGACATAGAGGTTGTTGGAGATGAACTCCAGCTTATCCTTGAGCACCAGCTCAAGGTTTGCTACGGCGTGCACCATGTTGGTAGCGGAGTCGTTCACCTCCAGCAGCTTGCAAAGATCCAGACCGTCCAGATCCATGGCTTTCTGCATCTTCCGGCTTTCGGCACACAAAATATGGCTGAGCGCCGTTTCCTGCAAGGCAATGCTTTCCATCAGGTCCACGACAGCCTGATCCAGACTGACCTTGGGCATTTCCGGGCACTGAGAACGGGTACAGGGTGTATCGATCATCATAGGGCAAAACCTTCCTTTCCGGTCGTGTGCCCTATCCTATGCTGCGGCGGGTACGACTGTTACTGCTTTTCTGCCTGTGCGCACACCTTCTCAATGGTGTCGCGGTAGCCGCCGGAGCCGTACTGGATGCAGCGGTTGATGCGGCTGATGGTGGCAGTGCTGATCTCCACCGCCTTGACGATCTGCTCGTAGGTGGCACCGTCCAGCAGCAGCTTTGCAGCCTGTAAGCGCTGTGCCATATCCGAGATCTCCTTTACAGTGCACAGATCCTCAAAAAAAGCGTAGCACTCTTCCCGGCTCTCCAGACTGAGGATGGCATCAAAGAGCGCATCCGTCGTCTCGTTTCTTCTGGAATTTTTTTCAGCCATTGTTTTTCTCCTTATTATAACATCGGCGGCAGCGGGCAAAGTTGACCGTGCTGCCGCGCGGGATATTCTGCACGCTATTACTTTAGCACTTCAAAGTGTGAAAGTCAAGACCTGTGAGTGAATGGTTTTCAATTATAGACGTGTTTAGTTTTATTCTCTTCACACATGAAAGAAAATCACCTAAAAATTATTCCCAGAAAATGGCTTGAATTGGCGTATCCTCTGAACTTGTTACAGAAATATTGACAATTGGTGAAAACGGGAATAAAGTAGAACACAATCATTCAGCAAATGCAAGGAACAGGACATGATCTTCTGCATCACCCTCTTTCAGCGAGCCGTTTCTCGGGTGAAAAAGCGGCAGTCAGGAGCAGAGGACCCTCGCCTGCGAGCAGCCTGTGTGAACCGGGTTTTGTGCCCCCAAGTAGCACAGTGCCGTCCAGCCCACGTTATCGGGCAGCATGGTCAGTGTACCATGCGTGGGAGAGTGGCTGTTTTAACACAGCAAGCGAAGTGGTACCGCGGAGTATTGCTCCTGCCCTGGCAGGCGGGAGCAGAAGCCTTCGTCTTCGGAGCGTGGCCGGAACCCGGTCATGTGCTGAGGACGAAGGTTTTTTACGCTCCGGGGCAATGCTTTGCCGGACGGCAGTCCAGGGTGTATCTGAAAAGTCGAAAATTTAGCCTATTTCTACAAGCACAGCTGGCTTTTGCGTTAAACAGCCTTGAAATCCACAAAGGATTCCTGCGGCTGTTTGCCTTAAATCCCGCTTGTGCTTGCGAAATATTCGTCATTTTCTTTGTTTTCAGATACACCTTAACGTTCCGAACCTGTTGCGGAGTGAAAAAAGGAAAGAGGTAGAAATCTATGAATACGCTGGTCATCGTATTGATTGCAGCGGTGTGCCTGTTTGGCGCTTATGTGCTTTACGGCCGCTGGCTGGCTAACAAATGGGGCATTGACCCCGCTGCCAAGACCCCGGCAGTCGTCCACGAGGATGGCCGGGACTATGTGCCCACCAATGGCTGGACGGTGTTTGCCCACCAGTTCAGCTCCATTGCCGGTGCAGGCCCTGTCACCGGTGCCATTCAGGCCGCAGCCTTCGGCTGGCTGCCGGTGCTGCTGTGGGTGCTGCTGGGCGGCATCTTCTTCGGCGCTGTCACCGACTTTGGCGCCCTGTATGCTTCCGTTAAGAATGACGGCAAGAGCATGGGTATGCTGATCGAAAAGTACATCGGCAAGACCGGCCGCAAGCTGTTCTTGCTGTTCTGCTGGCTATTCTGCGGCATCGTCATTGCCGCCTTTGCGGACATGGTTGCCGGCACCTTCAATGCTTTCGGCGCAGACGGTGCAATGGTCGAGGCCGCCAAGACCAACGGCGCTGCCGGTATGGTGTCCATCATGTTCATGGTGTTTGCCGTTATCTTTGGCCTGCTGCAGAAAAAGTTCAACTTCTCCGGCTGGAAGGAAAGCGTTATCAGCATCGTGTTCATCGTGCTGTCCTTTGTTATCGGCGCCAACCTGCCCCTGATCCTGGGCAAGGCCGCTTGGAGCTACATCACCTTTGTGTATATCTTCTTTGCTGCCGTGCTGCCCATGTGGCTGCTCAAGCAGCCCCGTGACCACATGACCACCTTTATGTTCGTGGCCATGATCGTGGGCGCTGTGGTTGGCCTGCTGGTGGCACACCCCACCATGAACCTGCCTGTGTTCACCGGCTTTACCAACGAAAAGCTGGGCACCATGTTCCCCATCCTGTTTGTCACCGTGGCCTGCGGTGCAGTTTCTGGCTTCCACAGCCTTGTTTCCTCCGGTACTTCCTCCAAGACCGTTGAGAACGAGAAGGATATGCTGAAGGTCGGCTACGGTGCCATGATCCTTGAAAGCCTGCTGGCTGTGCTGGCTCTGTGCGTGGCCGGTGCTGCCGCAGCTGCCGACGGCACCCCTGCCGCTGGTACCCCGTTCCAGATCTTCAGCCGCGGCGTTGCCGGTTTCTTTGAGATGTTCGGTGTGCCCGCCTACGCTGCCACCGTGTTTATGACCATGTGCGTTTCCGCACTGGCTCTGACCAGTCTGGATGCCGTGGCCCGCATTGGCCGCATGAGCTTTCAGGAGCTGTTCAGCGTGGACGATATGGAGCACGCTGAGGGTTGGCGCAAGCTGTTCTGCAATGTGTACTTCTCCACCTTTATCACCCTGGTGTTCGGCTTTATCCTGACCAAGATCGGCTACGCCAACATCTGGCCGCTGTTCGGCTCTGCCAACCAGCTGCTGAGCGCACTGGTGCTGGCTACCCTGTGCGTGTTCCTGAAGGTGACCGGCCGCAGCAACAAGATGCTGTTCCCCCCGCTGATCATCATGCTGTGCGTTACCTTTACCGCATTGGTGCAGCGCCTGATCGCTATGGTCAAGGCCATCAGCACTGCCGCTTCTGTCACCATCCCTGCCGGTGAGACCACTTGGGGCGCTGTGTTCATCGCAAACGGCCTGCAGCTGATCCTTGCCGTGCTGCTGATCGTGCTGGGCCTGAACATTGTGTTCCATTCCTTCTCCGCTTACAAGAAGGCTGAGCACAACAGCGAAACTAAGGTCTGATTTTGATCTGCCATTCACAATCCTGTTTTCAATAAACAAAACGCCGCTGACGATGCACAAAGCTGTCAGCGGCGTTTTGTTTTATTCCGGCAGTTCCATTTCATGTTCCATGGGTACAAAGCCGAACTTTTCATACAGCGGCCTGCCCATTGCGGTCGCTTCCAGCGAGATGGCCGTCACCCCGCGCCGGTGCGCATCCTCCACCAACCGGGTCAGGATGCGGGTCGCAATGCCCTGCCGCCGGTACTGTGGTGCGGTGTACAGATTCATAAGGTAGGCTTTCTGACCGGTGGGGTTATGGACGGTGGGCATGACCTGAAAATAGCTCACAGCGCCGGTGCCTGCCAGCGTTTCACCGTCCCAAAGGAGATACGCCGTGTGGGTGTTCTCGGCAAAGGCCTTCTGGTAATAGGTCCGTGTCTGGCTCTCCACCTCCGGCAGCGGAGTATCTTCCGGCAGCTGATTGGCTGCCCGCAGCACCCGGCAGCGCACCGCTACCAGCAATTCCAGCTCTGCCAGCGTGGCTTTCTGTTCGGTAAGGTTCAGCAATTGTGTTCCTCCCAGCTTTGCAGGGCGGCCAGCTGAGTCTCAGTGTGGAACCAGTGTTCCCCGCCCTCCAGAATGGTCAGGTGCGCCCCGGTCTGCTGCCGGAACCGCTCCATAGCGGTGTGCCCAGTAAGGGGGTCCGTATCGGCATAGAGCACCTGTGTGGGTACCTTCCAATGCAGCGGATGTTCCCGCACCCAGCACAAATACGGCCACGAGAGGGTCTCCCCCATGGCGGTGGGGATCTCCCCTGCCGCGTGCAGCTGCTCCTCCGTTACTCCTGCCTGCTGCATCAGGTCAAGGATCAGCTTTTCCATATCCACCACCGGGGAGACAAGCAGTGCCTTTTCCGGTTTTTGCGTCTGCAACGCCTGCATGGCAAACCACGCACCGATGCTGACCCCGTACACACGGATCCGCTTCCATACCGGCTGCATCCGGGCATAGACCGCTTGCAACTCCCGGGTGACCACCCACGGCACCAGCTTTTCCGGGCTGTTTTTCCGGGTGCCGTGCTCCGGCAGATCGACAGCCAGCACCTGCCAGCCTGCCGGGCAGGCTGTACGGGCAAAGCGGGCTGCCTCGGCTGCGCTGCCGTTTTTGCCATGGACATAGAGATAGACCTTACGGCTGCGCTTGCCGTACAGGACAGCCGGAATGCCTGCGATCTTGAGCTTAATTTTTTCCATAACAGTCCCTCCTGTTCTGGGGGCGTATTGCGCCCTGTTTTCTCTATGATAGCACAAGCAAAAGCCAAACACAAACAGGAAAAGAGGTAACAGATTTTTTTATGTTTGTCGTGAAAGGGATAAAAAAGAGCCACCGCACAGCCTTGTGCGATGGCTCTTGAGGTCGTGTTTCAGGTTTTGCTTAGCCGAAGATGTTGATCAGGATACCAGCAGCAACGGCAGAACCGATAACGCCGGCCACGTTGGGGCCCATGGCGTGCATCAGCAGGAAGTTGGAGGGGTTCTCGCTCTG
>OLPV01003008.1_pt1 | contig 10491 bp, 6 predicted proteins | sample 1671961 | NCBI WGS metagenome assembly OLPV01 (sample SAMEA3136630, study PRJEB25190) | human gut metagenome | biome: human gut; feature: human-associated habitat; material: faeces | place: Austria | collected 2013
TAACACGAAGAGAGACGAGACATAATGTATTTTGAAGCTGCTACGATTGAGTGGGGATAAATTCTGGAGTTATTTTCGCCATTCTCACCTACAAAAACGATTCAAAATATCCAAAAAGGCGGACATCGTCGTCAATCAACACGAAACGATGTCGAATGACTCGCTCGATAGACGTCAACGCTGAAACCATCGGCGAAGTGCCGCACGCCCGTTCAAGCACATCATGATCTCTGAGCGCGAACGCACCGAGGACAAGAGCTCAATGCCTTAGAGGTGACTGAATCCCTGAGGGAGAAGTATGGCCTGTAGGGTTAAAATAAGTTGACCGCACTTTACAAACCCGAGAACACAGTTAAAGATCTGCTCAGCTTTGGACCTAGCACTACGTCGGCTTTCTTTGACGAATGGGAAATACAATCGAGTGTCTGAGGAACGAATCGATAGAGCACCGCCTCTCACGTTTCAAGCCGCTCACACAGCTCTGTCACCATACCGTCCTGGTAAAAAGCTGCGTAGTCCTCTACCCCAAAGAAGAAGACGATATTGTCACCACCCACCTCTTCCATCAAAACCAAGACCACGCAAAGACCGTCTTGAATGGAGAATGACGTGACCACCTCCGAATACAGCACCAGGTACGAAATTGCTAAGAATACACCGAAAGCCTGACTGAAAAAGTGGGGGTACGAATAACTTGGGGATTGCGCTGTTAACGCTGAGACTTCAAAAGACACTGGAAAATATACCATCGATTCTGATGAATACGATTACGAAATTAAGCAGCAATTCGAGAGAGGCGTTTCGCCTCTCTCGTTGATTTGGCCTCAATAGAACAACCGATCAGCCCGTTGCTTTCATCCAATATGCAAAACGAAACCACCGATCAGCCTTCCTTATTGAGCTAATTAAGAATTAATCAACCTCTGATGACTTGGCCTCTTTACGCCTGTAATCCCACCAGGCCCAATAAAGAAAAACAATGAACATTACAGAAAACATGCCCAGCATCACAACAAGCATGGCGATATCCCCAGCCCAGGTAACGCCATCCCAACCAAAAAGCCTCACCTCGTTATAAAGCCTTCCTCCAACAGCAGCAATCGAAAGGAGGCCTGCCAGCGCAATTCCCTTCTGAATAAACCCAGTCTCGAAGAAGCTCTCAGCTTCGATAACGCGCATCGAGTCGCTAAGTACACCACTGCGTGCCTGCATAACCCCCACAAACAGCAGCGCTATCAAAAGAACTGCGGATTCTATAGGATCCCTAATTTCACCCAAAGCATTGCCATCAGCCTGCGCGAGATAGTTGTAGCGAGTATAGAGATCGAAGGCTATCCCTATCGCGACTCTTTTGGAAATGACGCCAGAAACAAATACAAGCGGTACTTGGAAGAGTCAAATAGGAAACGCGAGATTGAGTACTTACTTATCTTGCTCGAAGGGTTCATTGAGGAGGATAAGGCACGACGACCAGCAAAGATTTATGAGGCCTATCTGGATAAAAAAATTTGCTGGAACAATCTTCATGTGTTCGCGGAGGCTTTGAACAGATTTCTATCTGGAGACTACAAGATGCTTCGCGAAAAGGAGATTTTTCAGACGTTCAGAGGCAGAGAAACGAGAGTTCTTCTTCGTTTGTCTAGAATGGGATTGTTGATCGAGGATATCTATCAGCCGCAGTGGCGCGTATTAGATGGGGCGCTTTTCGTCTCCGTTTGTTAATTCGTACGGAAACAAGGGCAAGATGACACTTGCTAGGGAAACAATCGCAAATAGGTTGCAGGTTCGGGTGGCAGGCGGGGGTGGACTCCTTAACCCCGCTTCGTTTCCCACTGGGACAAAAACAGATTGAAATCCCTTTGCACGATCAAGCAAAAGACGCTATTTCCATTAGGTCAATCTAAGCTAGTCTTAGAGTTAAAGATCATCACCGATCCATCAGCGCGCCCTCCGAAGCTGCATTACCGCGAAAGACGCCATAACAAAAGAGATACCGAGAAGCAAAAAAAGGACTGTTGGAATAAACGCTTTATCACCGGTCTTCGCAAGAACAGACTGCCCAACTTCATCTTGGCCATCATCAAGAGACGAAACAAACTCAACATCGCCCTTGCTCCATTTTGCATAGAGCGTCAAATCGGACACAATAGCAGATGAGAAATCGTAGGCATGCTCAAAAGACGCATCGCTGAACCAACCTTCAAACTCCCAACCGTCAATGGTAGGCTCGGTAGGCATCGCTACAGTTGATCCATATTTGACAGACTCAGTGCTGCTACCCAAAAAATCGAACCCATAGTCAAAAGTCACAGTGCAGTACTGCGTACTCCAGCAGGCAATCAACGTCACCGGCCCAGTAACTTTAGTTCCATTCTCCCCGAAGACCCATTTCTGCCCATTGCAGAACCAACCTTCAAAGTGATATCCGTCGCGTGTTGGCTCCGCGGGCTCAGCAATAGTTTCACCATCATCTACGAAAGCAGTCGACTCCATCACACCCTCGCCGGAGAAGACCACCTTGTAGGAAAGGGTAGTCGATCCTCCCCCAATTGCGCTCGCATCATCGAGGGTCTTACAGTAGATCCCATCGATCAAAGATACTGCCTGATCGGCTGCACTTTCATCATCCATAACAGTAAATAGACCAGCCCCCATGAGCGGAGCGTAGCCCTGAGGAACATATTTGACAACGTCTTTGGTGTTGAATGTACCGCCAGTGATCACAGGGAGAGCGGCTTTTCCTCCTTGCTCATTAACGAGAGGCTGTCTGTCAGCAACAACGAACTCTCCGCCTTCTATGTCGAGCCTCTGGCCGTTGTCGCCAGTAGCAAGACCAAGCACCGCAACACCATTAGAAGAGAACTTTCCGCTCTCGATTACCACCTGTGCGCCCTCATCGCACCACACAGAGTAGTAATTCGTACCTACCGCAACTACATCCCTAAGCACAACATCAGTAGAGTTGTATACATTGATTCCGCCGACCGTCATCACGTTCTCGATAGTTACGTTGCTAGTAGGGCCATCACCAATAAAAAGCGCGTAGCTGCCCCCTTCGTTTACTTTGAAGATACCGTTTTTCACCACAAAATCGGATCCTTGCAAGCCAAATGAAAAGTTATTGCTCGAGATAGCGAATCCGCCGAGATCGATGGTCTTACCGCTCACGTCGATAAAACTCTTCCCCGTCATATCTAGGTTTGTCTCAAGCTCCAGGGAAGCAACCGACGGGTCTTTTGCCATTTCAACAAATTCATCAGGCGTTGACACGGAAGCCGCCCATGCCTGTTTAGGAAAGAGAAAAAGAAGAGTCATCCCAAAAATCGCCAACACCACCAAGCCGAACATACAAGAACGGTGCATAGTAATAGTACTCTGCTTCAAAGTATAGATTCCTTCCGCTAAGATTAGAGACTTCCAAAACGCTTTCAGTTTACAAAGTCCAGTTTCCAATGAACGCAACAGGATTAAAAATCAGCTTCACACATACCACATAACTTCTGGTCGGTGCAAGCTAGTATCCCTGATAATTTTCAACTCAAGAGCCTTTATTTCTCCATATTATCCGCATAATGGAAAACGGCACGATGGACAGCACTTACCCTGCGAACTCCTAAGAACAAGTTACGCATGATAGCAACATGATATAAAGCATTATTGCTAAGGTTAATTATTATTCTTTAGATTCTATCTCGTTTCCCACTGGGAAAAATACCGATACTCAGCCTAACCGCGTTTCATTTGAGTTTCGGAATTTGTCGCAGCGCTGCCCCAGCATTGTACTGCAACCTGGCTAACAAGCATTTGGCAAGCAAAATCGCAGGTCAATAATGGTCGCTTATGCTCACGTCCATTCAAAAGCACAATAATATGCCGAAAATCCGTATCGAACGTCGAGAGATAGAAAACGAAGTCACGAACGCACACTCCCGTTAAAATTGAGCGATTTCGTGAAATAAGCGACACCAGAAATACGTCAAAGGAAAACTGCAGGTCACACGACAAGTAAATCAAACCACGAAAAGGCAACTCGCAACCAAAGAGCGTAAGACGGCGCATATAATATAGTCAAGAACAATACAAGAACGATCATTGCAAGGACTATGCCGATGGACAGCATGCAACGTAAGAAAAACGCAGCGGCGTTCGCCACAGAATGGAGCGGACGCGGATACGAAAAGGGCGACGCCCAGGTGTTCTGGACGGAGCTCCTGCAACAGATCGTGGGCATGCAGAACATCAGCCGAAACGTGAGGTTCGAGTACCGCACCGCCTCCGGCGGCTTCATCGACTGCCTCATCCCGGACGCCGGGGTGATCATCGAGCAGAAAGGGTTGAGTGTAGACCTAGACAAGCCCGAGGAGCGCCAGGGCCGCATGGTCACGCCCTTCGAGCAGGCCCTCACCTACGCGGAGAGCTTCCCGCGCAATCGCCAGCCGCGCTTCGTGGTGGTGTGCAACTTCTCCACCTTCCGCGTGCACGACCGCGACGCATACTCCCGTTCCGAGCTCGCAGGCAAGTACGTCGAGTTCACGCTGGATGAGCTTGGACAGAACCCGCACCTGCTGGACTTCATCACGGATCCAGCCAACAGCCGTTCTGAGCGCGAGAAGCAGGTCTCGATGGAAGCGGGCCGCCTCATCGGCGAGCTGCACTCCCTGTTGCAGGCCCAGTACATCGACCCGGAGTCCGAGGAGAGCCAGAAGGCCCTCAACATCCTGTGCGTGCGCCTGGTGTTCTGCCTGTTCTGCGAGGACGCGGAGCTCTTCCCTAAAGATGCGTTCCTGAACTATCTGAGAAACGTCGAACCTCAGAACATTCGTGTTGCGCTTAAGCGTCTGTTTGAGGCTCTCGATACACCGATTGCTGAACGTGATCCCTATGACGAGTCGGTGAAGCCCTTCCCCTACGTCAACGGCGGGCTGTTCGCGGAGGAATCCGAGATCCCCAACTTCACCGACGAAATCAAGTTCAAGCTGCTGTTCGAGGTGTCCCAGCAGACCGACTGGTCCCAGATCAGCCCCACAATCTTCGGCGGCATATTCGAGTCAACCCTGAACCCGGAGACCCGCCGCTCGGGCGGCATGCACTACACCAGCCCCGAGAATATCCACAAGGTGATAGACCCGCTGTTCCTGGACAGTTTGCAGGAGGAGCTCGACTCCATCCGTTCGCGGGAGGGCGTAACGCCACGCAAGAGAAAGAACGCCCTGCGCCGCTTCCGCAAGAAGCTCGCCAGCCTCAAATTCCTCGACCCCGCCTGCGGCTCTGGCAACTTCCTTACGGAAACCTATTTGTCGCTGCGCCGTCTGGAGGACGACGTGCTCTCCGAGCTCAACGACGGCCAGGTGGAGATGGTGCTCGGCGATGAGCCCGAGGAGGACGCGGAGCGCGTCACGCTCTCCCAGTTCTACGGCATAGAGATAAATGATTTCGCCGTCCGCGTAGCCCGCACGGCGCTATGGATCGCGCAGCTCCAGGCGAACAACGAGACCGACATGCTTCTCGATGTCTCCGCCGAGGACTTCCCGCTAAGCGACTCCGCCAACATCGTCGAGGCCAACGCCCTGCGCATCGACTGGAACGCCGTCCTTCCCGCGTCGGAATGCAGCTACATCATGGGCAACCCGCCTTTCTACGGGGCGAGGAACCAGAGCAAAGAGCAGAAGGCTGAGATCGCCGAGGTCTTCCGCGGGTCCAAGAATTGCGGCAACGTCGACTACGTGGCCGGCTGGTACATGAAAGCGGCTGAGTATATCGAAGCCCATCCCATCAGATGCGGATACGTCTCCACCAACTCGATCTGTCAGGGCGAGCAGGTGGCCAACGTCTGGGCTCCGATTTACAACCTTGGGGTGCGGATTGATTTCGCGCACGACACGTTCCGGTGGGAGAACGAGGCGCAGGGCCAGGCCCACGTGTTCGTGATCATCGTCGGCTTCTCGAAGCTGGGACCGGCGAATGGCATACGAAGGCTCTTCCATCACGATGGACCGGACTCCGATGCTGTAGAGCAGCAGCCTGGAAACATCAACGCCTACCTCGCCGATGCGCCGGACGTCCTTGTTTGGAATCGCAGCAAAGCCCTCTGTGCTGCCCCGAAGATCGGTATCGGATCCCAACCCATCGACGGCGGGAACTACCTTTTCAAACCTGACGAGATGGAAGCCTTCGTTGCCGCTGAGCCGGGTTCGGAAGAATTCTTCCATCCTTGGCTCGGAAGCGAAGAATTCATAAAGGGGAAGAGACGCTATGTGCTCTGGCTGGGCGAAGCAACGCCAGACCAGCTCAATAAGCTGCCTCTTTGCCGCGAAAGAATCGAGAATGTAAGAAGCTTTCGACTCGCTTCGAAACGAAAGCAAACGCTAAAAGCCGCTGAAGAGCCCCAACATTTCGGAACAGAGATAATCGCCACAAGCTCTTCCATCCTCATACCAGAAGTCTCCTCAGAACGCAGGAAGTACATACCTATGGGATTCATAGGCCCCGATACTTTTTGCAGCAACCTTGTTAGGCTTATTCCAGAGGCCAACCTATACCATTTCGGCGTCCTGTCGTCGCAGTTCCACAACGCATGGATGCGCCGCGTATGCGGGCGCCTGAAAAGCGACTACCGCTATTCGGGAGGAGTCGTCTACAACAACTTCGTGTGGCCCGGAATAGACTCGTCAAGTGTCGAAACGCCTGTTGAGGAGGCAGTGCCCCCCGAAACCCGTCTAGAAGTCGAGGAATGCGCCCGAGCCGTCCTCGATGCGAGGGAGACGTACGACAGCTCCACCATGGCCGACCTCTACGACCCCGAAAACGAGTGGATGTTCCCCGAGCTCGTCAACGCCCATCGCGAGCTCGATGCCGCCGTCGAATCCGCCTACGGCGTGAACTTCCAAGGCGACGAGGAGAAGATAGTAGCCCACCTGTTCAAGCTCTATGCAGAATTAACCAACGAATAGGAACTGCAAATGAAAGACCGATTTAGCATCACAACTTATTCCGTCCAGAGCATCCTCGGGCTCATCGACCACGGAGACATCGCCATCCCCGAGATCCAGAGGCCATTCGTGTGGGACAGCACTAAGGTGCGCGATCTCATGGACTCTCTCTATCACGGATACCCGACGGGATACCTCATCACCTGGAAGAACCCCGACGTGAAGGTCAAGGGCGGTGGAACAGCCGAGGGCAAGACGGTCCTCATCGACGGACAACAGCGCGTCACCGCTATGATGGCAGCTCTCGCCGGGCTGCCCGTCCTTAACGACGGCTACGAGTCCAAGCAAATCAAAATCGCGTTCAACCCCCTCTACGACGGTGACGATACACCTTTCGCCGTACTCACGCCGGTCATCGACAAGGACCCAGCCTGGATATCCGACATCTCCGTCCTATTCTCTCCGAGTTTCAGCTCATACAAGTTCATCACCAAGTACATAGCCGCAAACGAAGGCTGCGATCCTGACAAGGTGAGCTCGCGAATCGAGGACCTCAAGGCAATCGCCGCGCGACAGTTGGGCTGTATTGTCGTCGACGCCGACTGCAGCATCGACGAAGTCACCGATATCTTCATCCGCATCAACTCAAAGGGCGCAGTGCTATCCCAAGCCGACTTCGCCATGTCCAAGATCGCCGCCGACGAGGAACACGGCGGCAACATGCTGCGCAAGGCAATCGACTACTACTGCCACCTGGCGGTCAAGCCCGAGTTCTGGGAGACCGTCAGGACACACGACCGCGAGTTCATGGCATCCGAATACGCCGGCAAGGCGGAATGGCTTAAGGACGACAAGGAAGACATCTACGATCCAGACTACAACGACGTGCTGCGCGTGTCGTTCATGTACATGTTCGGTCGCGGGAAGCTCGCCGACCTGGTCGCCCTGCTCTCAGGCCGCGACTTCGAGGCGAGGGACTACAAAAGCGAGATCGCCGACGAATCGTTCCGAAAGCTGCACGACGGCGTGGTCCGCTTCATGTCGAAGGGCAACTTCCAGGACTTCACGGCGGCGCTGCGTTCCGCAGGGTTCGTGTCCTCCTCGATCATATCGTCCAAGGGCGCGGTGAACTTCGCCTACAACCTCTACCTGACGCTTCGCGAGGATTCCTCCATCGCGGCGACCGACGTGAAGCGCTGGGTGCAGCGCTGGTACGTGATGTCGGTGCTCACGGGGCGCTACTCAGGATCGTCGGAGTCCATCATGGACAGAGACATCCGCCGCATCGCCGAGCAGGGATTCGTCCCGTTCTACGAGGAAATCGTCGCGTCACGTCTCTCTGATACGTTCTGGGAAGTAGAACTTCCTCAAAACCTCGTAACCACCTCCGTCAGATCTGGCGCATGGATGGTCTATGTGGCCTCCCAGGCTCGAGCCGCCGATAACACGTTGTTCACCAACGGCTTCAAAGTCGCAGATATTATTGGAAATGTGGGCGACATCCACCATATCTTCCCAAAGGGATACCTACGTGATGAAATAAATGCGCCCCAACGCCTCTACAACCAGGTAGCTAATTACACCTTCCTGGAGAAGCGCATCAATATCGCCATTGGAAAGAAGAGCCCCAAAGAATACTTCACTATCGCTAAAGATGCGATTGTTTCCGGAAGTGATTACTTCGGCGACATAGCTGACCTCGAAACACTTCAAACCAATTTAGAAGCAAACTGCATCCCTGAACAAATCTTTAATATGCAGGCGACAGACTACGAGGAGTTCCTTTCACAAAGAAGACAGCTTATGGCAAAGAAAATCGAGCGGTACTTCAAAGGACTATAACTTACTAAATTCGTATCATTCTTAACAGGCAACGTACATCCATAATCAATAAGGGGTCTATATGGCAAAAATAAAACTTCGAGACGTAAAGAACGCTGTCGATACTGTCAGAGAGGTGATGCCGATTATTGAGCCCCTCGTTAGAGAGCACGGTCCTAAAATCATCGACCAGGCTGAAAAAATAGCTCATCAGGCCGGAAACGCTGTCGATGACGCTAAAAGGACCATCACAGAGAAAATTGAACAACATAAAGATGGACAAGACAAAAAAAGAGCTCTCGGTGAAAGCAAGAAGAAAGCTATTGCTAACTCACTTCCACCAGTATCTGCAAGCGAGTTTTTCGAGAACTTCGAATCAAACATCTCGGACGCTACCGATTTAGACAATGGATACATGGCCATCAGCGGTTGCTACGCGATTATTACCCTTAAGTCAGAACGAGAAAAAGACTTAACTGCATACAAAGATGTCTATGTCGGCTGCAGCAAGTCTATCGGCCTTAGCGTCTACTCGCAATTCAGAGGTCTCGGAAATGTCGACGTTTACGCAGACTTCAAGTTCAAAGAACCAATGAAAGTTCTGATTTACCCGTGTGAAGAGAACGAAATGCTGAACCGATGTGCCGAACTAGCCGAAAGCCTTCAAGCCTTCGGCTCATACAACAGTCGCGATCTTGAGTCTTCGAACGGCAAAGAATAGGTGACCAAAATGAGCGAAAACGAACTCATACCCATCGACATCGAACCCATAGAAGTTAATGATATTAAGAGTCTCTCTGTCATTTCTAAAGTCAGCAGTGATGGAAGCGTTAATCCAATCGAAAGAGCGGATTCTCTCATTGGGTTAGCATCAGATATTCTTGAGGCAGCCGAAAGCTCCAAGCTGTTTAAAGTGGAAGTACCTGATGGATTTAACCTAAACGACCTCATTGCCTCTAAAAAAGGCGATGGCACCCTAAGAGCCCTAGTCCGTGATCAAAAAGGCCTAAACGGCGACGTAAGTTTAAGGCCTAATGCATTGAACCCAGCGCAGCTAGCGAGTGTAAGTCTGTCCGCAGCTGCTATGGTCGTTGGTCAAGCTTATATGACCGAGATAAACGATAAACTCGAAAAGATCGATGAGAAGCTCGATACAGTCGTTGCCATGATGCTAGACGACAAGAAAGCAGTTGTCACAAATGCTAGAGACATCGCTAAACGCTATGTAGAAAACTACGACGAATACCAAAAGAAACCACCAATGGCTCTCCAGGCAATAAGAAACGAAATAGAAAGCAGATACAATGACGTTGGTCATGTTGTTGACTGGCTCGCTGATCGGATTCCTTTAATTGAAGAAAAGGCAAGAACAGCAAAGCCGAAAGAAAAGGACCTTACTCCCCTGATTAATGAGCTTCACGCTTACGAGGAACAGTTCTCCCTTTGCTTAAACACTCTTTCCGCCCTCGCAATGACGAGGATGTACTACGACGGTGCTATAGATGAGAAAAGCGCTCTCTCCGAGCGTAAGATCCTACTCGAGAAGTCCCAGACATTCATGAAAGCAAGACAGTCGCTAGCAGGTGTCTTGGAAATCAAGATAGGTTCACTCAAAGGTATTCCAATCTCAATTCCCCATAGTACGGACAAAAACGCCCTCAAAAAGATTTCCTCTCAGACTCCTAGAGCTGCTGCAAAAGAACAGCTGCTTGAGACGAAAATTGCCATGCAATCAGACCTA
>OLPV01003009.1_pt1 | contig 10491 bp, 13 predicted proteins | sample 1671961 | NCBI WGS metagenome assembly OLPV01 (sample SAMEA3136630, study PRJEB25190) | human gut metagenome | biome: human gut; feature: human-associated habitat; material: faeces | place: Austria | collected 2013
TATACTGATATTTACCGTGCAGCTGGGAAGTTAGCGGCGTCCTGTGTCTGACCCTTGGAAGCGCCTACCTGTGGGTCACCAACATAGATCATTTTTACTGTGTCAGTACTCTTTGTTGTATATTCAACAGGCTCTGTCTGCTCACCATTTTTCTCAACAGTATAATAGTAAGTTGTATTTGGCTCTAGTCCTGTTACAGTTACATGATTATATGCGTATGCTGTATCACCAGTCAGACTTGGATCTACATCTCCGGCTGTACCTGTATATGCCTCTAACGCATCCTTATCTGTTCCAAAATGAACAATTGGTGTTGCCTCGCTGTCTGTTTTTTCACTATACCATGCAAAGTTAAGCTGTGTCTCATCTGCACCTGGTGTAATAGAAACCTTAGTGTAATCAGCACTGGTTTCCTCCCAGTTTGCTACCCATTCATCCCATCCAGTCTGTGATCCTGTAATGCTGCTGTCGTTATAATGATCAGTTCCAGCAAACGCTGCTGTACAGACTCCTGTCATTGCAACTGCTGTCATAAAAGCGGTAAGTGTTCTTCTTTTCATAACCATGGACTCCTTCCATTGTTCGAATCGCTGCATCCTCATTATTTTACCATCTTGCGTAACTATGTCTGCCTCTTCTTTTTGCAGACTCACAGTGTTCGATATTTGGCTGGAAAAAGTGCCGGGCCCTTAGCATTTCCCCTTTGCCGTCCAAAATATAGCACTTGTTTTTTGTATTGTCAATGCAATTTCCCTTAGTTTTTTATATTTTACATTCTATTTACACAATACTTTCACGACTAATACAGCAAGCGTTACTAGAACTTTTTTTCACAAAAAAACTGGCAGACATATGCATAGAACCCTAAAAAGCCTATGCATTCATCTGCCAGCTATATTTTAATTATTATTTTTCTGCAGCTTTATTTGTGTTTACAATGCTAATTCCTATGCACACAAGTACCAATGCTATAAGCGCATTGATTCCAAGCTCCTTGCTGCCTTCACGGAGCCACCATGCTGATAACAATACACCAAATACTGGATTGGTAAATCCAAAAATGGCAACCTTTGATACCGGATTATATTTAAGAAGAATTCCCCAAATAGAATATGCCACTGCTGAAATACATGCAAGATAAAACAGCATAAGCATTGCATTTACTGATACATGTGTTATTCTTCCACCCATTATCAGTCCAAGAATTACCATTACGATTCCACCAAATATAAACTGATAGCCGCTGAGCATAACTGGATTATCCTTTTTAGAATAATTTTTCATAAGACAAGATGAAACTGCATATGAAATAGCACATAAAAACAAACTTCCGTCACCCATAAGACTTAAGTTCATATCTATTTTCTGACCATTCATGCTTACAACTATAACTCCGGCAAAACCTATCACACAGCCTGCTACCTTTTTAAGATTAAGCTTCTCCTGTCTGAAGATAAGGCTTGATACAAGTATTACAAAAAATGTATTTGATCCATTAATAATAGATGCCTTTACACCACTATTATGAGCAAGTCCAATATAAAAGAAGATATACTGGAGTATTGTCTGAAATACTGCTAATTTAGCAATGCTTGGAACTGAGCTTTTTGTAGGAAGAAGAAGCTTACGGTTTAATGCGCTTCCGATCAGTATCGTAAGGATTCCTGCAAATACAAATCTGATACCTGCAAATAATATCTGTGCCCATGTTTCACTTGATGGTATCTCGAATAACGCATATCCAAGCTTAATACATGGCGAAGCACTTCCCCACAAGAATGTACATACTAATGCCAGTGCACATACCACCCATGTTTTTTGTAAAATTTGTGTTTTACTTTCTGAATTCCCCACTCGTCTATTCTCCTATGTTTTTTTTCATGAAAAGTCATTGTAACATATAAATGGGGAAATTGCAAGATGTAAAAAATCAGCCAACCAATGCCTTATTTTTCCATTTCCCGCTATAGTAACGAAAAACTGGAACTACACATCCACAGCCCCACGATAATGGCGTAGCAATCCAAATTCCCATTTCACCCAAATGTGGAGCAAGCAGATACGCAAATGTTATTCTTCCTGCTAGTTCTGTGAAACCTGCTATCATACAAGTATTAGCATCACCTGCTCCACGAATAATGTTCTGATAACTTTGCATCACAGCGCAAATCAGGTAGGCAATTCCCATCACAGTTAAATACTGTGCACCTACTGCCACAGCATCTTGTGACTGATCTGTTCCAAGAAAGAGTCGCATCAACTGTTGTCCACAAAGCATCGCTGTTGCTGCAATAACAAGTGCAGATACGATACTCATAAAAAGAGTGCAGTGCAAACCTTCCCTGATACGCTTAAATTGGTGGTTTCCAATATTCTGACTTGTGAAAACAGAAAGTGCAGAGCCAAGTGAAGTAATAACCTGAATTGCAATACTGTCTATCTTAGCTGCTGCAGTGTAGCCTGCCATAACTGATGTACCAAAAGAATTTATCAAACGCTGTACACTCATGCTTCCAATCGAAATCAGACATGATTGAAATGCAGTTGGAACACCAATTTGAAAAATCCTTATTGTCATATCACGATCTGGCTTAGTCAAAATTCCCACTAAGCCAAATTCTTCTCTCTTTTTGTACAGATAGAACAAGCAATATCCAGCAGACGCATGCTGTGCAATGACTGTTGCAATTGCTGCTCCTGCCACCTTAAGCGGAATTACAACGATTAATAATAGATCAAGCAAAATATTAATTACAGATGCAATAATCAGCGCTGTTAATGGTGTCTTGGAATCACCAAGACTCCTAAGCACGGCAGATGCACCATTGTATGCTACGCTTCCTCCAGTAAACAGAAGCAATATTCTCATATATGTTACCGAATAGTCAATTACATCCTCTGGAACACTTAGAAGCCGTAAAAAAAATGGACACGCAAAAACGCCAATCAGCATTACTATAACTGTAAGTATTCCTGCTATCCATATGATTGATGTCACTGCTCGTCTCATATCGGAAAAATTTCCAACACCAAAACACTGCGCCACCAAAATACCTGCTCCATTACAAAGTCCCATTACAAGAGACAGCATAAAAAAAGTTAGACTGCCTGTACTGCCCACTCCGGCTAATGCCTGCTCTCCTAGGTATCTTCCCACAATCATTACATCAACTAGATTATACACCTGTTGGAACACACCACCTATTAATAGTGGAACGGCAAATCCCACAATTAAAGGCATGGGCTTTCCTGTTGTCATATTTTTCACTTGTCCAATGTCCTTTCTGTAACAGCTTGGCTTTCATTTATCTGCCATTTGTACAAAAGTACGATATCACACATAAATATAAGATACAATGGACAATCTCGCAAAAATTTATCCTATCTTACACTACTTCTTATATTCTCATATTACTGAAATCATGCAAATATAGACAGCTGTACCTGATATAATGCTAAGCAGCGTATTATGTTTCCATTTATAGCTTATTGCAGTTGCTAACACGCCTGCCATCTGCGCGATTCCAATATGCCTTGGATCAGTCGTTATATCTTTTAGGCAATATACAATCAGAACTGCCATAATTAGCGTCGGCAGTGCTTTTCCTAACTGCTCTAACCACACAGGCATCTTGCGTTCCCCGCGAAAAACAGCAAACGGAAGTGCGCGAAGTCCAAACGTAATAACTGCACACATTATAATAATCAAAAAAATTTCAATAGGATTTCTCATCATGCACCTCATTTTTCTCTTTTCTCTGCCATAAAAGTAAAATGCCAGATGCAATAATCAATGCTGGCAAAATAAAATTGCTTTTTCCAAAAAAGAGCAGACAAATAATCCCTGTTCCAAGTCCAATCAATGCTGGTACATGATTCTTTGTCTTTTCCCATTGATCAATAAAAATAATAACAAACAAAGCTGTCATACAAAAATCGATACCATCTGGAATCTGACCTAACAGCTGACCAAATAAACCTCCAAGTATTGTTCCTGCCATCCAGTAAATTCGAGAAAACAATGCGACAAAAAACATTACCTGTCTGCGATTTGGATCTTCTGGTGAAAGCGTACAATTTACTGCATACGTTTCATCTGTCATCGTATGTATCATATACCATTTTGCCTTGCCCATTGCTTTAAAGTCTTGCAAAAATGTCAGGCTGTAAAAGCTTTGACGGCTATTCATAAGGAATGCCGTAAGCGCAATCGTAACAATTGATGCACCACTCTTTAGAAATGTGATTAATACAAACTGGAATGCACCTGTATATATAATAAAACTCGTGAATAATGCATAGTACCAAGCAAAACCTGCTTTTTGCATCAAAAGTCCATATCCAAATGCCACACAGATATAGCTAAAAAAAATAGGAAGCGACTTAACAAGCGCTTCCCGTATGCTGTTTTTCATTTCGCGTACCATACCTTTCCTTTTCTTTTTCTCTTTTATGATACTTTGCGAAATGTCTTTTGTCCAATCTGAAAACAAAATAACCTGTTATAGGATTTTTCTATATTTGTACACAACATAGCCTTTTCTTTATTTCTCAACCAAATGTTTAAGCAACCCCTCACAGCCTCTGACAATATCTTCATATGTGCGTCCAAACTCACCCGTGTACCATGGATCTGCAATATCACCTGGATCATTTGCAAACATAAGAAGCTTGTAGATTTTGTGCGCAGGATCACCACCTGCGATACGAATCATATTAGAAATATTCCGGTCATCCATACCGATCAAATATTCATATTTTTCGTAATCTGCACGACACATCTGTACTGCTCTCTTTTTGTCGCAAAAAATTCCATGACGAGCTAACTCCTTTTTAGCTGGCGGATATACTGGATTTCCGATTCCATTCCAAATTTCCTCTGTACTAGTTGCTGCTGACCTAATTAAAAATTGATCTTCTAAACCATGTTTTTTGACCATTTCTTTAAAAATAAATTCAGCCATTGGGCTGCGGCAAATATTGCCGTGGCAAATAAATAAAACTTTTATCATAATCTTTTCTCCTGATCTCTTAAAGGCGCATTATATTTTTTTCAGTTGGAATACTATCTGTAGCCACCAATATCCAACTTCGCAAAATAATACTATCACATCCTTGGCTCTTTTGCTACAAATTTTTATGTAAATCACATTAAGCTGAAGGCAGCTCTCCTTTTTTCGATACCGCTCATCTCAGGCATCTCCATTCTATCTTCCTAAGCGCCTTTTGACAAAATAATTCCGGTAGAAACCGAAAAAAGACAAAAAAATAAGACCTGCAGATATTTCTACCCACAGGCCCTACAAAATCAATTAAAAATAATATCTAGCAGTTCGAGAATCATTCCCTTATAGTCCACTACAGTATTGTATACATTATCTCTATCTCCTCGCACAATTTCATACGTTAGATAATTTCCTCCATGCGCTGCATCATTTCTTCTTTGCGCAACATCCTTCAGTTTAGTACCAAAGGTCTTTACCCTTTCAAAATCATATATCTGAAATCTATCAGTCAAATACTTCTTAAAGAATTCCTCAGTTTCAACGCCTTCGAACAGATATCCAAGCGGTCCTATTTCACACGAGTCTTTAGGTTTTCCATTTCTCAAAAAGAATTTTGAGAAATCAGAAACATACTTCTTACCTTCAGTATTTTTCCAGTCCTTGTCTCTAACACTTTTTCTGTCAATTGTCAATAAAACATCGTCAGCATAAGGAATGAAAACTAACTTATTAATAAAATCTTCTAGCGACATATAATACATTATAGAAATGCAACTGTAATCAAACAAATCATTCGGCTCTCTGTTTTCAACATATTGGCTATATAAGTACTCGGCAGAAACGAGAGAGCTAAAAATCTGAGGATGTTGCATTAATTGCACAGCATAAACTGCAAATTCTAATGATACCGATTTATACAACTCGTTGTAAATTTCCCTCTTGCTTACCGCATCTTTAACCTTTTCAACAATCTGATTTGTTAACTCATCGAGCTTTTGCTCTTGTTCTTCTGTCGTAAAGGCTACAAGCTTTGATATGTATCTAACCTTTGCCTGCAAGAGATTTTCTATATCATCCGAAGATATAGCTTCTACAAATAAGAGAACATCATCGACCGAATCAGCCAAAAGCTGAGCATCATCCTCAAGAGCATTCATAACTTGAGAACCGAAATACTTTCGCTCCAGTTCAAAATAAACCTGATGGAAAAACACCTTGCCGGTATAATAATTCTTAATCTTGGTCATGTTATCATACAGCTCAATCATAGCCGCCTTGGTGGTATTCATCTTTTTCAGATCTTCTTCTGAAAGATAACAAAGAACCTGACATACATCGCAAAAGATATGCATAACGTCAACTGTTTTAATCCAGGTTGCATATCCATGGTTTCCGATTGCCTTCTTTCTTACCATCTCATTATCATCATCAATAAAAACACGTTTGTAATTAAGCATTTCAAACTTTGAAATCTGCGCAGTTTCCACAATATCATCCGCCATCGTATCTACCAGAGTCAACCATTTCAAATCCTTATACTTATCAAATATACCATCTGTGTGAAAAGCAATAACTTCTAACCAATGAGAAATAACTGCGAGCTTCTTTACTGTCATTAGTCCGTCCAGCGGATAATGAAGATGCATCTGTAGATCATGGTCAAAATCCTCAAAATAAACCTGAATGTAATCGATTATTGCAGTAACCAGTGTTTTTAAGTTCTTTCTCGTCTTTGTTATTCTCCAATATGTATATAGAAGATACAGTGATTCAGTAGTTTCTTTCCTCAGCAGTTCCTGTAGAGAATAGAAGCATACATACAAGTCCACTGAACGAACTCCCTGAAGCACCATCTGTTTTTCTGCAGCGTCATTCAAGATAACAATGCAGCCTGCCAGTTCATGACTATTTACAATTTCATCAACAATTGTAAAATATGACTCGATAATTAAAGTCTTTTTGTCCCTGTTTCGTTCTTTTCTAACCTGTTCAAATATATCTCTAGATAACGCTCTCAAATGTTCACTTAAGAAAATGGACATCTTCATGATATCCAAATCAACCATATGACCAGAATCTTCACTATCATAAAAGTAGCTATCCCCAGCACATGATAGATTGAATGAATCCGTAACCATCAGCAATGAGGAAAACTGATTTCTCTCGTCATCGCTCCAATCTTCATATAGCTCCAGCCAGTTATCCTTTTCATCGAGGGCGTATAATCCACGCCTAATATCTGCCTGCATCTTAAGCATATATTCTTTTGTATTAAGCGTATTGTCCATCGTCCTCATCCTTTCTTTTTAACCTTATAAGCATATCGCTCACGGAAATATATAAATGCAATATAAATTACAATAAGCATACAGCCTATCTGAAGCTTACTATACTCAATCATAAATTGCTCCTTTAATGAGAAATTTTCATTTGACATATTTTGTTATTTGCTTAGAAATCACCGTGATTCAAGCAATGCGCCAAAATTGTCTTACGGAACAATGGATTTTGATGTACTCTCATATGCTTCCTCCATTCCCGGCACAATAATCGCACGACTGTCTACATGCTTGGTTCACTTAGACATAATTTTCTTATACTGTTCTGATGTAAAACAGTTTTCGATTGCATCTCGATTCGGGAAGCGAATTACAATACAACGATTTGGTTTTCTCAGTTCATTCCAGCTTTCCACTGCATCTGTCCGAACAAGATACTCACCGCCATAAGCCTCCACAATCGGCTTTACGAGTTCTATGTATATCGCGTATTCTTCTGGATCGCCATTGATATAATTATCTACAATAAAGTAATACATTGAATGTTGCACCTCCTATTTTTGCTGTTTGTTTTTGCTGTTTGTTTTTGATATATTTTATACGGTGCCTTTATTTCAGCAGTTTTTCGTAGGTAAAGTTTCCAGTAGGCATCAGCCAGCAGTAAAGAACCGGATGTTCCGACCGTAACACTTGTGTCGATTTCATCCAGAATGGGAAGTGTCAGCACCGGCGGCATATCTGCCGGGGCATCGGCTGCGTCAGAGGTGGAGCAGGTCACGCCATCCGCAGAGATCGTGACATACAGCTTTTCTTGTGCCACATCGTAAAGGAACGTGCCTTCTCCCAGCAGCGTATCGTCGGCATCATGCGCGCTAACGGTAAAGAGGACGGAGCTATTTTCTTCCTTAGAGAGCTGCACAATATCATCTCCGGTGAAAATCCATTCACCGGCCTTCAACAGCGAACCATCCGCATTTTCACATACCTTTGTAAAGCTGCTGCCGCCGTGCAGGGCGATAGAGCCGGCATCATCGCGCTCCAGCTTGACATACACGCCAAAGCCGTCGGATTCGGCAAGCGCGTCTGTCCCGGATGGGGTACTGTTCTTCGGCTCTGTCAAGTTGGTACACCCTGTCATAAACATAGATACCTGCAATACCGCTGCTGTCAGCAGCTTCGTCATTGTTTTCTTGTAGTGTTTCATAGTTCCTCCTATAAGTTCGTTACCCGGAAAAAGACTGTTGAATAGAAAAAACAAGTGTCAGAACATTACCATACATTAACAGAACACCTATATACATGAAATCAAAACCGAGAAACGCTGGATTGCGGCTAAAACGGTAAATGTCGGTTGTGACAAGTTCTGTTTTATCTTTGTCAGGAATACCCGCCCGCCAGTTATCCTTCATGCACAGAACGGACAACAGAAAGATTATATCGCCAAGTATTCCAACGCAGAAGCCGGTGAAACACGTGCTTGCTGGAAGATAGCTCCAACCAAAGATAATGGAGAGAATTTGTGCAATGGGTAATCCCAGCGTTGTAACACTCATCAGCACTTCAATCGTATGAATAGATTTTTCCTTTCTGCGTCCAATCTGCCGGGTTTGGATACCACGCCGCTTTTGCGCCAGTACCTTAGCAAAATAAATACCGTTTCATTTACTTCGCCTCGTGGAGCGCCTTCAGATTTTCCAAAACAAACGGACTGTTTACGGCGATTTGCCCCAGCGTCGGACATCCATCCATCTGTCCGCAGTCGGCACAGGTATCCAGTCCCTTTTCCCGGACGCAGTTATGTACAGGGCAGAGCTTGTCGCAGAACGGTGTTTTTGCGCCCTCTATGCGGCATCCAGTGCAGTTTATCATTTCCGGGGTGATCGTTACCCCGTTGAGCTTTGTCCACAGGGCGGCAGTTTTCTCGCGCAGGGCATTGTCGTTTGTAACCGTTGCGATTCTGGCGTCACAGGCTTCGCAGTCCAGCCCGCAGCAGCCGATAAGTTGATTCATGTGTAATCCTCCTTGCATCTATCTGTACTGTTCAAAGTCAAATGGTAATTTCAATTTGATTGCCTTCGATTGCAACAATACAACTTTCATAGTAACCATCTCCAGTTGTCCTGGGGCCGCTGACTACTTCATATCCGTCAGCTTTCAGTTCAGCGGTCAAAGCATCCACCTTTTCTTTGCTGCCTACGCTGAATGCAATGTGCGCATACCCAGTGCGGGCAAATTTCTTTGGGAAATCAGGCATTTTCGGCTTGTTCATAATTTCAAGTCGTGCTCCATCGTCAAATGATAGAAAATAAGAGCGAAAGCTTGTTTTTAAATTATGGTAGCCTTCGTTTGATTTTGCGCCCAGATACTTCACAAAGAAATTGCGGGCTGTTTCCAGTTCTTTTACATATAAAGCAATGTGTTCGATTTTCATAACTCGCCTCCACAAGTCTGAATTCGTCTCTCAGCGGTAATCAACACAGCTCTGCATGGAGAACCATCCGCACCGGATAGATTCAGAGGGGCCGCATTCAGGAAATAAACGCCCTCCGAAACTTCTGCCAAACGGATTCCTTCAAGCAACACGATACCGGCTCCCAGCAGGATGAGGTGCACTTTCATTGGAGCGGCTTCGGGTCCGACAGTCTGTGATTCATTGCCGAGCAGTAAGATTCCTGAATCGGCAAATACTTCAGCCGCTTCCGAAGAAACCTCTGCATCTCCCTTGATAAGAATTCTCTTTGCCGCTTCCGGGTTCTGCTTTTTCGCGTTTTCGAGTATTACCGCAGCATCATCGGCAGAGACGATACCTTGATGCTCTGCAACATAAGCCAGTCCTACGAACGTATCCAAGCCTATGGAATCGACGGTTTTTCCGCCTTTGATAAAGTGGAACGGTGCGTCGATATGCGTGCCGTTGTGAGCACACATACCAAAAGCCGTCAGGTTATACAAATCGCCCTTTTCTATTGAGCAAAGCTGCTTTTTTTCAGGCGCCGGATCGCCGGCAAATACCTGACAGCCGAAAACCTCTTGGGCAATGTCATAAATTTTCATTTCACATTCTCCTCCACAAATTTCGATTAGTTATTCATACTTTGGCAGATACTATACCGAGTGATTGCTCTGCGGTATAGATCGCTTGTATTTCGTGATCGTATCGATTAATTCCTCCATGTTAATCGGCTTGGAAATATGGTCATTCATGC
>OLPV01003015.1_pt1 | contig 10465 bp, 8 predicted proteins | sample 1671961 | NCBI WGS metagenome assembly OLPV01 (sample SAMEA3136630, study PRJEB25190) | human gut metagenome | biome: human gut; feature: human-associated habitat; material: faeces | place: Austria | collected 2013
ATTCACCATTCTCTGCCGTCTCATCTCCATACGGGATTGCATAATATTCATCAAACCCACGGAAATGATCGATACGGATGATGTCATATAATTTAAAGCAGCAGGCCACCCGCTTCATCCACCAGTCATAGCCTGTCTTCTTATGGTAATCCCATGCATACAATGGATTTCCCCACAGCTGCCCGGTTGCCGAAAATGCATCCGGCGGACATCCCGCTACCGCAACCGGCAGATTCTCTTCATCTAACTGGAACAGCTTCGGATTCGCCCAGGTATCTGCACTGTCAAATGCTACATAGATCGGGATATCCCCGATAATCTCAATGCCTTGTTCATTGGCATATGTTTTCAGTCCGGCCCACTGTCCGGCGAACAGATACTGCAGAAATTCATAAAAATCAATCTCTGCACTTAATTGTTCCTGATATGCCGCAATTGCTTCCGGCTTACGCAGCCTGATGTCTTCCTCCCACTGATCCCAGCTTTTTCCGTCAAATGAATCTTTCACTGCCATATACAATGCATAATCCGCAAGCCATGCTTTTTCTTCTTCCAGATAAGTACGGTACGCCTTACTTTCCATCAATCCGTTCTTTTTGGCTCTTGCATATGCAAGCTTTAATACTTTAAATCTTGCATTATATATTTTTTCATAATCGATTTCTTCTTCGTTCTCTCCGAAATCTGCCTGGTCACACTCTTCTTTTGTCAGAAGTTCATCCTCGATCAGCGTCTCCAGATCGATAAAATACGGGTTTCCCGCAAATGTTGAAAAAGACTGATACGGTGAATCGCCGTATCCCGTCTGTCCAAGCGGCAGGATCTGCCACAATTTCTGTCCTGCTTCTTTTAATATATCTACAAATTCATACGCTTCTTTTGAAAAACATCCGATTCCATATGCCCCCGGAAGTGCAGAGACCGGCATTAACATTCCACTCTTTCTCATTAACTTTCGTTCCTTCCTCGTTATGATACTTATAATTAAGTATAGCAGTGTTCTTTGGATGCTTCAAATAAAAAGTATACTCTGTATATAAGAAATCATAGATTATTCCACAGATGTCACCGTATAATCCTTGTCTTCTACTGTCTTCTTCAGCACATCATCTGCGATCTCTGCATTTAATGTCAGCTCTGCTGTTCCTGACTCATGACTTACAACCGCTTCATCTACCTGTGGAAGTGCTTCCAGTGCTTTCTTTACGGCTGCCTCACAGTGTCCACACATCATTCCCTCAATATGCATTATTTTTTTCATTGTCTTGTCCTCCTTCTTGGATCTCTTTTTTTCTTTTTTGGCTTTTAATTTTTTATCTTTTGATGCATCATACATCTTAAAAAGATTCAATCTCAATGCGTTCGATACTACGCAGAAGCTTGATAAACTCATGGCTGCCGCACCGAACATCGGATTTAATTTCCACCCGAACAGCGGATACCACACACCAGCCGCAAGCGGGATTCCGATAATATTATAGAAGAATGCCCAGAACAGGTTCTCATGAATATTACGGAGTGTCGCACGGCTCATGCGGATTGCTGCCGGCACATCACTTAACCGGCTCTTCATCAGAACAACATCTGCCGCATCGATCGCAACATCCGTTCCGGCTCCGATCGCAATACCCATATCGGCTCTTGTAAGTGCCGGTGCATCGTTGATACCATCCCCGACCATCGCAACTTTTCCTTTTTCTTTCAGCTTACGGATCACCTGCTCTTTTCCTTCCGGAAGTACGCCTGCAATCACTTCATCAACTCCGGCCTGCTGTCCGATGGCTTTTGCAGTACGTTCGTTATCTCCGGTCAGCATGACTACATGGATTCCCATGTTCTGTAATTCTTTGATCGCCTGCGGGCTGTCTTCTTTGATGACATCCGCCACTGCAATTACACCTAATAAACGGTCTTCATTTCCAAAGAATAATGGTGTCTTACCTGCTTCGGCAAGTTTCTCTGCCTTCTTCTGGATATCTCCATCAACAGATACCTTACTGCTGATAAATGTATGATTTCCTCCATATAATGTATGGTCATCCAGTATGGCTGTCAGACCGTTACCCGGAAGAGCCTGGAATCCGGTAACTTCTTCGATGCCGGCATTTTCCTCTTTTGCATTTTCAAGGATTGCTCTTGCCAGTGGATGTTCACTCTTATTCTCCAGTGCATACGCACATTTTAATAAGGTATCTTCTGTCACTCCCGCTGCCGGAATGATATCTGTCACTTTCGGTTCTCCACTTGTGATCGTACCGGTCTTATCCAGCGCAACAATCTGCATCTTTCCAGTCTCTTCCAGTGAAACTGCTGTCTTGAACATAATACCATTTCTGGCACCCATTCCATTTCCGACCATAATTGCTACCGGTGTTGCAAGTCCAAGCGCACATGGACAGCTGATCACCAGCACCGCAATTCCTCTGGATAACGCAAAACCAATACTCTGTCCTGCGATCAGCCATACAATAATTGTGAGCACTGCAATTGTGATAACCATTGGCACAAATACACCGGATACACGGTCCGCAATCTTTGCGATCGGTGCTTTCGTTGCAGCCGCATCACTTACCATCTGAATGATCTGCGAAAGTGTCGTATCCTCGCCGACTCTGGTCGCACGGCACTTCAGATATCCGGACTGATTTACGGTTGCGGCTGATACCTTATCACCGACAGCCTTATCTACCGGAATACTTTCACCTGTAAGAGCAGATTCATTGACTGCACTGTTTCCTTCTATGACTTCTCCGTCAACCGGAATATTCTCTCCCGGTTTTACAACAAAGCAATCTCCCTTTTGTACCTGTTCGATCGATACCTGAACTTCTTTTTCTCCACGGATCACAACCGCTGTCTTTGGCGCAAGCTTCATCAGTCCTTTTAATGCATCGGTCGTCTTTCCTTTGGATCTTGCCTCCAGCATCTTTCCGACCGTGATCAGTGCAAGGATCATAGCTGCTGATTCAAAATAAAAATCATGCATATAAGACATTACTGCATCCATATCCCCATGCATCTGCGCATCTGTCATTGCAAACAGTGCATACGTACTGTATACAAAAGACGCTCCGGATCCAAGTGCCACCAGGGTATCCATATTCGGTGCCCGGTGGATCAGTCCTTTGAATCCACTGATGAAAAACTTCTGGTTGATCACCATGACTGCAATCGTCAGAAGCATCTGTAACAGTCCCATCATCACATGATTGTCTTTCATAAATCCCGGAACCGGCCATCCACACATCATATGACCCATAGAGAAATACATCAGGACGATCAGGAATCCAAGTGATGCAATCAGACGCTTCTTTAATGCCGGTGTCGTTCTGTCTTTTAACATATCTTCTCCGGCAGATACTGATGATGACTGTGTCTTTGCCGTTCCTTCTCCTTTTTTCGATGCTCCGTATCCGGCATCTGTGACTGCCTTAATGATCTCCTGTTCACTTGCAGTTCCCTCTACTCCCATAGAGTTGGTAAGCAGACTTACCGAGCAGGATGTTACACCCGGCACTTTCGAAACTGCTTTTTCGACTCTGCTGCTACAGGCTGCACAGCTCATGCCGGTTACTATATATTGTTCCATTGTTGTCTTGTTCCCTCCTGTCATTATTATTTTTCTTATTCCTTTATAGTAAACTCAGAAAATGCTTTCCGAGCAGACTATACATCTATAAACTTTACTTACCGCATCAGCTTCTGTAACACCTTTACCAGTTCATCAACCGTCTCATCTTTTCCGTCCCGGATGTCATCTGCCACACAGGTACGGATGTGATTCGCCAGCAATACTTTATTAAAGCTGTTCAGTGCCGCATTCACCGCTGATACCTGTACCAGAATCTCCGGACAATAAGCGTCCTTTTCCAGCATTCCTTTGATGCCGCGTACCTGACCCTCAATCCGGCTCAGACGATTCATCAGATCCTTGTATTCTTTATCCGAACGATGCTTGGACGAGTGACAACAGCATTCTTTTTCTGATTTGTCTTCCATAAGCATACTCCTTTCATATTCATACCCTTACGGGGTATATGTATTTTATCTCTTATTATCACATAAGTCAAGGAATATATGCGTTCTTGATATATGTTTTCATTTATTGGTAGTTCCAATACAATTTTAAAAAAATGTCTATTTTATTTGACTTTCAAAATTTATAAGGAATATAATTCTTGCTGAAGGAAATAATGACAGCAGAACTGGAGGTTATATTATGCTGGAAGAACAGGCTATGATAACATTCTTAAAAAAATTCGATGAACACCCTTTTCTGGTCAAGATTAATGGACACAAACATCTGATCGGCGAAGGTGAACCTACATTTACCGTAAATTTCAAAAAGGTCATCCCATTAAAGGATCTGGTCACCAGTACTTCTCTTGCACTTGGAGAAGCTTACATGGATGGTGATCTTGATATTGAGGGAAACCTTTATCAGGCACTTGATAACCTTCTTGGTCAGATGGGTAAATTTTCAACTGATGAACATCATTTGAAATCTATCATGTTCCCATCTTCATCAAAGAAAAACCAGAAAAAAGAAGTCAGCAGTCATTACGATATCGGAAATGACTTCTACAAACTCTGGCTCGATGAAACAATGAGTTATTCCTGCGGATATTTCAAACATGAAGATGATACCCTGTATCAGGCGCAGAAGAATAAAGTTGATTACATTCTTGAAAAGTTATATCTGAAAGAAGGTATGACTCTTCTTGATATCGGATGCGGCTGGGGATTCCTTCTGATTGAAGCTACTAAGAAATATAAAATTAAAGGTACCGGCATCACCTTAAGTGAAGAACAATACAAAGAATGCCAGAAACGTATCAAAGAGGAAGGATTGTCCGACTACCTGGAAGTCAGGCTAATGGACTACCGTGATCTTCCTTCTGACGGCAAGATGTATGACCGCGTTGTCAGCGTCGGTATGCTCGAACATGTCGGCCGTGAGAATTATCAGTTATATTTAGACTGTGTCAGCAAGGTCATGAAAGACGGCGGTCTGTTCCTGCTCCACTTCATCAGTGCATTAAAAGAGCATCCTGGTGATCCATGGATCAAGAAATACATCTTCCCGGGCGGATCTGTTCCCAGTCTTCGTGAAGTCATGAACTGCATGGCAGAAGATAACTTCCATACCCAGGATATCGAGGACTTACGTCTTCACTATAACCGTACGCTTCTCTGCTGGGAGAAAAACTTCAAGGATCATATTGAAGAAGCACATACAATGTTTGATGAACGTTTCTTAAGGATGTGGGATATGTACCTCTCTGCATGTGCCGCCACCTTCCATAACGGAATTATTGATATCCATCAGATTTTAATGACAAAGGGAATTAATAATGATCTTCCTATGACGAGATGGTATTAAAAAATGAATCAGCCGGGGATATGAACAATATTTCCCGGCTTTAATAAAGATGGATACCATGCTGCACTTGACATCTAATACACATGCATAAAAAGGAGCGGAGCCGGAATCCTGTCACTCCTGACAAAATCCCGACTCCGCTCCTTTTCGATATGTATTCATTTCAATCAGAACGTCGTCTAATTTACCATACTATCCTTTATTCATTCTCCGTTCGATACCTACTCTTTGGATTTACTTCTTTCTTTTTTAAATACACGTATCATGAAATAACTAAATCCGCCAATATATCCAACCAGTGTAATCACCATCATAATAATTGCATCTATCGTCATAGTTCATACCTTCTTTCTATTATTTTGCAGCTTTGTTATCTTTCATAGCTCCCCTTGCAGTCTTTGTATTAAAGAACTTGGATAGTGCAAGACCTACAAGGATCACTACTCCGAACTGAAGTAATACAGTTCCTGTGTTATCCTGAATAATAAACGGATTCAGCCAGGTATCCGGGAACCATTCCTTTGTCTGTAATAACCAGTAAACCACCATGATCACTACCAAAACCGGAATCAGATACATACATCCGGTATAATATGCTTTTGGAAGATGTACATCTGCACCTTTTGCATTTACTTCCTGTGTACGTAATTTTTCCACACCATATTTCCATGCCAGGATTGCGATAAAGGCACCACTTATCAGAAGTCCGATTCCCCATACCCAGTCCTGATTATCAATGTTAACCAGTGACCAGCATGAGAAGCATCCTACTAAGAATCCTGCGAAGCAGACACTGACAACTGCTTTCTTCCGCGGCAATCCAAGGTCAACAACACATTTTACTCCAACTTCGATCATAGAGAACAGTGATGTGATTGCTGCAATTGCAAGTAATCCAAAGAAGATAAAGGAAATGAATCTTCCACCCGGGATTGTTGTAAATAACTGATAAATGTAAATAAATGTAAGTCCGAAGTTGCCCTGACTGAGTGCTTCATTCGCTGCCTCCGGTGTAGCTGAAAGTGCACAGATTGCCGGGATAACTACCAGTGCCGAGAGGATTGCTCCAAGGTTATCACCAAGTCCCATGATCAGACAGCTTGTCGGAACATCTTCCTCTTCTCCTACGTAGTTCGCATATGTAATAATGAATCCCCATCCGGCTCCGGTGCTCCATGCTGCCTGGATGAATGCCTGAATCCATGTATTCGGGCTTAAAATATACTCTTTCTTAACAGTAAAGAGATACTGAAGTCCCTGATTTGCTCCATTTAATGTAACTGCGTAAATTGCTAATCCTACAAGGATGATAAACAGTGCCGGTATCGCTACTTTACAGAATTTTTCAATTCCACCTGCAATTCCCTGATAAACGATGAAACATGCAAGTGCAAATCCGATCGCATGGAATAAAATAACCTGTGCCTGTGAATCTGTAAATGCTGTCCACATTGCCGATGTCGTCTCTGTTGACAGATTCGGTTTAAATGCTGAAGTAACAGAATTAACTGCGTATTTCAAACAATATCCCTGAAGTACACAATAATAACTCATCAGGAAGAAACATACTGCTGCTACAAAGAATCCCATCCATGTATATTTCTTTCCACCTGCATCACGAAAAGTACCGATACATCCAAGTCTCGTCTTTTTACCGAATGCCATCTCTGTGGAAAGGAGCGGTACTGCAAATACCAGCATTGCAATCGTCCATGCTATGATAAATGCTCCACCACCGTTTGCCGCACACACTCGTGGGAATCGCCATACATTACCAGTACCAATACACATACCTAACGCGGCGGCTATGTAACCTATGGTACTAAATTTTTCTTGTTTCTGTTCCATAACTCAAACCTCCATTCGAATATCGAAATTAATTAGAAATGAATACCTTGTAACCATAGTGTAAAAGATGGTTATTAAATTGTCAATATAAAATATTAAGTTTTTTTATACAAATATAAGAAAGTGTAATATTAAACGCATTTTGTTTTATTGTTTGTTAATTTCTGATAATTCGCCAGTAAATAGACTGGTTTTCATACTTTAGTCTAATACATCTACAATTTCGGATGCATATTTCGGTATCTACAGAACCTGCCACCGGCAGCTCCTTTCGAACACATGGTGATACACAAAAACCTGTATCAGACTTTCTATCATCTGATACAGGTTTCCCGCTTTCTCATAACAATTCATTATACTATATATTTTCTTTTTTAATTTTAATTCTTTGTATTCTTTCACATAAGCTTCTTATGCTACAGATCTTCTTCAATATGCTCTCTTCCCTGGTCTACGATCGTACGCACATGATCGTCTGCCAGTGAATAGAACACGGATTTTCCTTCTCTTCTGCTCTTAACCAGTTTGTTCTGTTTCAGGATCCTGAGCTGATGTGAGATTGCAGACTGTGTCATATTCAGTGCCTCTGCCAGATCGCAGACACACACCTCTGCTTCGAACAACACGAACAGGATACGCATTCTGGTCGAATCACCGAATACCTTGAACAATTCTGCAAGATCATACAATTCCGTTTCTTCCGGCATCTTTTCATTTACGATCTTCAGAAGATTCTCATGTACCTCACATGATTCACATACTTCCATTCCTTCTTCTAATTTTGCCATCTGCCCACCAGCCTTTTCTATAAGTTTTTCACAAATAATGCGCGGATTGCATTCAATACAGCAATGACCATAACTCCGACATCAGCGAAGATTGCCATCCACATATTCGCAATTCCGAGTGCTCCCAGGACCAGGCAGATTGCCTTGATTCCAAGGGCAAAGTAAATATTCTCATATACGATGCGCATACATTTTCTGGAAATCTTGATTGCTTTTACGATCTTCTTCGGATCATCGTCCATCAGGACAACGTCTGCTGCCTCGATTGCTGCATCTGATCCGAGTGCACCCATGGCAATTCCGATATCTGCTCTCGACAGTACCGGCGCATCATTGATTCCGTCTCCGACGAACGCAAGCTTTTCTTTCTCTGATTTCTGACTCAGAAGCTGTTCAACCTTCGCAACCTTATCTGCAGGAAGGAGCTCACTGTACACTTCTCCGATTCCCAGTTCTTCTGCAACCTTATCTGCCACACGCTTCATGTCACCAGTCAGCATAACTGTCTTGGTGATGCCCGCTTTTTTCAGATCTCTGATTGCTTCTTTTGCATGCAGTTTTAATTTGTCTGAGATCAGAATGTGTCCTGCATATTTTCCGTCTACTGCAACATGGACGATCGTACCGACTTCTTCACATTCACTGTATTCCACATTCAGATATTTCATAAGTTTGGCATTACCTGCCGCTACCGGAATACCGTCAACCTTTGCAGTCACACCTTTACCGCTCAGTTCTTCAATCTCTGTCACACGGTCACGGTTGATCTGTTTGCCATATGCTTTCTGAAGGCTCTTACTGATCGGATGAGAAGAAGAACACTCCGCAAGTGCCGCATACTCTAATAACTGTTCTTCCGGCATCGTATTGTGGTGAACTCCACTCACCTCGAATACGCCTTGCGTCATGGTTCCTGTCTTATCGAATACCACATATTTTGTCTGTGCCATCGTCTCCAGATAGTTCGATCCTTTTACCAGAACACCTTCATGACTTGCTCCGCCGATTCCTGCAAAGAAGCTGAGCGGGATACTGATCACCAGTGCACACGGGCAGCTGATAACCAGGAATGTCAGTGCTCTGTAGATCCAGTCGCCCCATTCCGGCGCAAGCGCAAACGCAAACATTCTGACCAGTGGCGGTAAGATTGCAAGTGCAAGCGCACCATAGCAGACTGCCGGTGTATAATATCTGGCGAATTTGGAAATAAAGTTCTCAGATTTTGATTTCTTGGAACTTGAATTCTCTACCAGATCCAGGATCTTGGATACGGTAGATTCTCCGAATTCTTTTGTTGTACGGATCTTCAGAAGACCAGTCAGGTTAATGCATCCACTGATGACTTCATCACCGGCTGCCGCTTCTCTCGGAACACTTTCCCCGGTCAGTGCACTGGTATTCAATGTACTGCTTCCTTCTTCGATCACACCATCGATCGGGACTTTTTCTCCCGGCTGAACGACGATAACCGTTCCGACTTCCACTTCATCCGGATCTACCTGTTCAAGGTCCCCGTCTTTTTCAATATTGGCATAATCCGGACGGATATCCATCAGATCACTGATATTCCTGCGGCTCTTTCCGACCGCATAACTCTGGAATAATTCTCCGATCTGATAGAACAGCATAACCGATACGCCTTCCTTATAATTACCAAGCGCAATTGCTCCTATCGTAGCAACTGCCATCAGAAAGTTCTCATCGAATACCTGCTTATTCAGAATCCCTTTGAACGCCTTCCTTAAAATATCATATCCGACAACCAGGTACGGAACCATATAAAGTACGAACTTCAGCCACCCTTCTACAGGCAGGAACTTCAATATGATCATAAGTACCGCTGCGATAATAATTCTGGTCAGAGATTTTTTCTGTCTTTTCGTCATATCTTTCCCCAGCCTTTCTCCTTACACTCTTCTCAACGCTTCTTCATTCTGCCTGATGAAGCCGCTCCACAATCATTTTCCTTCACAAAATACTACGTATATCCTGTTTTTATGAGTATTTTCTCTTACAGGAAGATCTCACAGTCATCTTCTACAACTTTACAGTTCTTCTGCACATCCTTCATTACTTTCTTAGGATCTGCACCCTCTTCAAATTCTACGATCATCTTTAACATCATAAAGTTTACAGTTGCATCCTTTACTCCATCTGTGTTCTTAGCTGCCTGCTCCATTTTGTTTGCACAGTTTGCGCAGTCTACGTCGATTTTGTAAGTTTTTTTCATGATAATACTTCCTTTCTTTTTCGTTGTTTGATTATTTGAATATATGAACAGTTATTCATATGTTTGTTTTAATTATAGCATTTTGCTTCATGATGTCAATAGATTTTGTCTATTTAATTAATTATCGCGACCTCTCAGTCCATGAGAAAGACTTGGTATTGTGTTTGTTGCTGGATGTCACGATGCAGAAGTTCTAAGGCAGTCCGCCTTCCCTAA
>OLPV01003022.1_pt1 | contig 10455 bp, 9 predicted proteins | sample 1671961 | NCBI WGS metagenome assembly OLPV01 (sample SAMEA3136630, study PRJEB25190) | human gut metagenome | biome: human gut; feature: human-associated habitat; material: faeces | place: Austria | collected 2013
AGCAGCATACACATCCGGTCAATGCCAAAGCCGATGCCACCGGTGGGGGGCATACCAATCTCCAGTGCCTGCAAGAAATCCTCGTCCGTATGGTTGGCCTCCTCGTCGCCCTGGGCAAACATCTCCTCCTGGGCGGCAAAGCGGGCACGCTGGTCGATGGGGTCGTTCAACTCGGAATAGGCGTTTGCCATCTCCCAGCCGTTCATAAAGAACTCAAAGCGCTCCACATAGTCCGGATCCTCCGGCTTCTTCTTGGTGAGGGGAGAGATCTCAATGGGGTGATCCATCACAAAGGTGGGCTGGATCAGGTGCTCCTCTACATACGCCTCAAAGAACAGGTTGAGAATATCGCCCTTCTTGTGGCGCTCCTCATACTCGATCTCGTGGGCGTCCGCCGCAGCGCGGGCCTCCTCCAGGGTGTGTATCTCCTTAAAATCAACGCCGCTGTACTGCTTGACTGCGTCTACCATAGTGATGCGGGTAAAGGGCTTGGACAGATCCATCTCAATGCCGTTATAAGTAATCTTGGTGGTGCCCAGCGCAGCCTCGGCCACATGGCGATACATCCGCTCGGTCAAGTCCATCATACCGTGATAATCGGTGTACGCCTGATACAGCTCCATAAGCGTAAATTCCGGATTGTGGCGCGTATCGACACCCTCGTTGCGGAACACGCGGCCGATCTCATACACACGCTCAAGGCCGCCGACGATAAGGCGCTTGAGGTACAGTTCGAGCGATATGCGCAGGCGCACGTCCTCGTCCAGCGCGTTATAATGCGTCTCGAACGGGCGCGCGGCGGCGCCGCCAGCATTGGCGACGAGCATCGGGGTCTCGACCTCGACGAAGCCCTGCGCATCAAGATAGCGGCGGATGCAGCTTATCATCTTGGAGCGCTTGATGAAAGTGTCCTTCACGTCGGGGTTCATAATGAGGTCGGTATATCTCTGACGGTAGCGGAGGTCAACGTTTGTCAGGCCGTGATATTTCTCCGGCAGTATCTGAAGGCTCTTGGACAGCAGCACGACCTCGGACGCGCGGATGGAGGTCTCGCCGGTTTTCGTGACAAAAACCTCGCCCTTGACGCCGATGATATCGCCGATATCGAACTTCTTGAAGTCGGCATACGCCTCTTCGCCAATCATATCTCTCGCGACGTATATCTGGATGTTGCCCTGAAGATCCTGCACATGGCAGAAGGACGCCTTGCCCATGACGCGCTTGGACATCATTCTGCCCGCGACGCTGACGGTCTTGCCCTCAAGCTCCGCGACGGCTTTCTTGACCTCCTCGCTGTGATGCGAGACGTCATACTTGGTTATCTTGAACGGATCCTTGCCGCGGCGCTGGAGATCAGCCAGCTTATCGCGCCGTATCTGCAGCAGCTCGGACAGATCCTGCGCCTGATTGTTGTTGACTTCGCTCATACTCTACCTCTATCTATTACTTATTCTCTACGCTGACTATCTCAAACTTCAGATTTCCGGCAGGTGCTTCAACGGTGACCTGCTCTCCGGCACGGTGGCCTCTGAGCGCGCGGCCGACCGGCGAGTCGTCGGAAATACGTCCCTCGCGGGGGTTGGCCTCCTGCGAGCCGACTATCTCGTAGGTCTCCTCATAGTCGTCCTCAATGTCGCGCACCTTGACGATGCTGCCCGCCAGCGGCGGCTGAACGGTGCCATCCCACATCTTCGCGTTGATCGAGCCGGATTTATCGGCCAGCGTCATATCCAGATAGTTTTTGCCGTTGGCGCTGGCGCGCTGCTCGGCGGAGCGGACGATCAGGTAGCCCTCGAAGCGGTCGTCGCGCTTGATATCAGACAAATACATATAAAAACTCCTTCCTGTGTCAATGATATTATGAACGATACGGGCGGGGTTTGCAAGGAAAAGTTTCGAATTGCGGAAAACATGGAAAAAACAGGGTATGAAATATTATACTACCCTTTTGGGCGCGGCCGGGGCGGCGGCGGATAAAACGCGGGAAAAGCCTGATATTACACTGAAATTCGATATGGTTTCCATGTAAAAAGGCATGTCATACGAGCAGAAAACTATTCAAGTCGCTTAAAAAAAGCCGTTGACATCTGGTGAAACGTTGATTATAATAAATGTACAAACGTCAAGACCGATAAAAAACAAAAAACAAAATCGTTGATTTGTTTCAAGAATTCGGCTTGATTGTTCGGTGTGGTTTCGTTACTCAGCGGGAGGATTCCCGTTGAAATAAAAAGAAGAGGTGTTTCCCATGAAAAAGTTTGTTTCCAAGGTGCTGGCTGGCGCGCTGGGTCTTTCCATGCTCTGCGGTGTCGCGGCGGCTGAAGGTGAAACCTATGTGTCTTGGTATACGTTTGGCGACGTGTATCTCTCCAGCGTGCGTACCGCTCTGGACGCCGCGATGGAAGCGAAGGGTCTGACGGTCGTTGACAAGGATTCCAACGCGAATCAGCAGACCCAGACCGACGATATCAATACCGCTCTGGTCACCGGCGCGAACGCCGTGGTCGTCAACCTCGTTGAGTCCGGCGCGATCGGCACCGCCGAAACCCTGATGAACGCCATCAAGGAAAAGGACGTTCCGGCCGTGTTCTTCAACCGTGCTGTTTCCACCGATAACGCGGAAGCCGCCGAGCTGTTCAAGGGCTACGAGAAGAGCGCCTTCATCGGCACGGACTTCACGCAGGCCGGTATCATGCAGGGCAAGATGGTCGGCCAGTATGTGCTCGACCACTATGACGAACTGGATCTGAACAAGGACGGCAAGATTTCTTACGTCATGTTCAAGGGCGACGAAGCGAACCAGGAAGCCATCGCCCGCACCAAGTACGGCGTGGAGTGCGCTGACGAAGTGCTGACGGCGGCAGGCAAGCCGGCGCTGGAGTTCTACGATGCCGGCAACGCCAACAAGTACCTTGTTGACCTGAACGGCACTTGGTCCAACACCGCTTCCTTCGACTACATGCAGACCATCCTCGCGCAGTACAACGAGGCGAACGGCAACATGGTCGAGCTCGTGATCTGCAACAACGACGATATGGCGCTGGGCGCGATCAACGCGCTGTCCAACGCGGGCTACAACCTCGCGGGCGGCGAAGGCTGCACCGTGATTCCGGTGTTCGGCGTTGACGCGACCGATGCCGCGAAGGAACTCATCGCCAACAAGCAGATGACCGGCTCCATCAAGCAGGACGCCGAGGGCATGGCGGACGCCGTGGCCACCATCACTGCGAACCTGATCGAGGGCAAGGATAAGTTCGAAGGCCTCAACGAGAACTACGAAGTCGTTGACGGCTGGACGGTCAACATCCCGTACTCTGTCTACACCGGCGAGTAATTGCGGATCAAATTTTGAATGACTCAGTGCGGAGGGTCTCACAGCGATGAGTCCCTCCGCACGTTTCATTAGTGGGTCGGCAGAACCGGGCGCAGCGCGGTCTTCTGCCGGAAAGGAGAAGCACACACATGGAAGAGAACGTACTTCTTCGTATGGAGGGCATCTGCAAGAGTTTCCCCGGTGTAAAGGCGCTGGATAATGCGCAGCTTTCCGTGAGAGCGGGAACGGTTCACGCCCTGATGGGTGAGAACGGCGCGGGAAAATCGACGCTGATGAAGTGTCTGTTCGGCATTTATTCCAAAGACGCCGGTCACATTTACCTCGACGGTAAAGAGATCGACTTCAAATCCTCCAGAGAAGCGCTGGACAACGGCGTTGCCATGGTTCACCAAGAGCTGAATCAGGCGCTCAAGCGCACGGTCATGGATAACATTTGGCTGGGACGCTATCCGCTGGTCAAAAAGGGACTGCCGTTTGTCTCCGACAAGCAGAGCTACAACGATACGAAGAAAGTCTTTGACGATTTGGGGATCAACGTCAACCCGAGAACCGTGATGAGCACGATGCCGGTTTCGCAGCGGCAGATGGTCGAAATTGCGAAGGCGGTTTCCTTCAACTCCAAGGTCATCGTCTTTGACGAACCGACCTCCTCCCTGACGGAGACGGAGGTTGAGCACCTTTTCCGCATCATCAACATGCTCAAGCAGCGCGGCTGCGGCATCGTCTACATCTCCCACAAGATGGAGGAAATTCTGCGGATTTCCGACGACGTGACCATCATGCGCGACGGCCAATGGGTCGCCACGCGCCCGGCGAAAGAGCTGACGATGGACGAAATCATCCGTCTGATGGTTGGCCGTCCGCTGACCAACCGCTTCCCGCCGAAGGACAACGTGGTTGGTGACGAAGACATCTTGAAGGTAGAAGGGCTGACGGCTGAATATTCCCACCTCAAGGATGCGAACATCCATGTGCGCAAGGGTGAAATCCTCGGCGTTGCCGGTCTGGACAGCTCCGGACGCACCGAACTGCTGGAGAACATCTTCGGCAGCGCGACGCGCAAATCCGGCAAGATTTACAAGAACGGCAAGCTGGTGGGCAACAAGAACCCGCGCGAATCCATCAAAAACGGCTTTGCGCTGGTCACGGAGGAACGCCGCGCGACGGGCATCCTCGGTATTCTGGATATCCGCGCGAACACGGTCATCGCGAGCCTGAAAAAGTATCTGAACGGCCCGTTCCTCAGCGATAAGAAGATGGCCGAGGCGACGAACAGCATGATTAAGGCCATGCGAATCAAAACGCCGAGCCAGCAGACCAAAATCAACACGCTCTCCGGCGGCAACCAGCAGAAGGTTATCTTTGGCCGCTGGATTCTGACGCAGCCGGATGTGCTGCTGCTGGACGAGCCGACGCGCGGCATCGACGTTGGCGCGAAATACGAAATCTATCAGCTCATTCAGGACTTGGCCAAGCAGGGTAAAGCCGTGGTCATGGTCTCTTCCGAAATGCCCGAGCTTTTGGGCGTTTGCAACAGGATCGTCGTCATGTCCGGCGGGCGCGTTGCGGGCGAAGTGGACGCTGACAACACCACACAGGAAGAAATTATGACCCTTGCCGCTAAATACGCATAAGGAGGACGACATCCCATGCCCGGAAAAATGGATTCTTTCAAAGCGCTGTCCGCTCACGACAAGCGCCACGCGGTGGTCAACTGGCTGCTTGACCATGCCATGATTATCATTATCCTGCTGCTGGCCGTGTACGTTCAGATTCAGCGCCCGCAGTTCTTCGGTGTTCCCTCGCTGGTGAACATCGTCTCCCTGACGGCGGCGCGTCTGCCGATGGCGCTTGGCGTCGCCGGTTGTATCGTTCTGGCCGGTACGGACTTGACCGGCGGCCGCGTTGCAGGCCTGACCGCGTTCGTCGCGGCGATCCTGCTGCAAAAGGCCGGCGCGAACGGCCGCTTCATCGCGGACGGTGTGCCGCAGAACCTGCTGCTGGTCGTGCTGCTGGTGATGGTCATCGGCGCCTGCATCGGCTTCGTCAACGGCTTTGTTATGGCGAAGTGGAAGCTGCACCCGTACATCATCACGCTGGCGATGCAGATGATTACCTACGGCATCTACCTGACGGTTTCCAACTCCAAGCAGGTTTCCAGCCTTGACCCGAGCTACACCACCAGCTTCGTCACCAAGTCGTTCGTGAAGTTCGGAACGACCTCCGTGCCGATGTATGTGGTGCTGGCCATCTTCGTGACGGCCATCATGTGGGTGGTATGGAACAAGACGACCTTCGGCAAGAATATGTTCGCCGTCGGCTCCAACGAGGAAGCGGCGCGCGTTTCCGGCGTGAACGTCATGGCGACGATCATCGGCGTGTTCATGCTGGCTGGCGCGCTCTACGGCTACACCGGCTTTGTCGAGGCCGCGCGCCTCGGCTCCTCCACCGCGACCCTCGGCCTGAACTACGAGGCTGACGCGATCTCGGCGGCGGTTATCGGCGGCGTTTCCTTCGTCGGCGGCACCGGTAAGATCAGCGGCGTTATCCTCGGCGTGTTTATGATGCAGTTGATTATCTCCGGCATGACCTTCTTGGGCATCTCCGGCAACATCACCTACATCATCAAGGGCGCGGTCATCCTGATTGCGTGTATCCTCGATATGCGTAAGTACATGACCCGCAAGTAATTCATTCGGAAGCAAAAGAGGCTGTCAGGAATATCTTGACAGCCTCTCTTTGTACCGACACGAAACTCCTTCCGTCACGCCTGCGGCGTGCCAACCTCCGGCGTTTTTCATCGTCTGGATTCGCCACTGGCGGCGACGATTTCAAACGTCCCTCGAAGAGGGAGGCACTTGGAGCAAATACCGCTCTATCAAAAAATGCTTTTGAAACGTACACTCAAAGAGCTCCCTCGTCGAGGGAGCTGTCAGCGAAGCTGACTGAGGGAGTTATGCAGCAAATTTAAGAATAACACTGAATCTGATAGGGGAGAAGTTTATGTCTGACGAAAACAAAAAGCCCGAAGAAGCAAAGAAGGACAGTGTGCGCCACAACTGGGTGACGGATATCTACGATAAGATGGATATTTCCGTGCGCACGCTGGATATCGCGCTGGTCGTGCTCTGCGCAATCGTCGTGTTTTGCTTTATCTACGGGGCGAAACACTAAAAACGAGAATAATTCTCAAAAACTTTTCAAAAACGCTTGACAAATAGAAGAATCATAGCTATAATGATGATACAGATTCTCACTGAGCGAGGTGATAAGCGATGAAAGCCAAGATCAGCGCACAGGCGCAGACGGTTCTTGATATCTTGGCCGCGAAGCGCTGTCACCTCACCGCCGACGAGATTCTGGAAGGTCTGGACGGTATCGGAACGGCGACCGTCTACCGCGCGCTGGATCACCTGACGGAAATGGGGTTGATTCGCAGGCTCTCCCTCGGGAAGAAAAGCGCGGTATACGAATACATCCGCACCAATCACATGCATTTCGTGTGTGAACAGTGCGGAAGCGTGTACGATATCGAGGCCGATTTTACCGGCATGGCGGCGGAAGCCGCGAAATGCTGCGGGCACCGCGTCAACTGGTGCGAGGTAACGGCTCACGGCGTCTGCAAGGACTGCCTGAGCAGGCAAAAGGCGTCAACCGGCGAGGGCTGAGCGTTTAACGGCTCCCGGCGGCTCAACAGAGAACAAAAATGTTAAGGAGGAAACAGGTATGAAAAAGTGGGTTTGCACGGTTTGCGGTTATGTTTGGGAAGGCGAGAATCCGCCGGAGAAGTGCCCGCAGTGCGGCGTTCCGGCCAGCAAGTTTGTCGAGCAGAAGGGTGAGCGCGCTTGGGCGGCCGAGCATGTGGTCGGCGTGGCCAAGGGCTGCCCGCAGGAGATCCTCGACGGCCTGCGCGCGAACTTCGCGGGCGAGTGCAGCGAGGTCGGCATGTATCTGGCGATGGCGCGCGTCGCGCACCGCGAGGGCTACCCGGAAATCGGCCTCTACTGGGAGAAGGCCGCGTATGAAGAGGCTGAGCATGCGGCGAAGTTCGCCGAGCTGCTGGGCGAGGTCGTGACCGACTCCACCAAGAAGAACCTTGAAATGCGCGTTGAGGCTGAGAACGGCGCGACCGAGGGCAAGTTTGAGCTGGCGAAGCTGGCCAAGCAGCATAACCTCGACGCGATTCACGACACCGTGCATGAGATGGCGCGCGACGAAGCCCGCCACGGCAAGGCCTTCGAAGGGCTGCTCAAGCGGTACTTCGGCAAGTAAGAAATTCAGATATTGTTTGAAAAATGAGGGTTGCATCTTGAAAGAGGTGCAGCCCTCTTTTCGCGTAGAGTGGTACAAAAGTTGTACGCCGAGTTTCAAACTGCGTGAAAAAAGGGGTGAAAACAGCCCAAAGTGGTACATCGAAGAAGTGGTACATATTTCGCGGCTACAGGATGGTGCAGAACTTATAAACGAAAGCAGAATATTCGGATTGAGCCTCAAATAAATAAAGCGAAAGAAACCTTCACATTCCTTCGCTTTTGTTTTTTGTATCGAGCAGGCGGTTGATTAGACCTAAGAGCATCAGCAAATCGGCTTCACTTAGCTGTTTCATGCCGCTGACCGCCTTTTGAATCAATTCAGGATTTTGCGTTCCTTCATCGAAAAACTGCGCGGGGGGAGGGAAAACAAAATAGATATCTGTAAGGCAGGAAGAAAACGACAATTCCTCAAAAACTTAAGATGTTATCATTGCTATGATAGAATTATAATTGGTAATATTTTTTGTTTATATTATATAATTGGTAAGATTTTTTATTGTTGAATTTGACTATTTTATATGCTATAATCCAGATATACTTCTGAATGACAAAAAGGGGGGAAGAAAGTCGATTGCCGCAAAAGTTTGAGAGAGGAGGAAACATGCGAGAAAAAACTTATCGTTTTAATAAAGCAAGTGGAATCATTCACTATATTCCACGATGCTGCTGTTCTGGAAAAGCTAGAAATACAACTTCTTATAAGGATAACTACGAAGAAAGTTATACTTACGAGGAAGCAGTAAATGTTTTGAACTCTCGATGTGTACAAGCATTCAAATGCAAGAAATGTGACTGGCCCAAAGAAGAAAATTTGCAACATTAGTTACGGAGGAATATACAATGAAAAAGATAGTTGGTATTTGTCTGGCAGTAATGATGATGGTTTTTGCATCTTCTATTGTAATCGCTGAAGATTCAACAGACGAATATGGAATTTGGAATATTGATGAATTTGTAGATGAATTTGACATGCCAGCAGGTGTATACTATATTGATTCTGACCCTTTGTATGGAAAATTCAGTAATAGTGCTACTACAAACTCTGATGTTACGGCAATTCTTTTTTGCGAGAAATTTTCTGATACCAAAAAACCGTTTATAAAATTCAAAATGTATGAATATGATAGCTATCTTGTGAAAAATGCGTATTCTTCTGCCAAGATATACGATATTATCATGATGGATGGTGCAGGTGTAAAACACAATTTGACTGGTGTCATGTTGTCTCATAATTCAGCTCTCGGAATTGCAGACGATGAAGAGATTGCGACAGTCATCAATGCGCTCAAAGAGGGCGGCACCGTTCGATTCGCCATTGTTGATTCTGAAAACAGCTTAAACAAATATAGCTTTGCCATTGATGAAGCTGATGGATTTGATAAAGCATATTCTGATTGGCTGGCAAAGTAACTACTTATTCCCGTCTAGCCCTCTTTCCACTTCGGAAAGAGGGCTTTCTTTATCCAACCATCTTCAAATATTTATAAACTGTCGGCCTGCTCAAGTCGCAAATCCGCGCAAGTTCGCTCACATTCATCTGCCCCGCTACATAGGCGGGATAGTGCTTATAGAAAACCGCGGGAATATCATCTTTATTTGTGGGTCTGCGCCCGACCTGCCGCCCCTTTGCTTTGGCGTTTGCCATTCCGCTTTTTACTTTTGCTCGGATATATCGGGAACGGCGTAAAATCGCCTGCGTGAGCAGGAACTTGATGTTTTGCAGACAAAAACCCCCGCCTCCCTTATTCAGAGCGGCAGGGGTGAATCTGCGGCAGAAAACGGGCTACAGCCCCATCTTTTCGACGTATTCCTCCAAACACCAGCCGTTTTGCGTGATGACGGCGGCGGCCTCTTGGCCGACATAGCGGAAATGCCAGCTTTCGGCGACAAAGCCCGTCAGCTTCTGCTTTTCGGCGGTGAAGCGGACGATGAAGCCGTATTCCGCGCAGTGCGCGTGGAGCCACTTCTGCTGCTGTGTGCCGGTGAAGCTCACGCCGGGCACGGTGATGTCAAAGGCGAGGCCGGTCTGATGTTCGCTCGTTCCGGCGGGGGCGACGGTGTTATAGGTGGCGGACAGGCAGCGGTCGCGCGACCAATCCGGGTTATTCTTTCGATATTTGGCGACGGAGTTGTCCACCAGCTTCTGCTGTTCGCTGTACGTGCGATAGGCAGAGGAAATCTGGAAATTGGAAACGCCGTCGGCGATGGCGGCGGAGAGCATCTGCCCCAGCGCTTCGGTGGCGGTTCGGTCGGCCTTTGTGCCGGAATACTTGACCTTCACGATGTCGGCGGAGAGCACGTTTTCAATCGTCACCAGATCGGTCGGCGCGTCGTTCTTGCCGAGCTTGTGCTGACGATTGACCAGAATCAGGAAATCGGGCTTCGGCGCTTGATCGGCGGAAAGCGCGTTGCCGCTGTAGAGCAGCTCCTGCGTCTTTGCGCCCGCCAGCCCGTCGGCGCTTAGACCGTTGACGGCCTGAAACCGGGTGACGGCCTCCTGCGTGTTTGCGCCGAAGGTGCCGTCGGCCGCGTCGGCGAGATAGCCCAGATCAATCAGCGCCTGCTGGAGCTTTTTAACGTCCTCACCGGTGGAATTCTTTTTCAGCGTCCGGGTCGGAACGGCGGTCGGCGCGGGGGTGTCGGTGGGCGCGGCGGTTGGCACGGGCGTGAGCGGATTCGGGGTTGGGGTATCGGGAATCAGGTCCGCGCCGCCGTAGCCGTATTGCGCGCCGAACGGGGCGTAAACCGCCGGCGTGGGCGTGATGGTCGGCTCGGGGCTGGGCGTGGGCTCGACGCTCGGCACGGCGG
>OLPV01003028.1_pt1 | contig 10433 bp, 2 predicted proteins | sample 1671961 | NCBI WGS metagenome assembly OLPV01 (sample SAMEA3136630, study PRJEB25190) | human gut metagenome | biome: human gut; feature: human-associated habitat; material: faeces | place: Austria | collected 2013
CATCTTGAATCTTATGCCAAGCTTCAGCATCTTCTATCGCATGATATTCCATGAGGATAAACTTTTGTGCTTACATCCGTTTTTTTATCCATAAGGCTTCCAACGATTCCTCGGCACTTATATCCGGTTCTGGTAATGGCTCCAGTTCATCCAGTCTTTTCAATAATCTTATCACTTCCTCTGCGTCAAACTGATCATCCTCAGCCTCCATTGTGTAATAATCAAGTCTGTCATTCAGCAATCTGATTTCCTTACTCTTACTCATGCTTAAAATCTCCCTTCACTATATACGTGACAGTTTTCGACAAAATCTTACAAATTTTTTGAAATTATTTTCTATCATTTTTGACGCAAATAAGCGGCATATGTCTCTTCATCAAGACATACACCGCTTGTCATGTTTATACTGTTACACCCTTTGCCAGTACGCTCCCACATTCCCACTTTTATTCAATTACTATGTCAGATACTTATTCTTCCTCAGAACCACTCTTTTTTCTTACATAGAATACGGCTCCAAAAACAATCAGTATAATACAGATACCTATAATAATGATTATCGTATTATTCCATGCATATTTTGAAGTGCTGTCATCTGTCTTAGGTGCAGGAATGGTTTCATCAGCTTTGCTGTCTGCCTGACCGTTATCACTCATAATCTTGGCATCAACAACAATCGTGTAATCTGATGCATGGGTAAATACAAGTTCCACATTTCCATCCGGATCAATCTGTCCGGCGCTGATAAATTCCAGTTCTCCGGTCTGTTCATTGTAGTAGAACAGGTTCGCATACAGTCCTGCATTCTTTGATTCCATGTTGACGGTCAGTGTGGCTGTAAATCCAAACTCTCCGTCATAGGCAAGTGTCAGGTTCATGGAATACCGTTCCCCGGTCACGTTATTGATCACATCCACAGGAATGGATTTTCCGGCGTCGGCTCCGACTGTCACGCCGAAATCAATATCTCCGGATGGTTCTGTGATGTCCTGTCCGTTAATCTTCCAGGAAAGACCATTTCCCATGTCAAGCACCAGTGTGACATTCTCTCCCTTAATGCTGTCAAAAATATCCTTCGGTACTACCGTCGTTCCATTCATGACAACTGTTACTGTATCGCCTGACTTAGCTTCTTCAAGCTGTGGCTTGATAACATCCCAGCCTTCCTTGCCGCTGTCGTCCTTGATGTATGGCTTAATTGAATCTCCTTTTTCATTACCATTATCCGTATCAGGCTGTGGCTTCTGATTCTGATTACCATTGTCTGTGCCAGACTGCGGTTTCTGGTTTTGGCTGCCATTATCCTTGTTGCTGTCATCGGACTTAATCTTAGCGATCGGCTGTGTGTAACTGTGTCCGCACTTGGAACAGGTGTAGGTCATGATGCCTTCCTCTGTTGTCGTTGCAGCCTTCGTCACTTTTGATACATAGCTGTGTCCTGTTGCCGGAATATTCTCCGTGTAGCTGTTTCCACAAGAACAGGTATACGTCCTTACCCCTGCCTCTGTACAGGTTGCTTCCTTCGTAATGCTTCCCGTATAGTTGTGAGTGTGCTTTTCCTCCGGCAGCTTCGCAATGCTCTCTGTGTAGCTGCTGTTGCATCTGGTGCAGGTGTAGGTTCTGATGCCTTCCTCTGTTGTCGTTGGCTGCTTTGTCACGGTTGCTTTATAATCATGTCCCAATGCTGCCAGCTCTTTTCCGGTACTCAGAAGTTTATCACAGTCCGTACAATAGGTATCTCCTGCGTATCCGGTCTGCGTACAGGTTGCTTCCCGCTGATTCCGTATTTCAGTATGTGTGTGATCACATTTGCTTCTTGTAATCGTAATGCTTACACTTTCTGTCTCGTAGTTGCCCTTGTCAGTTCCTGTATAAATTGCATTCGCTGTCACTGCCACACCATCTGCAAGTGCCGTGTCCTTATCAGCCTCCTGCCAGTTCCATCCATCCGGAAGCGTAATATCGCCAACCTTCTTTGTGCTGTGCGCCGGAGCCATTTCAGCTTGCGGCATGTTCGGTGCCTGAGCTGCCTTATTTACAGTGATTGTAAGCTTTGTATCAACAGCATTATAATTATCCTTGTCTGATGGTGTAAATGTTACATCATACTCTGTCTTTTTGCTGTCTGCTGCTGTAGGCGTGCTACTGCTGTTCTTCCATGCAAATGTTCCTGTGATTTCAGTTCCATCTGCTGTCTGATAAGTTGCTTTTCCTCCGGTCAGGGTACTGTCTGAAAGTTTCTGTCCGTAGGTAAGTGCGCCTGCTGTCGGCTTCTCTGCAATTACCGGTGTTGCCTTAGTTACTTTAACAGTTATTGTTCTGGTTACTGTATTGTAGTTGTCAGCGTCATCAGGTGTGAATACTGCCTGATAGCCTTTGTTGTTTACAGTCGGAATGATATTCGTTCCTGTAAAGCTCCATGTTCCGGCAAGTGAATTGCCATCTGCCCCGGTCACACTGCCGCCTGTCATATCTGAATCAGCTAGTGCAACAGCAGGATTGTATACACGCTCTGCTACAGTTGGAACTGTTACTACTGCCGGTGTTGCCTTGGCTACTGTAATAGCCGCTGTTCCGGTAAGGTCCTCGTAATATTTGCTGTCATCAGGCTTGAATACCCAGCCCGCCTGTGTCGTTCCTGCAGTCGGTATGCAATCCGGATCAGCCCATTTGAGTGTTCCTTTTACTTCGGTGTCTGTATCTGCTTCCACAAAGGTAACACTGCTAAAGCTAAGCTTAGAAAGCTTGTCTCCATATGTAAGTGCATTGCTTCCATTTACAGATACCGTATTTCCGCTCTTTAATGTAACAAGCTTCTTATCCGTAATCTTGATTGTCATAGTATATACAGCATCTTCGTAATTTAGCATAGAAGCTGTCACTGTGATTGTAGCTGTAGCTCCAACCTGAGATTCATCTGCCTCTTTCACTTTATAGGTCAGTTTTCCGTCTTGATCTACTGCTACATCACTCAAAAGCTGCTCGTTATACGTATTTGTTAATGCGTATGCTGTAGTTCCCCTATCTGTCGGGAGCTTTCCTGCAATATCCACACCGATTGTCTTGCCGTCTGAACCGGCTGAATATGCATAACTCCTTTCCTCACCAGCTATGGTCGGCTCAGCTGCTTTGTTAATCGTAAATACGACCGGATCACTTGCAAGTCCTGCATAGTTCCCTGTCTCTGCAATATAAGCCTTTACGGCATAGATTCCTGCATTTACAGGTATGGCATCTGTATATGCAGATTCGTCTGAAGGTGCCGTATATGCAGTACCATCTGAAGCTGCTGTTGCATACTTATAAGTTACTGTGCCGAATTTTGCTGTTGCATTTGGTATTGGTGTCTTATCCTTCGCATAAGTATAATCAGAACAGCTAAGTTCTGTAGTAAAACTATTTGCTGCCTGTTTTACTGTCAGAATGCCACTCTTGCCATCTGAACCGCTTCCGGTAAAGGATACTTCATAATTGGCACTATCTGATGAGCCTGTAATTGCATAGGTTCCAACATCTGAATTGCCTTTCGCAGTAGTTGATAAGCTGATGCCAAGTGCTTCTTCGGTATCACCTGCTACCAAAACATTGTCTAAGTAGGCATCACCTGAGGCAAGACTCCATGTAAGTACAGGGTTTGTCTCTCCATAGAATTTTTCTTTATCAGCAATCACTACGGTAATCTGCTTCTTGGAAACTACCGGTGTCACTTCACAAGTTACAGAATCATAAGTATCTGCATCACTTCCTGTAGGTGTAAAGACAAGCGTGTATTTCTCACTTGTACCGACTGTCGGAAGCTTATCTGCATCCTCAGATGCCAGAGTCCATGTACCCTCAATCTTCGTGTCACTGTTTAGTCCTGCTGTCACAACTGCCTTTGTCATATCTGCCTTTTCAAACATGGCAGATACCGTATTACCATAAGTACCGGAAAGAACTGGTGCAGTCTTTACATACGGAGTCGGCTTTGCAGTGGTAAATTCAATAGCAGGCTCCGTTAATGCCGTTATATTGCCTGCCTTGTCAATGGCTGCTATCCAGACTGCAGTTTTCTTACTTGGATACAATGGAAAATAAACGTCCGGCTTTCCAAAATTACCTATTTCAATTTTATTATCACCTTTTGTTCCTGTCGTTTTGAAGATTGCAGGTGTCCAACTCGCAACAAAGTTTTGGTTAGCATTACTATACTTAAGTCCCTCCGTACGAACTTCCCATTGTCCACAATAAAGATTTTCGTCCGGTTTAAAAATCCACCCATTGCGGGGCGCCCATTTTCCATCGTTTTCGACAGCGAACTGTGGGTACTTTGGCTCACCTTTCATATAACTTTCAATATCTCTTTTGCAGTCGTCGTAGGTGTAGTCAGTAACCCCGTCAAATACTCCTTCGGATACAAAGAACCACATCAGCGTTGCATCCTCGCTTAAATTAACCTTGAGTATCGCCTCTGTATCCTTCAGGGTACCGTCTTCTTTTTTCGGGTCAGCTATTTTTACTACAGGAGCCTGTGCATCCACCACAATGCCATCGGTACAGATATAATCACTCTGATTTCCCGCACCATCCACTGCATAGGCATAGACCACGTAATTTCCTTCGCTGCTCAGGCTGCCCGAAATGGTTGCGCCGTCTGATGATGGAAGAATAGTGCCTGTTCCTGCGGCTACTTCCGAAAACTTACCGCCTGCTGCCAGCGCATCCAGTTCATCCTTTGTCTTTACTGATGCCAACGCCGTATCTGAAACCTTCTCAACATAATAGCAATACCTGGAAATGCCGCTGACCTCAGCCACATCGGCTTTCTTATCATTTGCCTGTATCTTAATATCCAGTGTTGCATCATTATAAAGATAGCCAAAGCTGATGGTGTTCAAAAGCGACCGGAACCAGTTTTCCTTAATCTGGATACCATAGCCATCCGCCACGCCATCCTTATCCGCCCAGGTCGGCGCACTCTTATCAATGCAGATGGTTACCACCACCGGCTCGGAAAGACAGCCCTTTGCCGTATCCTTTCCATAGAGCGTTACCGTATTTTTACCCTCCTGCGTGAAGGTATAGCCCGGATTTTCGCCTGCAACCGCCGCCTCAAGACCTTCATAAATCTCCACGCTGCCGTTTAGCCAGGAATCTGAAGCAGCAGCTTTACTGTTTCTGTATAAAATCTGAGCTGCGTCATTTTGGTCATCAATCGCAAAGCTTACAGGCACATCCGCCCTGTACCATTTATCAGTGCCAGAAACTAACGTCTGCGCCAGCGTAAAGGCATACGGAATCTCAAAGCGTATCGCCGCATTTCCCGTATAATTGCCCTTGCCGGTAAGGTTAAGCTTTGCCGGCTTTGCATCTGTAGTGGGTCCGGTCGTGTCTTCCTCTGTTACCGTAAAGTCTGTGTCCTTTACCAGAACATAGCTGCCGCCATCCGCACCTGTAACGCCGCTGTCTGTCAGGATCTTTTTAAGGTCTGCAGCTTCCCAGTCAAGGTCATCAAAAGAATACGGCTTTCCGGTGTAGTAAGCACAGCCACTAAGCGAGGTAGAAGGAATTGATAACTTACTTAAATCTCTCGGCGTAATCTCCGCTGTCAGCGACATCTCAACAGACGGACAACTATTATTTTCCGCCATGACCATAATCGTAAAAGGATAGCTGCCTGCATTGGTAACCGTATAGGTATTTGCGTCCCCATACGCCTTTCCATCTGCTCCTTTGCAAGTTATTTGCAGCGGAAATGTATCCATATACTCACTGTCAAACCCATCCTTTGCAAGCGTCTTACCCGTGCAGGGCGCAATATAGCCGTCCGTTACCGGAATATGTGCATTCGCATCATACTTATCCGCTTTAAGTGTTACGTTTATCGCATCACTGTCAGTCAATGCCGTATGTGCCTTTCCATCATACTCTGTCGCAGCTGCCGTAGCGCCTGTTACCTGCATCTCACCCTGTCCGATTGCAAACTTAAATGCAACCGTACCATAGTAAGCGCCGCGTCCGGTAATTATCGCTGTAGGCGCATCAGTTGACTCTTTATTTTCATTACATTTAATGTTGTTTTTATAGATTACTGTATAGTTTGCGTTTGTAATGTCTGCATTGGCAGAGCCTGTGGAGTCCTGTGCCAGCTCTTTTCCAGATTTGTATTTTGGTCCGGTAAGCTTTACATCTCCGTTTGCAGTCATCAGTGTAATGCCCGTCATTACCTGCGGATAGCCATCGTAAATACGTCCCTCCAGACCCTCAATTATCAGTCTGCTTTTCTTATAGGCTTCCGCAAGGTCAGTCCTTTTACAGTTGCTGCAATAGCCATAGTCATCCTTCGTATGTGCCTTAAGGGTTACCTTGGAAGACGGCATCGTGAAGGAAAGGTCTGTCGTATCTATCGTTACTGCTTTGCCGCCATAAGGCTCATAAGAGCAGACCTCGCCCGTGACCTTAATTTTCTGGCCTGTCGCACCTCCATTGCTGTACAGTCCGTAGGTTACACCATCCCTCTGTGTGACATTCGTGTCATTTTCTCCACCTGTAGGCAGAGCGATACCACTCAGCTCTATCGGAAACCATACCTTAAATGCGCCAGCTCCCTTCGTTATTTTGCTGGAAAAATCAGCAGAGTCATGATTACAGTAGATGCTGGCATCCAGATTACTTTCATCTCCCGTAAACACATCAGGTATTTGTGCTCCCTTCTCTATAACTATCTCAGCCTTGCCAGAAGGAACCGTTACATTCTCTAGTCCAGCTACACCCTCGCCCAGCCGCAGTACAGCGGTATCACCAGGAAAGCTTATGTTTCCGACCACGTTTATATTTTCTATGGTAACATCCTGTCTCCCTGTCATAAACAGGTAGTTTCCCTTACCCGTCAAGGTATGTGGCTCATCACCCTCTGAACGCAGCGTTATCTCAGCCGGAAAATATACTTTATCGAGCATCTTGTTTATACTCTTACCTGCTATCGTATCCTTCAGCAGCAGGATTTCCAGCTTCTTCCATAACTTGTATTCTTCATTCTTTTGATGCTCTTTCGATTCTTCCAGATAGAACATTGCTGCATCCCATGTCAGGAAATACATCGTTTTTGTCTCACCGCTATTTTTTTCTATCTGAAACTTTACAACGGCCTGAGATGTATCCTCCGGCATGTCAGCGCGAAGCACTTTTACACTGCCCTGACTTCTATCCGTTCTGCTTATATCGGTCTTAATACCGGCTGAATAAAAAGCATAGCCTTCTTCCAGCGTATCCGCAATAGCATAACCCTGCGTTTTATCAAGCAGAGAATCATCATTTTTACCAAAATTGCTCAGAGCAATCTCTCCATACTCACCACCTGAAAGCATTACTTTTGCACGTTTTATCTGGCTAAACTCTCTGTGGTCTATATGCAGAGCCTTTATCTTTGCAGTATCTCCGGATACGCTAAGGGTGGCACCTCCACATACCAGAACCTCTTCTCCCTCATACGTACCTCCGGTAATTGTACAGGAAATATCAGTATTGTGCATCTCACTAGCTTTTCCAATATAAATACTGTTGCTGTAATAACCATCTTTTAGCTTTGCAGCCGCACCACCCAAAAACCTCAAGACACCCTTATAATTACCATTCTCTACCGTAAGCTTTGCTTTGTTCCGAATAGAAACTGGGGCGTTCAGTGTTCCATTCTGTCCCGTGCCTGCGTCTTTAAAGACTGCCTCCACACCTTCGCCAGTGATATAAAGACCCTTTCCTGTAACGGTACAGCCATTAAGATCCATACAAAAGCTGACCTTTTTTGTACCCCCATCTATTTTCCACTCGCTTTTTGTCTCAAAAATATCTTTCAGGACTTTCAGCGTAATTTCAAGGTCTGCATCCGCATCAGCAGCATTTACTGTAGCTTTAACTGCATCGAATGCTTTCGTAAGTGTTGCATAACGTGTTGTATTCCCACCTACCGTAACTTCCGCAACACCTTCTTCTACCGTAAAGGCAGCCTTCTTGGAGGTCGCCGTATCATTACCGCAGGTCGCTACACAGTAGTATTGATAGGTGCCTGCCGAAAGTCCCGTAGGGATCTTGTAGGTCTCAGTTTTTGCACCCTGCCCCGTTTCTTCTACTTTGGTCGTTGTTGTTCCATTTATTGTTTTATCAGCATACCACTGGTAGGAGATACTGCCACTGCCAGATACCGCTTTTACGGTTAGCGTAGGCGCCTCGGAAGCGGTATAGTTTTCCATCACAATTTCCGCTCCGCTTGAAATCGTTGGATGCGTTGTGAAATAGAGCGGACTTTTAACAGCCGTTACCTTTTTCTTTTTGTCTGTATACTTAGCTGTTAAGTTCGCATAGGTACCATCATCATACTGTAAGGTATAGCCGACCTTCAGAAGGTCCTGCAGGGTTTTGTTAGAACCATTAGCTTCAATCGCACAGCCTGAAACAGGGACAAAGGTTCCTCCTGTAATCTGGCTGTTGTCGGGCAGAAAAAGACGTCCATTAAAGGTTCCACCCTCGATGACTACGGCTACCTTACCATAGCTGGTATTCATTATAGTACCGCTGCCAGTATTCGCCGTTAAAGTAGCGTCTTTCTCAACTGTAATTTTAACGTTATAATTACCCGTGACTTTGACACAGTAACTCCCACTGTTCTCATTTTTAATAACTGCGCCTTCGCTAATAATACAGTTGGAGCAGCTGCCCATAAACATAATAGCGCCATAGCCAGACGCAACATTTCCGGTTACCTCCGTATTGGTAATTGTACAGGCGTTACTGTCACAAATAGTAATGACGCCTTCCTGACTACCATTACTTCCACTAATATTTGCTTCGTCAATGGTACAGGTCGCACCTCCCCACATCGCAACTGTGGAACCGGTTCCAGCATTTTTGATTGTGACATGCTCAATTTTCAGCACGCTATCTACAGTTATCAGTCCATCTCCTTTGAATCTATTTTGCCCATATTGATAGTTGCCTGTAATTGTTCCCTCATTCGAGCCGGACGAGGTAATTGTTATATTTGCTCTTTTAAAATATAAACGCGCATTGTCAGCCAGTTTCAATGTATGGCCATTCAAATCCAGCTCTATCTCTTTTGCCAAACCGGTACCAATGGTAAGCGCACTTGTTATGGAGGCATCATCATTCAACAGTTTAATGGAAACTTTTTCCAGGTTTGCGTTTCCATGCCCGCCAATCCATGTTGCAAGGTCCTGAGCGTTGTATTTTTTCTGTACAGTCCCGTCAGCTTTCATTTCTGTTACTTCAATCGTTCCATCAGCCAGCAGCGCAATCCCATATTCGCCTACGAGCACATAGATGGTCGGAAGCTCCACGTCTTTACCCAATACGAGCTGGTTGCCGTCTCCATCCTCATCCGGCAGTACCGGCGTGTAGGCATAGCAGAAGCCGTTTGACACTTCACTGCTGTCAAATTCTTCTGCGTCGCTCTCTTCCACATTCAGCTCCCACTTGATGTTTTCCAGACGGATTTTCTCCGTCGTTGTCTCTGTCTCAGAGGAAGCTGCTGCGTCAGAACTGCCTGTCGTCTTTACACTGTCTGCATTATCGGATGTAGATGCTGTGTCGGTTTTCTTTGCATTGTCTGCACCGTCGGATGTGGCTGCTGTGTCAGAGGCATCGTCCTTCTCTGCCGCGTGTACTATGAGTTTATGCGGCAGAAGGGCATCCGCCATCTGGCCAATAAGCGCACCAAAAGCAGAGGGTAGGTCGGCACGTGCCTGTGTATCCTCTGTATCAGAGCTGCTAGAGCCATTTGGGTTGTTTGATTTGTCAGAATTTCCAGAATCCTTTGATGTATCCGAATCCTTTGTATCTGCATTTCCATTGTCAGAAGTACCAGACTTATCGGAAGCATCCGCATTGCCGGAATCGCCATCCTTTTCATCTGAGGATGCTGTATCCTTCTTATCATCAGAGGACGCAGTATCTCCATTACTGTCATCCTTCTGCGCATCGTCCTTCTCTGTATCTCCCGTCTCGGAAGCATCTTCTTCATCGTCGGCTTCCTTTTCATCCGCCTGCGTGGTCTTTTCTACCGTAACGGTCAGGCTGGTCGGAAACTTGATGTCGCTCTCAAGCGCACCGATGGGCAGGGTCTGCTCCGTGATGTCCTTTGAAAGCTCCTCAAAGGAAACAATAGTCGTTTTACCTGTCTCACTTTCATCGGTCTTTGCAGAAACCGAGAGTGCGGACAGGTCTACAGTATTGGCAACCATCGCAACGGTCAAGCCCATCACAAGTATGCGCTTACGCAGCTCCCTCCACCTGATTTTTTCATGGGTCTGCTGCCAATCCTTCTCTGGCATGGTGTTTTTCTTTTTCATGTAAACTCCTCTCTTTTACCCTTTTCCCTGAAGCAGCCGGGATACTGCCTCCCGCAGCTGATATTCCGTCACAGGCTTTACCAAAAAGGTGTC
>OLPV01003036.1_pt1 | contig 10411 bp, 10 predicted proteins | sample 1671961 | NCBI WGS metagenome assembly OLPV01 (sample SAMEA3136630, study PRJEB25190) | human gut metagenome | biome: human gut; feature: human-associated habitat; material: faeces | place: Austria | collected 2013
ACTGCCTGCTGGAAGTGAACACCGGCGGCGTTTACCGCGGCTACCGCAAGGACTTCTACCCTGGCCCCTGGCTGCTGGGTGAGTGGCAGAAGATGGGCGGCAAGGTGATCATCACCTCCGATTCCCACGACATTGCCAGCCTGACCTACGGCTTTGACGAGGCCGCTGCCGCCATCAAGGCCGCAGGCTTTACCAGCGTGGAGGTGCTCACCGGCCACGGCTTTGAGACCCAGGAGCTGTAAAGAGCACGATTGGAATTGCCGCCGCTTGCGCTCTGGCAATTTTCAGCGGAAAAATGCTTTTGATTTTGCAGTCAGAGCGGCCTGCGGGCCGCTCTGACTGCCTTTTCACGAGAGGGGCCGCCGCGGGCAGCTTCTTCGTAAAAAGCAACTGCATAAAACGACAAAACAAGGGACTGCTTTCCGGGCGGCCCCTTGTTTTGCGGTAAAAATAAAGTTGGAGGAACCCTATGACCCAGACCCAGTCCCGGAAGAAGAACCTCTTCCAGATGAATGTAGACCTGATGCACGGCCCCATCTTCAGGAGTCTGGTGCTGTTCATGCTGCCCATTCTCATTTCCAACCTGTTCCAGCAGCTGTACAACACCGTGGACACCATGATCGTGGGCAACGTGCTGGGCGACACCGCCCTTGCTGCTATTGGCTCCTGCGGAGCCATCTACGAGCTTCTGGTGGGCTTCGGCCTTGGCATCGGCAACGGCCTTGCCATCGTGGCAGCGCGCGCCTACGGCGCTCAGGACGAGGACCTGCTCAAGCGCACGGTGGCCGGGTCGCTGGTCATCGGACTGGTGGCGTCGCTGACCATCACCACGGCAGGCTTTTTCGGCCTGCGGCCCCTGCTGGAGCTGCTGGACACCCCCGCCGAAATCCTGGAAGATGCCTACCGCTACATCATCATCATTGATCTGGGCGTCATCGTCATGTTCGCTTACAACCTGTGCGCGGGCCTGCTGCGGGCCATCGGCAACAGTGTGATGCCGCTGGTGTTCCTGCTGATCAGCTCGGCGCTGAACGTGGTGCTGGACCTGTGGTTCATTGCCGGGATGGGCATGGGCGTGGCCGGTGCCGCTGTGGCTACCGTGATCGCACAGGGCGTGTCGGTGGTGCTGTGCATCCTCTATGTCATGGCGCGGGTGCGCATCCTCATCCCGGGCCGGAAGCATCTGGACGTGGGCCGCAAGCTGTACTGGGACCTGTTCAGCCAGAGCATCTCCATGGGCCTGATGAGCAGCATCGTGTCTGCCGGTTCGGTGATCTTGCAGTACGGCATCAATGGGCTGGGCACCCTGACCATCGCCGGACACACGGCGGCCCGCAAGCTGTTTGCCTTCACGGATATGCCGCTCATTGCCATGGCGAATGCGGCGTCCACCTTCGTTTCCCAGAATTACGGCGCAGGCCAGCCGGAGCGCATCCGCAAGGGCATGCGGGAGATCTACCTGTATTCGCTGGTGGTCATGGTGGTGACGGTGCTGCTGATGCAGGTGAGCGCCGAGTGGCTGGTGCGCATGGTGTCCGGCTCGTCGGAGGCTCTCGTGCTGGAAAACGGCGCACGCTATCTGCGCTGGACTTCCCCCTTCTATGCGGTGCTGGGGGTGCTGCTGTCCACCCGCTATGCCCTGCAGAGCCTGGGCGAAAAGGTGCTGCCGCTGTTTTCCAGTGTCATCGAGTTTCTGGGCAAGGTGGTGTTCGTGCTGGTGTTCATCCCCCGCTTTGCCTACGATGCTGTCATCCTCTGCGAGCCGGTGGTGTGGTGCTTCATGACGCTGTATCTGGTGGCGGTATACCGCTGCAACCCCTTTGTGTTCCCCAAAAAACAATGACCCGGTGCCCCGGGCAAACAAAAAGCGTCTGCAGAGGCTTCTGCAGACGCTTTTGTATTGGGGGTCTCCTTACAGGGCCGAATAGCCAAAGCTGTTGACCAGGGCGTCGATATGCTGGCCTGCTTTGCACAGAGGGCAGTCACGGCTGTCAAAGCTGGCGTAGTCCGGCAGGCTGGCGGGGTCGAAGATGGAGGTGACTGGGTAGCCCATGCACTCGTGGGTGGTGGCGAAAATGGCCGAAAGCCCGGCCACCATGCCGCCGTAGTAGTTCACGGCCTCCACAGCGGCCTGGACGGTGTAGCCGGTGGTGATGGAAGCGGCCAGGATGAGCACATGCTTGCCCTTGACCATGGGGGCCAGATTGTCGCGCAGGATGATCTGGCTGCCGGTGGTGTACTCCGGGGTGATGACATAGATGGTCTGGTGGGCGTTCATGTTGGCAAAGCCGTCCTTGGTCAGCTCATTGGCCAGACAGGTGCCGATGACCTGGGTGCCGTCCAGACAGAGCACGGTGTCCACGATGGTGCTGTGCTGGTAGGCACTCACCAGCTCCTTGGCCACGGCCTTGGCCTCCGACAGGCGGGCCTTCTGGGTGGTCACGTCGATGTAATAGTTGATGTGGCTGTGGCTGGTGGCAAAATGTCCCTTGGCAACGCGCAGGAACAGGTCACTTTTCTTGGTGGGCAGCTTGACCATGTTGATCATAACAGACAGCACTCCTTTTCAGCCGGGCGGGCGTACCCGCCGCAAAATATAACAGCGCGGCGGCAAGTGGCTCTGCCGCTGCGCTTTGTCCGTTGCTTGTTCTTTTATTGTACCGGAAAACGGAACTGTGCACAAGACACAAAATCACTAAAAAACGATAGACACTTTGCGACGAACTGCCCAACAAAAGGGTCAAAAAAGCCCGCACCAAGGGTGCGGGCTGAAATGTAAAGATTGGAGAATTACTTGACGAGGTCTGCACCGAGGATCTTCCAGGTCATGCGGAGTTCAGGAGACTTGGCCGGGTTGGGGATATAGGTGAACGCCAGGGTGTCCTCAGGGCCGGGAGCGGAAGATGCGTAGAGAGGCACACGGACCTTGTACTCACCCGCAGTCCGGGGCGGGAGCTCGGGGAGGATTTCAGGAACCTTGCCGTCCTCCCTCGGAACAGCCTCGATGGTCAGGTTGAAATTGTTGTTCCACTTGCGGTTGCCCTTTGCATCCAGGACCTCTACCGTGAAGAGCTCGTTGGGGGTCATCATACGAAGGGGAGCATCGGAGCTGTTCTTCACCGTAAAGGTAAAGACACCGTCAGTGCCCTCCGTGTCCACGCTCTTCAGCAGGCCGCCGGTGGTGCCCAGGGTCGTGCCATAACCCAGCTTTTTGATAACAGGGTTGTTGGGGTCCTGGATCTCACAGCCCGTCAGCAGGCCGGCACCGGCCACAGCCACAGCGGTGAGGGCAGAATACTTCAGAAAATCACGCCGGGAAAAAGTGTAAGACATGATACGTTCCTCCGTTTATCAACAAAATATGGTGTAAGGGTCAACCCAGAGCAGGAACCGCAGTATCCGGGGAGATGATCCAGTTTGCGGTGTACTCGTTGTACTCGGTATCCGGGGTGTAGATGATACGCAGGGAGGCGATGGGGCATTCGGTATCCTCAGGATTCTCAGTATTCACAGTTACCTTAGGCAGACCGGATGCAATAACGGTGTAGGTGCACTCCTTACCGCGGCTGATGGGGTTGGTGTCGCCAGAGGCCAGGACGGCGTTGAGGCTGCCCTGGGTAGAACCCACAAAGATATTTGCGATGCAGTTGTTGTTCTTATCGTAGGCCTTGACTGCAAAACGATTGGGGCTCACGACGATGGGATTCTTGCGGCCGTTGACGATATGGATCGTAAAGGTCGCATAGCCGTCGGTGGGATCATACTCCAAAGTCTCCAGAGTGGACTTTACCTTCAGCACGACATTATCACTGGGATAGGTGGTCTGGATCGCAGTTTCTGCGCCAGAACCGGAGCAGCCGCCCAGCAGGCTGGTACCGGCCACAGCCACAGCGGTCACGGCGGTGTATTTCAGAAACGAGCGGCGGGAGAAAACGGTAGACATGATTTTGTTCCTCCTCCTGGAATGTAAAATTATACAGTTTATGCCAATGGAAGTTACTTATACAATAGGCGAAATGACCGCAAAAGTCAATGCTTTTTATAAAATAATTGTGAACATTCTGTGGGCATATCGTACAAAATGGACGAAATCGAATGCAATTATCCGCGGATCACATCGGCGGCCTTCATGGTAAAGGTCAGGGTCTTGTCCGGGGCAAAGGTGGGCATGTAGGTCACCTGCAGCTCCTTCCAATTCTTGGGCACCATCAGCATCAGCACGATGTAGCCGGAGCCCTGCGGGGGCAGGCTCTCGCTGTCGGAAAAGCTCTGGGAGTTGGAATTGTACAGCGAGATGTTGGCACTCACGGCGGCACCCTGACCGTCGCAGGTGGCAACAAAGTCGGTGGTAGCAGCGGCCATGGCCTGGAAGTTGGCGTCCACGTTCTCCAGCGGGGGCACGGGGTAAGCGGCGTTGATGGCATCCACGCCCTGTGCACCGATGGTGTAGGAGTCGGTCTTGCTGCGGTTCAGCACGGTCACGCGCACGCCCAGATACTCATAGCCGGGCTGTGCGGGATCCTGGGTCAGGTGGAACACGCTGGACAGCTGCACGCCCAGACCGTTCCAGTTCTTGACGGTGTCGCCCACCTTCACGTCGTTGACGGTGGTGTTGCTGCCATTGGTCTTGCAGCCGCTCAGCAGGCTGGCAGAGCCGACCGCTGCAGCGGAAACACCTGCACACTTCAGGAATGCACGGCGGGAAATCTTGTTCGACATAGGTATTGTCCTCCTCTTGATCGGTGGAAATGTTGTCCTTTCCAGAATCTTCTACTCTGTTTATACCGTTTTTGGTGCACAGATGCAAGAGTTTGGGGGAACAATTCACAGGAATATCACCCCGGTACGACGGGATTTCAGTCCTCAGGGGTCAGGCCCTTGACGTGGGTCTCGCTGGTCTTGACCAGATTCAGCAGGCTGGGGGTGTACAGCGGGAACTCGCGGGTCAGGCTCTCGGTGGTCATGGCAAGGCAGGCGGGGTCCTTTACGCCCTCGGCACCCTTCAGGTCCTCCCCGGCCAGCAGGGCTTCCACATTGGCCTCGGACATGCGCATCACGGCGTCGGAATAGCCGCGCCAGCGGTGGGCACCGATGCTGAACATGCTGGACGCGTTGTGGGGCTCGGCCGAGTACAGCAGGCGGAACATCTTGGCCACGGCCATCATCAGGTAGGCACTCACCTCGGTGGTCAGGGCCTTGCTGTGGCACTGGCCAATCTTGGCATACAGCACGTTCAGGCTGTTGGAGATCAGCTTTTTGTTCATGGTGGGCAGCACGCTGCCGTGGTAGATGTTGTCCTTCATCTTGTCGGGGTTGGGCAGGTCCTCGGCCGAGAGCATCATACCGTTGCGCTCGGCGCTGCGGCCCAGCAGATAGTCGCAGGAAACATTATAATAGTCGGCCACGCGCACCACAAAGTCCAGCCCGCACTCGCGGATGCCTTTTTCGTAATGGGACAGCAGGGCCTGCGAAACACCCAGATCTTCCGCCGCCTGCTTCTGGGTGATGCCGCGCTCCTTGCGCAGCAGTTTGATGATACGATTGAATTCCATGATCTCTGACTCCTCAATGACCCCGGGTTGGGGAACATCCTTGATTTTTGGTTTACAGCAGGTTGATTATACACAACGGAAAACGAAATGTAAAGCAAGAAAAGTGACGATATTTTTCATCAAATTTCGTCATTTCTGTCAAAGGCCTTGCCGGGTACACTACATCTATGTTAAACTACAGGTATAACAGCATACATTTTGTGGCGGACACCCGGGGCACAAAGATGCCGGGCGGGAATATTTTTGGCAGAGGACGCGCTTTTCTGCCAGAAAATGGCTCCCGTTCCGGCCAAAAGAAACGGCATCCGGCGCAAAATGCAAAAATTCCAAATTGGAACTTCCATCTTTCCTGGTTTTGTGCTATAATGCTGTTTTGGCACCTGTCCTTGCCCGGCGCACAGCTTTGTGGTGGGCAGGGAGGCTATAAAATAGGAATAGGAAAGAGGATTACCCAAATGAAACGCAACACCATCACCCGTCTGTGCAGCCTGGCCGCTGCCGCTGTTCTGGCTGTGAGCTGCATCGCCCTGACCGGCTGCGGCAGCAGCGCATCTTCTGCTGCTTCCAGCACCGCTTCCACCGCTGCATCCGCTGCTGCCGCCGGCGACAACTCCTGCGGCGAGAACGTGACCTGGACCCTGGCCGACGGCACCCTGACCATCCGCGGCACCGGCCGTATGACCAACTTTACCTCCGACAGCCCGGCACCCTGGGCAGACCAGGCCGACCAGATCACCAATGTGGAAGTGGAAGGCACTGTCACCAGCATCGGTGCCGTCGCCTTCAAGGGCTGCACCAACCTGACCACCGTGAACATCGCTGACGGCGTGGAGTACATCGAGGCCGGTGCCTTCAACGGCTGCACCGCCCTGTCCGATATCACCATCCCCGAGAGCGTGGGCTACATCAAGACCGGCGCCTTCAAGGATTGCAACGCCCTGACCAGCGTTACCATCCGTGACAACTGCCGCCTGGACATGAACGTGTTCCCCACCACCGTTGAGGTGAACCACAGCGAGGGCTGATCCTCCCCTGGCCTGCCCCGGACGCCCTCCCACATGATACGAGGTGCTATGCATGAAAACCTTTAAACTTCATCTCATCCGTCACGGCGTGACCGCCGGCAACCTGCAGGGCCTGTACATCGGCAGCGGCACCGACATCCCGCTGTGCGACGAGGGCCGTGCCCAGCTGGCCGAACTGAAGGAACGCTTTGAGTACCCCCAGGTGGACACCGTGTTCTCCTCGCCCATGCTGCGTGCGGTGGAAACGGCCAACATCCTGTTCCCCAACGCGGCCCACACCTTTACGGTGCACGATCTGCGGGAGGCGGGCTTTGGCAAATTCGAGAACAAGCCCGTGAAGGAACTGGTGCACGACGAGGACTTTAAAAAGTGGATCACCCCGGGTTCCGGCTTTGTGCCGGAGGGGGCTGAGCCCACCGAGCAGTTCCACGCCCGCTGCGCCGAAAGCCTGCTCAAGCTGTTTGAGTATATGATCCGCATGGACGTGACCGAGGCCGCCTGTGTGACCCACGGCGGCGTGATCATGAGCATGCTCAGCCAGCGTGCTCTGCCCAGTCGCCGCCCCGAGCAGTGGATGGCAGACCCCGGCTGCGGCTACACCGTGCAGACTGACGTGCAGCTGTGGATGCGGGACAAGCTGGTGGAGGCCATCGACATCGTGCCCTTCGGCTATGCCGACACCCTGCGCGGCCAGGCCGAGACCGAAGAGAACGAGGCCTACGAATAAACGCAAAGAATCGGTTACAATCCGGGGCAACCGCTTGACAGAACGGTCACAATCCTTTATTGTATAAAGGAACCACTTTTTCGTTTCGCCAAGGAGGAAGTTCCCATGTCACAAGCCATCTCCCGCCGGTCATTCCTGAAATGTGCCGGCTCCGGTGCGGTCAGCCTTGCGGCTGCCCTGCTCACCGGTGTATCCGCAGCAGCGGCCGAGCTGCGTGCTGCGGGCGACCCTGCCCTGCTGGACGGCAAGGCGGCAGTGGAGCTGCTGGGTTATGCCCCGGCTCCGGGTCTGGGCGGTGTGCTGGTGTATCTCTCGGTGGAGAACCTGTCCGGCCATGCGCTGCCGGTGGGCGAAAGCTACCTGCAGAGCCGTCGGGTGTCCACCCGGGAGGACCTGTACAGCATGGGCACCGGGGTCACGGCCGCCTGCAACGGCCGTGCGGTGCGCTGCGGCAGCTTTGCCGCCCCGCTGTACGGTGAGAACGCGGCGGATGCTTCGATTTTTACCCTGAATCTGGCCGCCGGGCGCGGTGCGCTGCTGCACTGCTTCTGCGCCGTGCCGGAGGACTGGCAGACGCTGGAGCTCACCTATGCCCCGGACTTTGCCGCCGGGCGCAGCGTCACCTTCACGGTGCAGCGCGGCGCGGACGAAGCGGAACTGGGCATGGTGCCCGCCACCCCTGCCGAGGTGGGCAGCGTGGTGGATCTGTAAACCGAATAAACGCAAAAGCTCCCCGTGCATCTGCACGAGGAGCTTTTTGTGTGTCAGGGCTGCAGCAGGTCGTTCCCGGCGGAATCCTGCACGGTGACTTCCTCACCGGTCAGGCTGGAAAGCCATGCAATGTAGCTGCGGCCGCTCAGGATGCGCAGCGGGCGGCCATCGGCGTCATAAAAGGCAAAGGTCGAGCCGGTGCCCTGGGTCCAGGTGATGTGCCACAGGTGGCCGCCGTTGAGCCACAGGCCGCCGCCCATGGTCAGGTCGTAGTCCAAGGTGCGGCCATCGTCCCGCGGGGTGGAGGCACTGTACAGCACCAGGAGGTTGTCAAAGGCGGCCTGGGCGCCGGTGTTGGCGTCCAGCTGCGGGGTACCGTCATTGTGCAGCATCCCGTAGGTGCCGGTGTCGGTATCGTAGGCAAAGCGGGTGGTGCTGCCGGACGGGAACTGTACTGCCGCCTGAACTGCGTCGGCAACGTCCGCATCCGGCAGATGGCCGTCGGTCTGCTGAGGCAGCAGGGCCGGGACAGTGGGTACGGCGGGGGTGTCCCTTTCCTGCGTGCTGTCTGCGGATTCCGCAGGGTCCTCGGACAGCGCGGACGAGAGACTCAGGCTGCCCAGCACCTTGGCCACAGATTGACCGTTGGTGCACCACAGCGGGCTGGCCCAGTCGGTATTGCCGGTGGTGAAGGCGTTGCGGCCTGTTTCCAGCGCGTCCACCGCGCGCAGGTTCCAGTAGTCCAGAAAATTGCGGGTGTACAGGTCGCAGCCGCGCTGGATGGGCAGCACCTGCTGGCCGCTGAGCAGCCGCCAGAACAGGTCCTGCCCCAGCGTGACCGGCCCCACCGTCGGCATGGCCGACACGGAGGGATAGACCAGGCACAGGCTGGGGGCGGTGTCCGCACGGGCTGCGGCCTCCAGCACCACAGAGGCGCTGCCGATGCCCCACTGGGTGGTGCTGCCGGGGGCGTTGTCGATGACCACTGCCGCCGGACGCTGGCCCGGGTATTGCTGCTCCTGCCCGGTCAGGGGGTCAGCAGAAGCCGTGCTGTCGGCTGCCGGGCCGCCCGGCATGCAGCCGGCCAGCAGCACAGCGCACAGCACGGCCGCACCGATGCGCTGGATCCAGATGCGTTTCATGGCGTTCCCCTCGTTTACTGATAGCTGAAATTGGAACACTCATCGTCGTCCACAATGGCAAGGTAGGTCTTGCCGCGGTTGAAGAGCAACTCGGCCCCGGCGTCATCGTAGACCTTCAGCGGATGCTCCGGGGAGGCCTTCTCCCAGCGGCCCACCTGTACCCCGCCCCGGCTGAAGAAGTAGGCTTCGCCGCCGGAAATGTAACTCACCTGCTGCACGTCGCCGGAGTCGCCGGGGTAGGCGGCGATGGGGGCAAAGCAGACGAGCAGGTTGTCGAAGCTCAGCTGCTTGCCGTTCAGCTCGTCCACGGTGTTCTCGAATCCGCCGGCGGCGTGGCTGTACATCTGCATTTTGTAGGTGCGGCTCAGTGCACTGTAGCTGAAGCTGGTCTTGTAGTTGTCGGAGTGCACGATGCGTATCGTCCGGCCGGAAGCGGTGCCGCGCATGGTATTCTCGGCCCCGGTGCGGTAGTCCGCAAAGCGGAAGAAGGTGGTGTCGTAATCGTGGCTCAGGCCGATGCCGGCATTGGCGGCGGCCTGCCGGATCTCCTTGCCGGAGGTGAACTCGGTGTGTTCGTAGGCAACGTTGCGGCCGCGGCTGTCCCGGTGGGCCACATGGGGATGGGTGGGCGTGTTGAAGTAGCTCTTGCCGCCGATGTTCAGACCGGAGTAGTTGTAGACGCTGATGAACTTGGTGCAGGGGGCGCTTTCACCGTCGTGGTAGTACAGCGCCTGCCAGGGCATCAGCAGCTGCAGGAACTGGTCCCGGCCGGAGCGCATGGGCCCCACCTCGGGGATGCTGTCGGCGTCGCGGTACACGGCACAGAAGCGAGTGATGCCGCCCTCCACCTTGCTCTCGATGAGCAGGTCAGCAGAAGAAAGACCCCGCTGAGGGCGGGCGTTCTGCCGCTCGGAATAGCTGATGTTGTTGACCATCACGCCCACGATGCGGCCGCTGCTGCGGTTGGCCTCGCCGGTCAGCGGGTCGGCGTCGTAGGCAGGCAGCCAGCTGGACGCGGCCGGTTCCTCCGCTGCTGCGGAAGATGCGGCGGCCTCACTGGAAGCCGCTGCCTCGCCGGAGGCTGCCGCCTCCGAGGATGCAGAGGAAGAGCTGTTGGCGAGCTTCTGCCGCAGCCAGTCGGAAAAGCGGCTACCAACGGCGGCAGAACCGGCGGCCCGGCAGCTGGTCAGCGCCAGCGAAGCGGCCGCCAGCCCGGACAGACGAAGAACGGAACGGCGAGTGATCTTTTTCATA
>OLPV01003038.1_pt1 | contig 10397 bp, 8 predicted proteins | sample 1671961 | NCBI WGS metagenome assembly OLPV01 (sample SAMEA3136630, study PRJEB25190) | human gut metagenome | biome: human gut; feature: human-associated habitat; material: faeces | place: Austria | collected 2013
GACTGACTACGAATCAGTACGTCGGGGGTTCGAATCCCTCACGGCGCACCACTTAGCTTGAAATTCCGCAATGGCTCCACCGAGCACATGCGGTTTTTTGTTTTGTAGGCCAAAGAAAGGAACCCTGTTGAAGGTTCGAAAACCGAAACCTCACAGTATGTAGCCTTCCTTCGACTCCTCCCTTACGCTGGCAGCCGAAGGAGCAGGCTGCAGCGCGCTCTCGTTTGATAGAGGCTTTACGTGCCCATAACGCCATTACCGCATGGCGGACGTAGCATTATCCGGCACCTGTAAAAGCCCCTGCCGAACGCGAGCATGGACAGTAAGGGAATCATCATGCTCTATCTCTCTCAAATGCTGGGAAAACCGGTGGTCGACTGCACCGGTGAGAAAATCGGCACCGTATCCGACCTCGCCATCTCCACCGGCGAGGTGTTTCCGCGTATCACCAGCCTAGCCTTCCAAGGCCCGGGCAAGATCCCATTCATGATCTCATGGCGCAAGTACGTCGACGAATTCGACGACGACGGCCTCACCCTGCAGGTCGAAGCGCACGATATCCGCTTCAGCTATCTGCAGCCCGACGAGGTGCTGCTCGCACGCGATCTTATGAACCGCCAGATCGTCGACACGCAGGGCCTGAAGGTCGTGCGTGTAAACGACCTGAAGCTTTCCGTATCCGGCTCCCAGCTTCGCTTGCTTGGCGCCGAGGTGGGCGTCCGCGGCATCCTGCGCGGCCTTGCTCCCTGGATCGAGCGCTCGGTGGTCTCCGTCGCCAAGGTCTTCGGCAAGAAGATCGACGAGCAGATCATCGCGTGGAACTATATGGATCTGTTGGATCGCGACCTGTCCGAGGTACAGCTGTCCGTCACCCATAAACGCTTGGACGAGCTGCACCCCGCCGACGTCGCGGACATTTTGGAGCAACTGGACCCGCAGCAGCGCGCAAACGTGTTCGAGCACCTCGACGATGCCCAGGCAACCGAGGCCATCTCGGAGATGGAGGATGAATACCAGTCCGACTTCATCGAAAGCTTGGACAACAAGCAGGCCGCTAACGTGCTGGGCAACATGGACCCGGACGACGCAGCCGACATCGTGCGTGACCTGTCCTACGAGCGCGCCGAAACGCTCCTGCGCCTTATGGGCGTGGAAGACGCAACGGAGATTCGCCGCCTGCTCGGCTACAAGGACGGCACCGCCGGCGGCATGATGACCACGCAGTTCGTATCCGTCGCCGACACCGATACCGTCGGGCACGCCATCGAGGTGCTTCGCGAGCTTCCGGAGGACCATCCTTCCGTCCACTTCGTATACGTGCTGGATGAATACGACAAGCTGGTTGGCGTCTGCTCGCTGCGCACCTTGGTGCTCACCGATGATAAAACGCCCATGTCGAAGTGCATGTACGACGACCTGATCACCGCAACGCCGGACGAAACCGAAGAGGACGTCTCCGCCGACATCTTCAAGTACGACCTGACCGCCATGCCTGTCGTGGACGAGCACGGCACGCTGCTTGGCATCGTCACCGTCGACGACGCCTGGGATGCCATCGAGGACGACGTCAGCAGCGACAAAACGAAAACTTCCGTTTGGAAGTGGGTAGGCATTGCGACCGGTGCCGTGATCTTCTTGATTCTCTACACCCTTGTCGTACTGCAAATCGCAGGATTCCATTGGAGGTAAGCCGTGGTTTTGAAGCAGAACGGCAAGACCGGGCGCGTTGCCGACATCGATTCACATAACCCGTTAGAGCGCAGCAGCTTCCACACCGGCGAGGCTACGCTGCCCGCCGAACAGCTTGCGGAAAAGCAGGCGCTCGAGCAAACCGGCGGCTCCAGCAAACAGAAAAGCAAACTGCTGCTCATCTTGGCCGCCATGGGCCCGGGCATCGTCACGGCCATGGCCGGCAACGATGCCGGCGGCATCTCAACCTACTCGACCGTTGGCGCGCAGTTCGGCTTCGCCACGCTGTGGGTCATCCCCATCATGTGCGTGTTGCTCATCGTGGTGGAAATGACCGCCGCGAAGATGGGCGCCGTCACCGGCAAGGGGTTCGCCGCGCTCATCCGCGAATCCTTCGGCATCAGGCTCACGGCGCTGGCCATGCTAGCGCTGCTCATCGGCAACGTTTGCACCACGTTCTCCGAGTTCGCGGGCATCGCCTCGGGCATGGAGATGTTCGGCGTGTCGAAATACATCGCCGTGCCCGTCGCCGCGATCGCCGTGTGGCTGCTCATCGTAGGAGGCAGCTACAAACGCGTGGAGAAAGTGTTCCTCATCTTGTCGCTGGTGTTCCTCACCTACGTGATCGCGGCGTTCTTGGCGCAGCCGAACTGGGAGAATGCCGCCATCAACACCATCGTTCCCCATGTGGTGTACCAGCAAAGCTTCGTTTCACTGGTCATATCCATGATCGGCACCACCATTGCACCCTGGATGATGTTCTTCAACCAGAGCAACGTGGTTGAGAAGGGCATCAAGCCCGACGAGCTGTTCACGCAGAAGGTCGATGTGGTCTCTGGCACCGTAGCTGCTTGCTTGGTCGCGTGGTTCATCATCGTCACCACGGGCACCGTGCTGTATCCCCAGGGAATCGTCATCAGCGACGCTGCCGACGCGGCTGCTGCGCTGGCGCCGTTCGCGGGCAAATACGCCGAGGCCCTGTTCGCCATCGGCCTGATCGCAGCATCGTTCTTGGCCGCATGCGTGCTTCCGCTGACCACGGCGTTCGTCATCTGCGAGGCATTCGGCTGGGAGGCCGGCGTGTCCTTCAAGTGGAAGGAAGCGCCGCTGTTCAAGAGCATCTTCACGTTCGTCATCGCGTTCTCGGCCGTCATCGTGCTTATCCCGAACATAGACCTCATGGGCGTCATGCTCATGGCCCAGTTCATCAACGGCCTGGTACTGCCGGTGCTGCTGGCGTTCATGGCGCTGATCTCGTCCGATAAGCGCGTCATGGGCAAGTTCAAGTCCGGCCGCGTGACGAAGGTGCTCATCTGGATCACCGTCGGCATCGTCTCCGTGCTTACCGCGGTTTTGCTGGTTATGCAGGTGTTTGGGATCGGGTAGCGCTATCGGATTCTTTGTCGCGGATGCGCTCGATCATATTCTGCAGGGTGATGGAAGACATATACTCCTCCATTTCGCGTTCGACCGCGGAACATGCAGCGGTGATGTTCTTCAGCAACGCGCTCGCACTCTCCTCCGCTTCCTTGCGCTCCGCTCGCAGACGGTCGTTCTGCAGCGCGTTGAAGATGTCGAGCATGCTGATTTCGGAAGCGTCCTTCGCAAGGCTATAGCCGCCGTTTTTGCCCGGGCGCGCATGGACGATCCCGGCATTGCGCAGCAGCTGCGCCAGCTGGATCAGATAATCGCGCGGAATGGACATCTCATCGGCCACCTCACGAGACGAGCATATCGAGCCCTTTTCCGCTAGATACAGCACCGCGCGCATCCCATATTCGACCAAAGCCTTGAAGTGCACCGTTTCCCTCATTCCTATTTCGTATCCGATGTTCCAAGCGGGGACGGATGGCATACACCCCTCCCCTTTCCTCGCCAACGAAATAGCTGCTCGTCCGCTATCGAGGGTTGCGTTCAACATGAGGAGCACTGGATTTCCCAATGCTCAGGCTCGGGTGATGCGCCACGAAACGCAGCGCAGGAGCCCAAGCTGGCTGGTTAGCCAGTCTCAGCCAGCTAGCTAACCAGCTGGCCAGTTGAATCGTTGCCGCGCTTCCCTCATAGCGGTCGTGGCCATCACCGGATTCAACGAGTATGCTTACATACTAGCGCAAGCGATAATCCTCTACTTTATTGCTATGCTTTTCCACACGATGCTGAGATTTCGTCCATCTTCGAGGAACACGATATGACTTTGAAACAAGATACGCGGGCTTCGATTCTCGCCCGACGCAAAGCGATTCCCGATGCCAAGCGCAAAGAGAAGAGCCTCCTCATCTGCGAGCGATTCCTTGCTGAGGTTGACCTTTGGTTGGCAAGTTGCGAGCATTCCGAAGATTCCGCCAGGCCGTTGAGCATCGCCGCTTACGAGCCTATGAGCAGCGAAGTAGACGTACATCCGCTGCTATTTGCGGCATACGAACGCGGCTGGGAGGTGTTTCTGCCTTGCATGGCCAAGGACGATCCGGATGCGCCGGCGCACATGGTGTTCTTCCCTATCGAGCAGAACGACCTGACCGAGCATCGCCCCGCCTTCCTCGACCATCCCGCTCACCCTTACCTGCTTGGCGACCTGCATGCCCAAGGCTGGCGAGAAGCCGATGAGCGGCTGTTCGATATCGCCGTTATCCCCCTGGTGGCCTTCGACAGCAGCCTCATGCGCCTCGGATACGGCGGCGGGAATTACGACCGGTTCCTTCCCAAGCTGCGCGGTGACTGCTTCGTGGCCGGCGTGGCATTCGAAGAGCAGCACATCGACCGCGTGCCCACCGAGCCTCACGACCTTCCCCTCCCTCGCATCTTCTCGGCATAAAAAACGAGGGCTCCCAACGGAGCCCTCGTTTTCGCATTCTTGCCACTTTTGCGGCTTGCGCCGCGCATCGGCGTTTATTTCTTCACGCTGATGTTGGACTTGTGCAGGATCTTCACCGCAACCACGATGAGCACCGCGCCCAGCACCAGGGAAATCCAGGGATTGCCCGTGAAGCCGGCAACGATGTAGCACACGAAGCAGACGACCATGACGGTGGTCGCGTACGGCAGCTGCGTGGCCACGTGACGCAGGTGGTTGCACTTCGCGCCCGCGGACGACAGGATGGTGGTGTCCGAGATCGGCGAGATATGGTCGCCATACACGGCACCTGCCAGCGTTGCGCCCACAGCAACCAGGAACAGCGGATCGCCCTCGTTGAACACGCCGACGACGATGGGCAGGATCAGCGCGATGGTGCCCCAGCTCGTGCCCATGGCGAAGCCGATGAAGCCGGCCACCAGGAAGATGATGCACGGCAGAATGGCCAAGCTCACACCCAGGCTGTTCAGGAAGCTGCTCACGAAATCGCCCGTGCCGAGCATGTAACGGCAGCAACCGCCCAAGCTCCATGCCAGCACCAAAATCATGATGGCGCCGACCATGGAGCGCACGCCCTCGGAGATGCTCTCCACGAAACCGCTCAGCGTGGTCAGGCCGCGCGGCAGGAACATGGCGCCGGCAACGCACAGGGCCACCGTAGCGCCGATGCACAGGCCACCGACCGGGTTCTCGCCGACAGCGGTGGCGAAGTCGACGCCCTCGAAGAATCCGCCCGTGTACATCATGCCCAGGATCGAGAAGAAGATCAGCACCAGGATAGGCACGATCAGGTCGTAGACCTTGCCCTTCTCGGAAATGTCAAGGCCCTTGTACTCGTCGATGGCCGCCGATGCGGACTGCTCGATATCGGCCTGCTCGGTCACGACCGACTCCAGGTTCGTATGGTCGTCGGGATCGGCTTCCGCCTGATCGGAAAGGCCCATAGAGGACAGCTTCTCCAGCAGCTTGCCGCCCTCGGCGGTAGCGCCCTCGGAGGACTTCGCCTCCTCCTCGGCCGCGCGCATCGGACCGTAATCGTTCTTGTTCGTGATCAGCATGAAGAACACGAAGAAGATGGTGAGCAGCGCATAGAAGTTGTACGGGATGGACTGCACGAACGTGGAGAAGCCGTCATCTCCTAGGTAACCGCCGACCGCAACGGCCCACGAAGACACCGGAGCGATGATGCAGACCGGGGCCGCCGTGGAGTCGATGATCCAGGCCAGCTTCTCATGGCTGACGTGGAAGCGATCGGTCACGGGGCGCATGACCGCACCAACCGTCAAGCAGTTGAAGTAGTCGTCGACGAAGATGATGATGCCCAGCAAGCCGGTGAGCACCTGCGCGGCGCGCGCGTTCTTGATATGGGTGGACACCCACTCGGCATAAGCGCGGCTGCCGCCCGCCGTGGCGATGACCACGGTCAGCGCGCCAAGCAACGCAAGGAACAGCAACAACGCCCCGTTATCGGCGATCTGCAGCGCCATCGCGTTCGGCACATCGGTGAATGCCGCGACCAGCTGATCGACGCCGACACCGTTGAGGGTGAACTGGTAGATGACCATGCCGACGAACACGCCGATGGTCAGCGACGAATACACCTCTTTAGTGATGAGCGCCAGAGCCAATGCCAGCAACGGCGGCACGATGGACCAAGCGCCGGTGCTGATAAGCTCGAAAGCCTCTTCCATTTCCCTTCCCTTTCTCCATAAGGTCCTCAAAGTCCATTGCGAATCAGTATACAAGCGCAACGGTCGAACCGCACTAGGATTCCGCCGGAGGGGTTTCACGTGAAACAAAAGGAATAGGAGGCGGCGGACGATAGGCTTCGTCCGCCGCCTCTTCGCGGGCATCGGGTTTTACGCGCTGCATCTCAGCCGTAGCTGCAAACCGCAATCGAAAGGCTATTCCGCCCCCTTGCGTTCCACGGCCAGCTCATGCTGGTATTCGCGGTCGATGGCGCCCTCGGGGCTGGGCAGGTTGACCTCGAACGGGACGGACTTGGTGAACAAGCTGACCACCGGCACGATGATCAAAGACAGCAGCATTGCCAGGGCGCCGCAGTTGATGGGGCTGGCGATCAGCGGCGTACCCATCAATGTGAGCACCATGTTCCCGCTGGTCAGGCACACGCCAACGATGAAGCTGCACCACACGGCGGCCTTGGAGATGCGCCCGGAGTACAGGCCCCAAAGGAACGGGCCGAGGAACGCGCCGGCCAGCGCACCCCAGGAGATGCCCATGAGCTGCGCGATGAATGTGATGGAGGAGTTGTACTGCACCAATGCCAACGCCGCGGAAACGATGATGAACAACACGATAAGGACGCGCATCCAGCCGAGCTTGCTCTGCTCGCTCATCTTCTTCACCACGTTGCCCTGCAGAAGATCGAGCGTCAGCGTGGAAGACGAGGTAAGCACAAGCGAGGATAGCGTGGACATGCTGGCGGACAGCACGAGCACGATCACGATGCCGATGAGGATGTCGGGCAAGGTGGACAGCATAGTCGGGATGATGGAGTCGTACACCGGGATGCCGGTAGGGCCGATCTCGATCTTATCGGCGTACAGGCGGCCGAAACCACCCAGGAAGTAGCTGCCGCCGGCGACCACGAACGCGAATAGCGTGGAGATGATGGCGCCCTGCTTCACCGCCGGGCCGGATTTGATGGCGTAGAACTTCTGCACCATCTGCGGCAAACCCCAGGTGCCAAGGCTGGTCAGCACCACCACGCCGAGCAGGTTGAACAGGTCGGGGCCGAACATGCTCACGAACGGGCCGGCCATCTGCGAACCCTCGGCCGGGATCTGGGACAGCGTGGTGATGGCCTCGCTGAAGCCGCCGTTGTTCAGGATGACCGCCGCGATGACCGCGACGATGCCGAACAGCATGACGATGCCCTGCAGGAAGTCGTTCATAACGGTTGCCATGTAACCGCCAAGAACCACGTACAAGCACGTGATGACTGCCATGCCGATGACGCACACCTCGTAAGGAAGGCCGAACGCCATGCCGAACAAGCGGGACAGGCCGTTGTACACGCTTGCGGTGTACGGAATCAGGAACACGAAGATGATGGCCGCGCTGGCAATGCGCAGGCCCTTGGACTTGAAGCGCTTGCCGAAGAACTCGGGCATGGTGGTGGCGCCCAGGCGATGCGTCATCTCACGCGTGCGCGGACCGAGCACCCACCAAGCCAAAAGGCTACCGAGGATGGCGTTGCCGATGCCGGCCCACACGGCGGCGATGCCGTATTTCCAGCCGAACTGGCCGGCATAGCCGACGAACACCACGGCAGAGAAGTAGCTGGTGCCGTACGCGAATGCGCTCATCCAAGGGCCGACGCTGCGCCCGCCCAGAACGAAACCGTCGACGCTCGTGGTGGTGCGGCGGCAGTACAAGCCGACGCCAACCGCCACGCCGACGAAAATCAAAACCATGCAGATTTTTGCGACCATGATCGTTCCTTTACCGATCGATATCGTGTAGACCGTGGAATCTTCCTTATTCGGAAAGCAGCTGCCCCTCGTCAAGGACACGGCTGGGCAAGCGAACGCACCTGAATCGCCCAACCCGGAAACGCACACGGCACAAGCCCGAGTTCGCTGCGAACATACGCCACGTCTAACGGACGCACGCAGCGGCTAAGCCCCGTGTGCTACAGATATCGATAGGAATAATAATAGGAAGGAAGACAGGGCTTCGTCGCACCGCATTCACCAGCGGTCTTGCCCGCAAACGGCATCGTTTGGACCTCGAAGGCGCACAGCATGGCAGTCAGCTCAGCGGGCTGCTGAGCGCTGCGGGATGCGGCGATATGTCCGTTCACGATGCTCATGGCCGCTACTCTACCACAGTCGAGTGCTTTTCCCTCCAGGATTTTCCCGAACGGTAACATTATTTCCTAGCAAAGAGGTTCGTATTAGAAACAACGAAGCCGGGCACGTGGCCCGGCTTCGCTTTCATTCAACTTGTTCGCAATCTTCTAGTAGCGGGAGTCGAAGATGCGCTTCGACTTCTTCTCGCTGCGCGGCAGCTCACCCATGGGAACGCCCTTCGCCTCGGGGGTGCAGCCGATCTTCGCCTTGAAGATAGCAGCCAACTGCTCCTCGCAGCGCTCGCGCTCCTCGCCCTCAAGCGGCGTCTCAAACAGCACGGTGAGCACATCGCGGCCGTTGATGGCCTCGATCATCACCTGATACTCGGACGATGCGCCGTCGGTGAACTGCAGCACCTCCTCAATCTGAGAGGGGAACATGTTGCAGCCCTTCACCTTGACCATGTCGTCGGTGCGGCCCGTCAGGATGTCGATACGCGGATGGTGGCTGCCGAACTTGCACTTGCAGTCGCCGGGGATGATGCGCGTAAGGTCGTGCGTGCGGTAGCGGATGAGCGGCGCGCCCTCCTTGCGCAGCGTGGTGAGCACCAGCTCGCCCACTTCGCCGTCAGGCAGCTGCTCGCCGGTTTTCGGGTCGATGATCTCGCAGTACACATAGTCTTCCCAAATGTGTATGCCGTGATGCTCTTCGCAGGAGATGCCGATGCCCGGGCCGTAGACCTCGGTCAAACCGTAGATGTCGAAGATCTCGATGCCAAGCTCGTTGGCGATGCGCTGGCGCATCTTCTCGCCCCAGCGCTCGGAGCCGATGACGCCCTTGCGCAGGTAAAGCTTGTCCCGCAGGCCGCGCTTCTCGATCTCCTCGGCAAGCAGCAGCGCATAGCTGGACGTGCCCGTGATGACGGTGGAGCGCAGGTCCTGCATCATCTGTAGCTGCTTTTCGGTGTTGCCGGGGCCCATCGGGATGGCCATGGCGCCCAGGCGCTCGCAGCCAAGCTGGAAGCCGATGCCGGCAGTCCACAGGCCGTAGCCAGGGGTGATCTGGATGCGGTCGGTGTTCGTGATGCCCGCCGTCTCGTAGCAGCGTGCGAACATGGTGGCCCAATCGTCGACGTCCTTCTGCGTGTAGGGGATGACGACCGGGGTGCCCGTGGTGCCCGAGGAGCTGTGGATGCGGATGATCTTCTCATCCGGCACCGCCTGCAGTCCCAACGGGTACGCCTCGCGCAGGTCGGCCTTTTCCGAGAACGGCAGCTTCTCGAAATCTTCCTGGGTCTGCACGTCAGACAGATCGATGTCCTTGAATTTGCGAGCATAGAAAGCCGAGCGGTCCTTCAGGGTTTTGAACTGCTCTTTGATGATCTCAAGCTGCTCCGGCCTCATCTGCATAGTATTCTCCCTTGTTCAAATGGCTTGCATCGTTTTTATTCATGCTGTGTGAGGAAAAGTGCGTAGGCGCTTCAAGCCCGAAAAGGCTGCGGGAAAGCACGGCAAATCGGCCCCAAGCCTTACAGGTCTTGAAGCTAAAGCCATCGACCGGCCAACGCGTTGCGCGCGGCTAAGGAGAAGTGGATGTCGAATACCGAAGTCATACTGGTCATTGTAGGCCAAACCAAACCGCAAGCAACCCCCAAAACCGGCAACGGGACCGATTTGCGGTCCCGTTGCTTGCAATGCAAGGTTTTGCGGTGCTATTCCCCTACCGCCACGTTGATGGCTTGTAGGTTCATATCCACGAAGCGCGGCTTGACGCAAGCCGCAATCGCGGCACGAAGGTCTTCGACATCGATGGGCACACATCCGGTTTGCAAGGCCTTTGCCAACAGCAGGCTGTTAAGCACCTTGCGGCTGCCGGCCGCCTTCGTAAGCGCGGCATCGTCGACGGGCACAAGGTTCGCCTGCGTACCCGCCAGAGCGCGCTCCATGTTCGCGATCACGTCGCTGGCGCGGTACGGGTTCTTCGACAGCGCCGCTGTGACCGGCTGAACCGCGGTGGTGGCGAACACCAGCGTCCCGGCG
>OLPV01003041.1_pt1 | contig 10388 bp, 14 predicted proteins | sample 1671961 | NCBI WGS metagenome assembly OLPV01 (sample SAMEA3136630, study PRJEB25190) | human gut metagenome | biome: human gut; feature: human-associated habitat; material: faeces | place: Austria | collected 2013
ATTGGAGCCGTGACAAGAGCGGGGGGTTCCGCAGAAAGTGCGATGAAGCTGCTTTCACCCAAGCAGATAGATGCGTATAACAACTATCTTGCGGAGAAGAACTCAACGAAAGAAGCTGCAAATAAGCCAGCCGAATCCGAGAACGCAAATGCCGCTGACGACGAATTAGCTGCGCTTAATAAAGCCTTGAAAGGCTACGACGAACAGACTCGCAATGATATAATCGAGGAGTACCGAAAAGCAGTCGAGGGCGAAGCCCCTATCAGCTTTGATGCAAAAGTGAACAGAGAAGCTACCCGCGCCATGAGAGAAGCGGAAGCACGTGAAAAAGGCATAGAGGTTTTCAAACCTGCATATGACGAAGACGCTCTTGACATTGCGGAAAGACGTGTTACGGCACGTAAAGAGGCGAGGTATCAGGACAAGAGAAAACCTGTTGCCACACCAGAAAATTCGGAGTATGATGATACCAGATTCAAGTTCGATTATGAGGCAGCAAGAAAAAAGGCCGAAAAAGCCTATGACCTTGAACTCAAGCGCTGGTATGCAGAGCATCCGAATGAGTCTGAGCCTGACCCCGACTCTTGGCTAAGTGACAGAAGCGCGTACATATCGGAATATGTGAGAAGACTCAGCCGCATTGAGTTTGCAGAGCACAAAAAAGCCAATGAGCTTATTAGTAAAGCTCAGTTCCGTGATAAGAACCTTGGCAAAACAGGGGAAAACCATCAGGAAACTCGGCAAGACGACTATCGGCGCGATGATGAGGCATATAAGGACAACGTCGATGAGGACTGGGATACTAAGTCACGGAGAACCGACATTTCAGGCAACAAGGTCGATGTGTACGGTACACGAAGTATTTCCAGAGGAACTTTCCGGTCTGACGCAGAAGCACCTCCTGTAACTGCTGCCGAGAGGCGATACGCCAAGCTTATGGGGAAAGAGCGTGCTGACTCTATTGAGAAGCGAGAAGCTGCGCGAGCCGCCGTTACCGAGAACGCAACCGAGCGTATGGAGCGTATGGCTGCGGAGAACAAGCTGCTCAGAAAAGTGGTAGAAGCAAAGACCGAGGAAGAACGGGCTTCGGCGCAAGAGGAATATAAGAAATTCAAAGACAATGAAGCGGCTAACCTTGCCACAAAAAACGGAGGAGAAGACGATGTTCATAGAATACGATATGACGAAGTTCGAGGACGACCCGGACTCGAAAGCGGCGATAGAGGCAATATCGAAAATGTTCGACGAGACGCCGACTCGCGAGAGTTGGGAAGACTTTCAGAAGTGGTTAGACACGCAGGCCCAGCAGAACGAGAGCAGCGTCTCGAAGAAGCAGGATATAAAATCATCAACGAAAGAGAGCGCAGCAGCGAAGAAGTAAAAGCCAGCAAGATTGTAAATGACCTTGTTGGCGATGATGTGGATGTTGTTATTCTCGCTGGAGAAGGCATCGACATCGGGCTTGCTCACACCGAAAGCGATGGTAGAAGAACTATTTTCCTTGTCAGAAAGCCGAACTCCCGTTATCGTATGGAAGATGTTGCGGTACATGAGGCAGCGCATATTCGTATGCCCGAAGGTATCAAGTCGAATGCGCATCAGTATGCCAAATATCTTTTGCTCAATAATGGCTTCACTTAGGATGAAGCGAAAAACGTTGCAAATCATTACTATCCATATGTAAATCGCTATGCCATCGAAGACTACGGTGTTAAGTTTAGCGAGCTTGGAGAAGGAACGCCTGAATACAAGCACGTACTGAACAGAGTTTACGAGGAAATGATATGCGATATCGTGTCCGGCATACCGAGGGCTTTTCCTGAAGGCACAGATATAAGTAAGCTGACGCAGATTGTCCGCAATGACTTTATAGAGCGCGGAGCTTTTCCGAAAGACGCTTTCGGCTCAGAGGTTAGCACCGAACCAGAAGCGGAGAACCGCAATGCCGGTGACGACTATGAGGATATGCCGTTCACGTTTGGTGAGAGTGAAGAGGAAGCCCCCGCAAAAAGCGCAGAGCCGGCAAGGTCTGACACCGAGCTTAATGTGCGTTGGAAAGCCGGCCTTTCCGAAAACCGCGATGCAAACGGCGTAAGACTCAGCTATCCTTCAGAGGCCGTGAGATATGCGCAGCAGACATATGGCAATCAGCTCGATTCTGTTCAGGCAAGTGCAAAGGAGCTTGCCAGCAGACAGACCATATACGACACTGAGGATTTTGAAGCGATATATGGAAAGGACTTTACCGAGGTAGCCCGTGACCGAGTCAGGCAGTTCAAAGGGCTGGCTGATGATGTGGCTCACGGAATACACAATGTAGGAGAGCTGTACGAAGCATACGAGTCGCTCAAGGACGACAGGTTCATGGCTGACTTCTACAATGAAGCGACTGCGAAGGCTATTTCCAGAGCGTGGGACAGCCTGAAGGAAGCGGACTCGGAAAGCACTCCGTATTCCGTTAATCGTTTTCGCTGGGATGCGTCGAAAGCGATGGCCATGACAGCTAAGAGCTTTGAACGGGGAGCGCAGGCGCAGGCTGACAAGGCCGAGTTCAGCAGAGCGGCGAGTGAGAACCTGAAGCCAATAAAGACCAAGGTCGTAAACGGTAGGGAGCAGCTCACAGCAGACAGACTCCGCGACTGGTTCATGCGTATACAGCAGAGCGCGCCGAATGTTTTCCGCTCTATCGACGGCTGGAAGAACGAGGGCGGCATAGGCTATCAGCTTGCTGACGAGGCCGAAAAAGCCTTTGTGCGGCAGACTGAGGAATATGCCAAGGGCGAGGACTGCTTCGTAGGCGTTGATGAGGCAAAGGATTTCGACAAGTTCGTGAAGGGCGAAACCGGCGTACACTTCATTATCGGCAAGAAAGCCTATAAGATAAGCGAGCTGGAAGCCATAACGCTGCTGAAGGACATAGAAACCATCAATTCCAGCGGAGGCGAGGCAAGGGCGGATAAGCTCTCCGGCCTGTATGTCGGTGATAGGGCTATACGCTTTGACGACGGCTTCAAGATATACTCACTGGTAGATGCTATTGAGAGCCAGCTTACTCCGGCGGGCAGAGCGTACATGAAAGCGTTTACCGACATGCTCGACTACTACGCGAAGCCTCTGCGCGAAACGCACAGCGAGGTTTACGGCGGTGACAAGGGCATGTATGCAAAAGGCAAGTACATGCCGCTGCGCTATGCCTCAGCTGACGGTAAAGCCCGTGCGCAGAACATCGCGGACGATGCAAATCTCGGCTATGACAGCCTGCGTATAATGCAGAGCAGAGGCAACGCCAATAGTGGGTATCTGCTTATAGAGCCTGCCACTCAGGTGGCAGACTGGTATATGCGGAACGCCTCGAACTACATAGCATACTCCGGCTTCAGCGAAAGGCTGGCTGCGCTCAACCGCAGCACTGCCTATTCTCCCAGCGCCGCTGACGTTATGAGCCAGTATTTTGGCGAAAACGGCAGTCAGTGGATGGACAAGTATGTTGACGGCCTCGGCAGGGCAAGCAAGAGCAACGAGCAAAGCGCCGGTTCAAAATTTCTGAAACAGCTCAGAATGAATTTGTATCAGGGCGCACTCGGCCTCAGCCCAACCGTTCCGCTCAAGCAGCTCGCATCTTACTGGTCGGCTGCTGATGTGGTTGGCATGGGCAATCTGCTGCTGTCTTATCGTTTCAAGATACTTACTCCTGCAAAGGGGCACAGTATGCAGAACCCCGTGATGCGCAGCAGACGCAGGGGCAGCATAGACCCGACGTATGCCGACATTATGAAGAACAATGAAACTGCCGTGGGCAGGCTGCGCTCAAAGAATAAAGTGGTCAACTGGCTTGCCGAGGGCATATCCCGTATGGACTACAAGGTGCTTGACAACATCTACACGGCCTGCGAGAGAGCGGTACGGCAGGAGAACCCCAAAATTGATGTGAAGTCCGACGAGTACCGAAAGCTTGTTGACGACAAGTTCAACCTCGTTGCGCTGCGGACACAGAGCATATTCGCTCCTACCGTAAGCGCTGAAATGCAGAGAAGCGACAGCGAGCTGAAAAGCCTCTCGATGTTCCGCACTCAGCAGACGCAGGATTTCAGCCGTACCGTAAAGGCTATAAACGAGTACAGGAACGCGACGAACAAAGAGGCAAAAGCTGCCGCAGCGAGTACGCTCAGAGCGAGCGTGGTCGGTTCCGTGGCAAGCTCCGTGAGCCTTGGCCTTATGACGGCTGCTGCGCGTTTGCTGATGCATAAGCGCCGCGACTATGAGGACGACGACGGAAATCTCGACCCCAAGCTGATACTGCGCAATGTCGGTTTCGACTCAGCAAAGTCGCTTGCCGGTATGGTGTGGTTTGGCGACGAGATTTCGTCCGCTATCCTCTCAGCTATCACGCGCGGCGACGAGAAGTATTACGGGTTCTCGCTTGGCGGTCTTGACTCCGTCAATGATGCGCTGGAGTCGCTTACGACTTTCAGTGAAAACCCCTCCGTTTACAACGGGAAGAGGGTTGTTGGTGCTGTAAGTACGGCCTTCGGTATTCCGGCAAACAACGTCTACGCCATGCTGAACTCCGTTGTCATGTGGTCGCTCGATTTTACGCACAACAACGACGGCGGCTATGACGACGTGCTGAAGTGGCTGCATAATGAGGCCGGCGGCAATATATCCGACTTCAACGTAGACGAGGAGAAGGTTGAGCTGACCGCGAGTGAGCGGCACGAGTATAAGCGCATATTCGACGAGTCCGAAGAGCGCTTTTCAGCAGACTATGCAGGGCTACCGGGATTTTCGAGCCTTAATGAGCGGCAGCTCAAGAGCGTTTTCAAAGCAATGCGCGGCTACTCGGATTATAAGGCGAAGCAGGCAATCCTCGATGAGCGCGGCGACGACAGAGAACTTTACAGGCAGAGCTGGTATGACTTGCCCGAACGCAAAATGGTGCAGTACCTTACCGCCAGAGAACAGGCAAAAGCCTTGTATGACGACGACGGCAACATCACCGACTATGCGGCGATGGACAAGTGGCTGAGAGAAAGCTACGGAACACTCGACGCGCAGCAGAAGGAACTGCTTGGCAAGAGCGGCATGTCGCGGATTGACGATATGTATCAGGCACTGTATCAGGGCATAAGCAGCAAGGAGTACGACGCCGCCTACGAGCTTTACAAGAAGTACGATGAGGCTTCAGGCTCCGGTACTGTACGCGCCGAAGATTTGAAGACAGAGATAGGCGCACTTGGGCTGAAGAAGGGGCAGGCCACGTGGTTGAGCAACAATCTGAAGCTCTGGCAGCACATGCCGATAGACACTGACAGCTACGACAAGCTCGTTGATGCCGGTATACCTGACGGTAAGGCGAACAAGCTGCGCGACGACATGCGAGCTTTGCCGGTTCTGGCAGGCAAAAGCGGAGTGACTAACAATCAGAAGTACGCCGCCATTATGGACGCCAGCTATCTTGACGACAAGCAGAAGTGGGCAGCTTTCTATACCATTGCGACCGACGCCGCGAGGAAGGAAGCTGACAAGTACCGTGCCATCGGGTATAGCTACGACCAGTGGCTGAGTTCGAGCAATAAGTACGGCGTAATCAAATAAAAAAAGCCGGAGCTAAAAAGCTCCGGCTTTAGTCTTAATTAGTTCAATATTTTTTGTATGCGGTTGTCTGAATAATCAACAGGAAAAGGAAGCTCACTGCTGGGTAATGTGTGGTTAAGCATCCGTTTCTTGAAGTCATATACTGCCATTCCTACTGCGCTGTCATCTTCTATGCTACGCAATGTGATTATCCCGTCATCATCCTCGTCGGCATAGGATGGGACATACGGGGTAGGCCGCATATATAAAATATCATATTTTTCGTCATAACTTATTGCTGCGGTCAACATAGAGCAGCCCTCCTTCCCCTTCATCAATTCCTCCAGCGACGCGCTTGGAAAGAAAAGCCGTTATAACATTCCATTCTTCTGCTTCTTCAACTTTCTCTGTGGCCACTTTTACATACAAAGCGGGATAACTTGCTGACTTCTTGGAGAAATACACATTTCTGTTATCGTGGGTACTGCTTCGGTATATTACCTGCGGTTCTACGATGGTTTCGCGTATTTCTTCTGAACGTACTTCATTATGCCCACTTTCCACTATTATATGATTATTGAACTGCGAAGAATACAGTTTAACTTTTCTGCCATTTGGGTCTTCTACGGCAAACAGAAAATCGTCCATAACAACTTATGCATCCTCAGAGCTGCCTGCTTCGATGCGTTCTAGGTCAAAGATTTCTCCGTTTGCCGCCTCATAATCCGAAATGAAACTTGTTAGCATCTTATTAAGCCTTTTTGCCACAGGAAGCGACATTGCAATACGAGCAACTTCAGCCCGATCTTCACTTTCAATATTACCGTCAATGGAAAGCTTTGGTTCTCTCGCAGTAAAAATAAGTCTTATATCCATATGGCTCATTGCTATTGCAACCGAATTTGCATATGTACTCTGTTCCATATCTTTCTCTCCTTATAATTGACTATCAATATAGTTATGTTTAATATACCCCATCTAAAATATTTTGTCAAGGTGAATTATTTCTGTTGCAATATAATTTTATTTACCGCCTAGGCTTCAGCCGATTATTGCTGACGCCGGGGCTTTGCCAATAGAACCACTTCATAGCGGCTTTTAACCACGCCAAGTATGCATCTTTTTCTTGTCTCAGTCAAACAAAATATGCCTGTCAGGTATTTCCAACCTTTTCAGGCCATCCTGACATTTCACAAGACCTTTTCCGTCTTGCAGCTTATCGAGTCTTCGTTTATGTTCTTCCGCGTTCCAACCGCACCGCGGGCATACGTCCTCACGGCAGCCCTGCTTTGTGCGCTCGTTAGGAAACAGCGGCAGTTCACATAGGCATGTGGGTTTCATGTGTTTCTCCTTTCCCACGGCCAAAAAAGACTGCCTTAATTTTGCTAATTTTAAGCACTCATACACCGCCGACGTAGAATGGGCAATACTCAACCAAACTACAATATATCGGGGAAAAAGCAATTACTGTTTTGGACACATTACGCTTTGTGTATAAATCAAGACGTTTTTAAGGCCGTTTTCGTGGTCGTAATATTGACTTTTTTAGAAAATTGATGTATATTATTTCCAAGAGTTACTCTCCCGTCCTAAGCTAAGTGTTAAAAGCAAGTTATCATTTTATCTTTTGTAGGGAGAGTGATTTTGGTGTCAAGTAAGCGTGTTTCAAAAGAACTCATAACAGCAGTTGTGGCCGGGGTTATTGTCGAGATGTGTGGTACGCTCCCAGTGGAGGTGCAAACATATTTCCTGCTCTGCCTATTGCTGGTTATGGAAACGCATGATACTTGACGTTGGAGGGGAGGTAACTCCTCTCCAATTTTTTATATGTTTCCTTTCTCAGCTCTGTATTTTGCCCAGCGCTGCTTTGTGCGTTCGGAGCAGTAGCAGCCGCAGGACTGTGTATTTCCACTACGGAGATTGCGTGAGAGGACGACGACCTCGGAGCCACAGTCGCAACGGCACAGCCACGTCGCGGTTTTACCGAAGCCGTCAGCAGGTGTATACGTCCCTGCTCTTTTTATGACGGTCAGACGCCCATAGCGCTGGCCGGTCAAGTCTATGAACTTACTCATTGTACGGCCTCCAAACGGCATCTATCGGCTCAAGCTCCTGTATAGCTTCAAGGTACTTGTCCGATAGTTGGTCGAGCCTAAAGCTCTGGCAGCCTATTATGTATGCTTCGACTGCCACCATAATGAAAAGAGCCACTACAAGATATACCATGTTACGCCTCCTCTCCGCTCAACTTGCGTCTGGCGTACTCTGCGAGGAGCAGCGCTTCCGCCATGCCGTCAGACTCTACTCTACAATGCTTATCAGCGAGCAGCGACACGCCGGGGAAAAGCCGCTGCGCTGTTCTGATGCTTGCTTTTTTGCCCGATGTGAGGCTGAACTCCTTCTTCCACTTCTGCGGCGCTACAAGCTCGTATGGAAAACGAAGAGCCTCAAGTATGCCCTGTATATATCCGAAGTTCGCGCCGAAGTTAAACATGCTCGTTACGCCCTGTCCGGGCATCGCGGCGACCTTCTCAAGGGCGACGATGCTCTTTCGCGGGTCTGTGTTCCGCAGAACGTCGAGATAGCCGCTCTCGCTGAACGGAACGGCAAGCGGCTCTGCGCTGCCGTCAGTATCTATGATGGCGAGGCCGCCTTTCTTGCCGGGGTCAATGCCGATATATAACATATCATTCCTCCTTTACCGCAAGCTCCTGCTCTACCATGGAGCTGAGTGCGGCTTCCAAAAAACTCTGAACCGTGTCGTAATGCAGCCTGAGCATAAGGTCGCGGACACGGTTATACATCTCATCGTTCAGGCGCACGACGAGACGATTTCTCTTTTTGCGCTTGCAGTCACGGCTCTTTGCGCCGGGGAGCTTGATGCCCTCACCCTCGCCGTATGCCTCAACGATGAGCCGCTCGGCCTCCGGCAAAAGGCACACGCCGTATTTATCTGGATTGTTGACCATTGTATGCTGTATCTTCGTGTAGCCGGGGTAGGATGTGCTGACGGCCTTGACCATCTGGCTGTTTGTCAGCCCCTTCGAGTCCCGGTAGCGGACATAATCTGACATGTTTTCTCCTTTTCTTGTCTGTGAAGGGCTTAAAGCATAAGCTCCTCGCCCTTCTCGTTTACTATGTGAAGCTGATATCGTTCATCGCGCGGCGTATAATACTTGCCCCACGCCCTGCGAAGCGCTTCTTCCTGAACTGCCGTGGCGTACTCATAATCCGGAAGGTCGTCGTGCTCTAAGTCGCGCAGCTCGGCGTACTTGCGTTCGAAGGCTTCATGGAAGCGCTTGAGCCTGTCTTCGCCAAAGCCGAATTCCTCGTTGAGTGTGAGGGCTGCTGCGTCGAGCATCTCCTGCTGAGTATAAGCGAGGACTTTTATCGTCCAAAGCTCTTTGCGGCGCTCAAGCTCCTGAGCATACGACGCTGCGCTCTTGCGGTTCTTCTTGACGGGTTTCTTTCCTGACATCACTGGTCACACTTCTTCTTTCTCTCGCGGCGAAGCCGTTTCTTTGCGCGGTACGTCCGAATGATTGACATCTCATCTTTGAGCTGGTCGTCACGGCGCAGCTTATTCTCATGGTCTATCGTTTCACGATAGGTCTTGTAATCCGAGCATGAGGAGTGACACTTACCGGAGCGGCGCGGACACTCTCTCACGCATGGGTTATCCTTTCTCATCGCCCTGTGGAGCCGAAGCCGTTGTCACCACGTTCCGTCGGCTTGAGTTCTCTGACGAGTTTCAGGGTAGGGGAGTCTATCGGGAGGAAGACTATCTGCGAAATCTTGTCTCCGGCGCGAACGAAGTACGGAGTGTCCGAGAGATTGTACAGTTTTACGCGCACAGAGCCTGTGTAAGCGCTGTCAATCAAGCCGGTGGATAGAATCCCTCCCTTGATGTTCAAACCGCTCTTGGCGCAAATGAGGCCGCAATAGCCTTCAGGAATTGCGATATGTACGCCGGTATCGAATACGGCGGCGTTATGAGCCGGGACAACTCCGGTGCGCGGTGAGAACAAATCGTAGCCTGCGTCGGCATCGTGAGCGCGGGCTGGCATGATTGCTCCGTCGTCGAGGACGACATCGTATGTCTTGTTATTCATGTGTATCTCCTATCATCATGGATTTTTTTATAAAGCCTTGTGTAAGCTCCTGAAGTCTGTTGCTGACAGCCGGCGGGAGCTTATCGTTTTCATGTTCGCGGTTCTGAGCCGTTTCGTAGCACTGACGGAAGTTCGCGCGGTCTACTGTTGGCGACTCTGACATACAGAGGCTTCGCCAGCCGAGACGTTCAACGACGGATGCGGTAAGCGGGTCGAACTCGTCAAGCTCAGCCAGAGCCTCACGCTGGCGGTAGAAACCGTACTTGCCTATCAGCTTCTGCACCAAGCCCCATCCGTCAAGCCAGCTTTTTGGCTTTGGCTGAGTGACCTGACTGCACTGCTCACGCAGGTCAGCAATGGTCGGAGGGAAGCGTGAGGAACACATGTGCTTATACGCGGCTGTCGAGGCGAGCGAGTAGTCCACGTCCTTGAGGAGCGTGTACCACAGACGCATTGAGTAATCGTCGGGAAGAAAGTTCTGCGAAGGGTATGCTGCTTTCAGCCCTTTGGCAAGCAGCTTAAATTCATCGTGGGTCAATCCAGTTTCACCTCATCTATCCAGCTTAGTCTGTCGCCGGAGCGTACCGGCGCTCTTTTGAGTCTATCGAACGTTATGCCCTGATAATTGCTTGCCATGCTGTCGCGGATAAGCTCTATCATGGCGTCGTCACCGTAGCGCTCGGCGTAGCGTTTTATCTGGCC
>OLPV01003046.1_pt1 | contig 10371 bp, 9 predicted proteins | sample 1671961 | NCBI WGS metagenome assembly OLPV01 (sample SAMEA3136630, study PRJEB25190) | human gut metagenome | biome: human gut; feature: human-associated habitat; material: faeces | place: Austria | collected 2013
TAAATTTCCAACCAGTAATGGTAAAGAAAATATCAATATTGATTTCCATATACTTTCCTTTAATAAATCTGTATTTTCCAACGCCTTCACCCTTCCCAAAAGAAAATGCAGAATTCCATATTGGTCTTCTACATTATGTTAAATAATTTTAACTCTTTTCTGAAAAAAATGAAAGCTTATCCTAAAATCACATCCAATACCATTATCATACAAAATCCGAACAAGAAAGAAATTATTGGAAGATTCGAATGTTTTCCTTGAGCCATTTCAGGAACAAGTTCTTCAACCACCACAAACAACATAGCCCCTGCCGCAAAGCTTAAACAAAACGGTAAGCATTCTAGGATCCAATTTGAAAATAAAATTGTGACATAACCAAATATAGGTTCAACAATACCCGATAATGAACCTATCCAAAACGCCTTATGTTTTGAACAGTCATTGCTCTTTAAGGGTAAAGAAAGAATGGCTCCTTCCGGAAAATTTTGTATCGCAATCCCAATGGATAAAGCTAAAGCCGCATATATACTTCCTGTTTGAATCGCTTGTGCTAGTACTATGCCAACAGCCATCCCTTCTGGAATATTATGCAAAGTTACCGCAAAGACTAGCTTTGTCGTTTTCTTAAAATGCGATTCTTTTCTCTCTTCTTCATTTGTTCCTGGATGCATATGAGGAACAATACAATCTAAGAAAAGTAGTAATAAAGCTCCTAAGAATAGGCCAGGCACAATGACCAAGATATTCTTTTCTTGATTCATTGTCGGAATCAACAAAGACCAAATACTTGCAGCCACCATGACGCCCGAGGCAATACCGGAAAAGCATCTAGATAAAAGTTCATTCTGTTTATTTTTGACAAAGAACACAACGGTTGAGCCCAAAGTCGTCCCAAAAAAAGGAATTAGTAATCCTAACCACATAATCATCACCATAGTTAGTTACACTAATTCCTTTATATTCGTCAATTCAAACGCAAATTGTATGTAAATCCATGATGTTCAATATAATCCTCCAAGATCCATCCCTTATCATGAATTTCTTTAGCTGCTTCTTTTCCCACATATCTAAAGTGCCATGGCTCATTGGTAGCTCCTGTACGGTCTCCCGTATTTTCTGGGAAGCGTAAAATAAATCCATATTTATAGGCATTTTGTTCAACCCAATTATAGTCTGGTGTTTCACCAAATGTTCCATATTCTCCATTCATTACACTTTGACTTGTTAGATCCACGCTCAATCCGCATTGATGTTCACTTGATCCTGGAATCGAAACTAGACTTGCCGCATAAGCTGCATCATACATCGCAAAATATTCATTATATACTGCTAATTGTGTGTCATAAGAACGATACGAACTCTTAATCGCAATACTATAACCTTGTTTCAAGCCATCCTTATACATCTTTTCAAGGGCAGTTGCCGCTTCATCTCTTAATTGTCCCACTTCTGTTTCATAAGGAATATTCACATCTCTAAGATTCTTAGGGACATAGTCACTAGGTACACTAAATCCATTTTTAACTAGAATCAATGTATCTTCTGGATTTTCAATCGTATAAGAGCGACTGTCTTTTTTACTTGAATCAATCCCTGGATAAGACACTTGTAAAACTGCCTTTAATGGGTTTAACCCAGAATCTACATATTTTTTGATGTCTTGAATTTGTGCCCCTTTAACAGCCAAATATTTCTTAGCCTTTTTATATGGAACATTAGCGGAAATCAATGTATCCAAGTTTGATATTGTGTACAGATCTGAATTCTTAAACAAAACATTCTTGGTATATCCTAAGTAATTCAAATCTTCCATTCTTTCATAGTAAGAGTCAATATAATACACCACTTTTTTAACGCTCTTTTTAGAAGCCCTGTAATACTCATCATACAACAAGTAATGTGCATCATTCTTTACTTTATCCCACTTTGAAATATCAATGATTTGATCATACTGCAAGATGTCTTTAATATCTTCCTTCTCTAATTTTAATACAACCTTTTTATCTTCTTTATGATACCCTTTAATACTCAAACGAATACTTGTAAAATTCGCAATCAATAATGTGATACAAACGACTGGAATCAACGCGACAATTGCGATTCGTTTCGTATTTACTTTTCTTTTTTTCTTTGCCATAAACTCACCCAAATCATTATATAGAATAAGGTTATGAAAGACAAATGAGTTTTATTTACAAATTATTTTCATCTTACATGTAATATCTTTCATTACGTGATACAATAGATTCTAGAGGTGATTATATGTTATTCAAGAACGCAACCATTTATACAATGGAACAAGACCCTTTTGTAGGTGATTTTAAAATCGATAAGGGTGTATTTACACAAATAGGAAAAGATTTGACAGCAGGTGTTGGAGAAGATGTACAAGATCTAAATGGTCTATACGTATTCCCTGGTTTAGTGGAAAGTCATTGCCATCTAGGTATGGAAGAAACAGCTATTCGTTTTGAAGGCGATGATGTCAATGAAATCACAGATCCAATCACACCAAATATGCGTGGTATTGATGGATGTAATCCAATGGATGAAACAGTAGAACTCGCATTAAAAGGTGGAGTTACAACGGTAGCTGCTGGTCCTGGTAGTGCCAATGTGATTGGTGGAACTTTCTTTGCGTATAAAACCGTAGGTAACTGTATTGATGAAATGACAATTGAGAATCCAATTGCGATGAAGGCAGCCTTTGGTGAAAATCCTAAGCGTTGTTATAAGGATAAGAAAATTGATACACGTATGCAGATTAGTGCATTACTTAGAGAGACTCTAGCCAAGACTAAAGAATATATGGAGAAAAAAGAAGCTGGAAAAGAGGTCGCCTATGATCAAAAACTAGAAGCCATGATTCCAGTTATCAAAAAAGAATTACCATTGAAGTGCCACGCCCATAGAGCCGATGATATTTTAACAGTGATTCGCATTGCGAAAGAATATGACATTGAAGTAACTTTAGATCATGCGACGGATGCAAGATGCATTGTCGAACAAATCAAAGAAAGCGGATATCCATGTATTTGTGGTCCTAGTTTTGGTCATAAGACAAAATTTGAATTGAAATCCAAATCCTTTAAAACGCCTGGCGTATTAAACAAAGCTGGAATCTTAGTTTCCATCACAACCGATTCTCCAGTTATTCCAGAACAATATCTATCTTTATGTGCCGCTTTGGCCGCAAAAGAAGGTATGGATGAATATGAGGCTATCAAAGCCATCACAATCAATCCAGCTAAAATTTTAAAACTCGATAATCGCGTAGGTTCTATTAAAACGGGTAAAGATGCTGACTTTATTATTTGTACAAAGAATATTCTAGATACGACAAATGAAATCCAATCCGTATATATCGATGGGAAGAAGGCTGTGTAATGTTATTTAAGAACGCGACGATTTATACTATGGAAGAAGAACCCTTTATTGGTGATTTTCGAGTTGATAAAGGTGTATTTACTGAAATCGGAAAAGATTTAAGTCCAAAAGATGAAGAAGTGCAAGATTTAAATGGACTATATGTATTTCCAGGACTTGTCGATGCCCACAGCCATTTAGGTATGGTATGTTCTTCCATTGGATTTGAAGGCGAAGATGGAAACGAAGTCACAGATCCCGTTACACCCAATATTCGTGGCATTGATGGCTGTAATCCAATGGATGAAACAATTAAAGAAGCATTAAAAAGCGGAGTGACTACAGTCGCTGCAGGACCAGGTAGTGCTAATGTCATTGGTGGAACTTTCTTTGCGTATAAAACTGCAGGTAACTGCATTGATGAAATGACAATTCAAAATCCTTTAGCGATGAAAGCCGCATTCGGTGAAAATCCTAAGCGCTGTTATAAGGATAAGAAAATTGATACGCGTATGCAGATTAGTGCGCTACTAAGAGAAACTCTAGCTAAGACTAAAGAGTATATGGAGAAAAAACAAGCTGGAAAAGAAGTAGATTATGATCAAAAGCTTGAAGCGATGATTCCGGTTATTAAAAGAGAAATGCCATTAAAGTGCCATTGTCATAGAGCCGATGATATTTTAACCGTGATTCGTATTGCGAAAGAATATGATATTGAAGTGACATTAGATCATGTAACAGATGGAAGAAGTATTATTCCACAAATTAAAGAGTGTGGCTTTCCATGTATTCTAGGTCCTTGTTTAGGTCATAAATCAAAATATGAAGTTAAAAATATGTCTTTTGAAACGGCCAATGAATTCTATAAAGCCGGTATTCCTTTCTGCATTATCACAGACTCTCCTGTAGTACCCGAACAATACTTATCATTAAGTGCAGCTCTAGCCGCAAAAGCCGGTCTTCCAGAATATGAAGCCATTAAGGCCATCACAATCCATCCAGCTAAAATTTTAAAACTAGATGATCGTATTGGTTCTATTAAAACTGGTAAGGATGCAGACTTTGTGATTTGTACAAAGAATATTTTAGATACACAAAATGAAATTAAGACAGTATATGTCAATGGAAAGAAGGAAGCATAATGTTATTTAAGAACGCAACCATTTATACAATGGAACAAGACCCTTTTGTAGGTGATTTTAAAATCGATAAGGGTGTATTTACACAAATAGGAAAAGATTTGACAGCAGGTGTTGGAGAAGATGTACAAGATCTAAATGGTCTATACGTATTCCCTGGTTTAGTGGAAAGTCATTGCCATCTAGGTATGGAAGAAACAGCTATTCGTTTTGAAGGCGATGATGTCAATGAAATCACAGATCCAATCACACCAAATATGCGTGGTATTGATGGATGTAATCCAATGGATGAAACAATCGAATCCGCATTAAAAGGTGGAGTTACAACGGTAGCTGCAGGTCCTGGTAGTGCCAACGTTCTTGGTGGAACTTTCTTTGCGTATAAAACCGTAGGTAACTGTATTGATGAAATGAGCATTCAAAATCCTTTGGCTATGAAGGCAGCCTTTGGTGAAAATCCTAAGCGTTGTTATAAGGATAAGAAAATTGATACACGTATGCAGATTAGTGCATTACTTAGAGAGACTCTAGCCAAGACTAAAGAATATATGGAGAAAAAAGAAGCTGGAAAAGAGGTCGCCTATGATCAAAAACTAGAAGCCATGATTCCAGTTATCAAAAAAGAATTACCATTGAAGTGCCACGCCCATAGAGGCGATGATATTTTAACTGTCATTCGCATTGCGAAAGAATATGATATTAAAGTTACATTAGATCATGTTACAGATGCTCGTTGTATCATTCCTCAAATTAAAGAAAGTGGTTTCCCATGTATTTGTGGACCTGCTTTGACTCACAAATCAAAATTTGAACTTGCGAATATGTCATTTGAAACACCAAACGAACTATATAAAGCTGGTATTTTATTCTCAATCATTACAGACTCTCCTGTAGTGCCTCAACAATACCTTTCTTTAAGTGCTGCTCTAGCCGCTAAAGCTGGTCTTCCTGAATATGAAGCTATTAAAGCCATCACAATCAATCCAGCTAAAATTTTAGGCTTAGACAATCGTTTAGGTTCAATCAAAGAAGGTAAAGATGCTGACTTTGTGATTTGTACAAAGAACATTCTAGATACGACAAATGAAATCAAAGCTGTTTATGTCGACGGAAAGAAGGCTGTATAATGCTTTTTAAAAACGCTACTATTTATACCATGGAAGAAGAACCCTTTATCGGTGATTTTCGAGTCGATAAAGGTGTATTTACAGAGATTGGAAAGAATTTAGAACCCAAAGATGAAGATATCCAAGATCTTTCGGGATTCAATGTATATCCAGGCATGGTAGAAGCCCATTGTCATTTAGGCATGGAGGAAACGGCTATTGGTTTTGAGGGCAATGATTTAAATGAAATCACAGATCCCATCACTCCAAACATGCGTGGCATTGATGGTTGTAATCCAATGGATGAAACTGTACAAACTGCATTAGAAGCAGGAGTCACAACGGTAGCTGCAGGACCTGGTAGTGCCAATGTGATTGGTGGTACATTCTTTGCGTATAAGACAAAAGGAAATTGTATCGATGAAATGGCCATTCAAAATCCAATTGCGATGAAGGCGGCTTTTGGTGAAAATCCAAAGAATTGCTACAAAGGAAAGAAAATTGATACGCGTATGCAGATTAGTGCATTATTAAGAGAAACATTAGAAAAGACAAAGGAATACATGATAAAGAAAGAATCTGGTAAGGATGTAGCTTATGATCAAAAGCTAGAAGCGATGATTCCTGTTGTCAAAAGAGAAATTCCCTTAAAGTGTCATGCTCATAGAGCCGATGATATGTTAACGGCAATTCGTATCGCAAAAGAATACAATATAGAAATCACCTTAGATCATGCGACAGATTCACAAGCGATTCTAGATCAAATCAAAGAGAGTGGTTTTCCATGTATTTGTGGACCAAGTCTTTGTCATAAAGATAAGTTTGAATGTGCCAACGATTCGTTTGAAACCCCAAATAAGATGTATGAAAAAGGAATCTTGTTTGCGATCACAACCGATTCCCCATTCAATCCCCAACAATATCTGCCATTAAATGCAGCACTTGCACATAAGGCAGGACTACCAGAGTTAGAAGCCATCAAGGCCATCACAATCAATCCAGCTAAGATCTTACATTTAGAGAATCGAGTTGGTTCTATTAAACCTGGCAAAGATGCTGACTTTATAATTTGTACAAAAAGTTTGATTGATTTAAATAATACAATAAAAAATGTATATATTAATGGAATAAAAGCTGTCTAAGACAGCTTTTTATATGCTAAAATAGTGTGGTTGGAGAATAAAATATGAATATAGTTGAAAAATATGGTGGAACCAGCGTTGGAACAATTGAACAAATTCAGGCCATTGCACTTCATGCCAAACACATGAAAGAACAAGGTCACAATCTAGTCATTGTTGCGAGTGCCATGGGAAAAACCACAAATAAATTAATAGAATTAGCTCATAGTGTCACAAGCAATCCAAACAAACGAGAATTGGATTCTTTATTATCTACGGGTGAGCAACAAACAATTACACTTCTTGCGATTGCGATGAATTCAATAGGTTTGGATGCAATCAGTTTAACTGGCTATCAAGCAGGTTTTCTTACTAGTAAACACCATTCTCGTGCTTTGATCAAAGATATTGATACAACTACAATTCAAGCTCATTTAGATCAAGGAAAAGTTGTTGTCGTAGCCGGCTTTCAAGGTGCTACTGAATATGGAGACATCACTACTTTAGGTCGCGGCGGAAGTGATACAACAGCGGTTGCGATTGCCGCAAAACTTGGCTATCAATGCCATATCTTTACCGATGTAGATGGAGTTTATACAATTGACCCGAGATTATATACGCGTGCTAAAAAATCAAAATCCGTTTCTTATGAAGAAATGATGCAGATGGCCTGTTTAGGAGCTGGAGTATTAGAAACTCGAAGCGTCGAACTTGCTAGTAAGTATAATGTTCCCCTTTTCTTAGGAAAAGCTTTGGAAACAGATTTAGAGAAAGGAACTTGGATTATGCATAAAGAATTAGAAGATATGCCAATTACAGGTTTAAGTGTAAAAGATGACTATGCGATCATGCGCTTTATGCACTTACCTAATGATGGTGTTTATTTAGGAAAACTATTTAAGATGATTTCCGATTTAAATATCAACCTAGATACAATTTCACAACAATTAGATGATGAAGGCCTAGCCAACTTTACTTTATATTGTTCTGAAGAACAAAGTAATCAAATCATGGAACATGCTTCAAAGGAATATCCTGTACATCAAATGCTTGGATACATCAAATTGTCTTTAGTAGGACTTGGTATTTCTACACATTCAGGTATTGCTAGTAAAGTATTAAACATCTTAAGTGAAAATGGCATTAAGTATTATATGATTACTTCTAGTGAAATCTCTATCTCACTAACAATTGAAAAGAAAGATAAAGTTAAAGCCGTTCAAGCACTTGGAAAGGCATTTGATCTATAATGGAACTTCCAGTTAAATTTAAAGAACAAATGAAACAGCTTCTTCAAGAAGAATATGGAGATTACCTAAACAGTTTTGATCATGATAGATATTATGGTTTAAGAGTCAATACACTAAAGATTTCTGTTGAAGAATTTTTGAAGATTTCCCCCTTTAAACTACAACCCATCCCATGGACAAATGATGGTTTTTATTATTCCAATGAAGATAAACCAAGTAAACACCCCTACTATTATGCAGGTCTTTACTATCTTCAAGAACCCAGTGCTATGTTACCAGCGCAAGTTCTTCCTGTAGACGAAAATGATATTGTATTAGATACGTGTGCAGCTCCTGGTGGAAAGAGCACAAAGCTTGCGACAAAGCTCAATCATACTGGACTTTTAATTTCAAATGATATAAGTTCTTCAAGATGCCTAGGACTCTTAAAGAACATCGAATTATTTGGTTGTGACAATGCCTGGGTTGCCAGTGAAGATTTGACAAACATGGAACAACATTATCCTGAAACATTTGATAAGATTCTAGTGGATGCCCCATGTAGTGGTGAGGGAATGTTTCGAAAAGAGCCAGACTTAATTAAAAGTTGGATTGAAAAGGATGATACATTCTATCCGCCGATTCAAAAAAGCATTTTGAATGCGGCCATATCCATGTTAAAGCCTGGTGGATCTATCGTATATTCCACTTGTACTTTTTCGATTCACGAAAATGAAGAAGTTATTCAAGATGTATTAGACAAACATCCAGACTTACATCTTGCTCCTATTAATAAAATCGATGGTATGATGCCAGGTGTAAACATGGAGGAATGCGTTCGTTTATATCCACATAAAATCAAGGGAGAAGGTCACTTTGTAGCTTTACTTGTCAAAGATGGAGAAACAAAACATAAAAAAATAAGACTGGAGCCAAGCGATAAGCTTGATGATTGTGTTACTGATTTTTTACGATTGGTTAAATTAAATAAGGGTACCATTAAAATCAAAAAGGACAAGGTCATCTGGTTAAACAGTGATTTTCAAGCTTATAAAGGCTATCGCGTACTAAGATCTGGCTTATTATTAGGTCAACTTAAAGGTAAACATTTTGAACCCAGCCAAAGTCTTGCCCTTGCCCTTAGTCCTGAACAATTTAAAAATGTATTAAACTTTTCCATTGAAGATGAGCGTGTTATTAAATACTTAAAAGGTGAAACTCTAGATGTGAAAGATTTGGATTCAAAAACATCTGGATGGACACTTGTTTGCGTAAATAACTTCCCTTTAGGCTTTGCGAAACTTTCTAAAGGCTCATTAAAAAACAAATATGCGAAAGGATGGCGTTATCAATGAGACTTGACAAATATTTATCTCATATGGGATTTGGCACAAGAAACGATGTAAAAAAATTAATAAAAAACGGCTGGGTTACCATTAATGATGAAACCATAAAAAAGGCAGACTATAACGTAAAAGAAGATGATCGTGTTTGTGTGGATGATGAACCCGTAAGCTATGTAGAATACGAATACTATATTTTAAATAAGCCTCAAGGCTATGTGAGTGCAACTGAAGATATGCTCTATCCTACAGTCATGGAGCTTGTCCAAAGTCAAAGACACGATCTATATCCTGTGGGAAGACTTGACGTAGATACAGAAGGCTTATTACTCATCAGCAATGATGGTAAATTAACGCATGAAGTATTATCACCAAAAAAACATGTAGATAAAAAATATTATGTTGAATTTGATGGAACTTTACCAGAAAATGCCGTAGACTTCTTTAATCAGCCTATGGAATTTGAAGAATTTACTTCAGCCCCTTCAAAACTAGAAATATTAGACACAAATAAAGCCTATCTAACGATTCATGAAGGAAAATTCCACCAAGTCAAAAGAATGTTTGAAAAGGCAAACTGCACTGTTACCTATCTTCAACGTATTGAGTTTGGTCCTTTAAAACTCAAGGATTTACCATTAGGTGAATTTAGAGCGTTAACCCAAGAAGAATTAGATGCATTTAAAGGCTAAGACGACCTGAGATTTCTCAGGTTTTTTTATTTCGACATACAAAAACGCCCTTTCGGAAGTTTTTTTAAGATCGTACATATGCCTTTAATACTTTCACTTCATCACAACCATATGGTTGTGATGAATACTCCTTAATACTTGCAGGAATAATAAATGTTTCTGCATAATGCACAATAAAAGGTTCAAAATCACCTTCAATTACTGCACTCTTTCCATCCACTAAATTCAACATATTGACTGTACCATGTGTTTTATGAAGTGAACTATTATTAATTGTATATCTTCTTGTTTCAATGAATTCTAATTCATGTAAAATATAGTTGATGTTAGCATATAAATAGGACTAGTCAAAAAGAGAAAATTTACACCAGTGGT
>OLPV01003047.1_pt1 | contig 10370 bp, 6 predicted proteins | sample 1671961 | NCBI WGS metagenome assembly OLPV01 (sample SAMEA3136630, study PRJEB25190) | human gut metagenome | biome: human gut; feature: human-associated habitat; material: faeces | place: Austria | collected 2013
TCTGGAATGGGCCGCCATGGACTTTTCCACGGAGGATGCCTTCCGCACCGGAGTGGTGCAGCTGCTGGACAACTGTACCGGACTGGGGCTGAACGCAGTGCTGGCCCAGGTGCGCCCCTTCGGGGATGCGCTGTACCGCAGCACCCTGTTCCCATGGAGCCATCTGTGCACCGGCGTGCAGGGGCAGGACCCGGGCTTTGACCCGCTGGACGTGCTGCTGCAGGAAGCCCACACCCGGGGCATCTCGGTGGAAGCGTGGGTCAACCCCTACCGCCTGCGCTCCTCGGCGGCCATGCCGCCGAACCTTGCGGACGGCAATCTGGCCAACACCCACCCGGAGTGGGTGTGCACGGTGGACGAGGGCCTTTACCTGAACCCCGCCGAGCCTGCCGCCGCCGACTATGTGGTGCAGGGCGTGGCCGAACTGGTGCAGAACTACGCGGTGGACGGCATCCACTTTGACGATTACTTCTACCCTACCACCGATGAGAGCATCGACGCGGCGCAGTTTGCGGCGTCCGGGGCGGGAAATCTTGCCGCGTGGCGGCGGGAAAATGTGACCGCGCTGGTGCGGGCCGTGCACGACACGGTGAAAGCGGCGGACCCTACCCTGCGGTTCGGCATCAGCCCCCAGGGCAACCCGGACAACGACGAAAACCAGCAGTACAGCGATGTGACCGGCTGGCTGGCGTCCGGCGGCGGGGATGCGGTGGTCGATTATCTGTGCCCGCAGGTGTACTGGGGGCAGGGCTTTGCCCTGCACAACGGCAGCACCCGCTTTGCCTTTGAGAACATCGTGCCAGCATGGCTCGCCTATCCCCGCGCGGCGGACGTGGCCCTGTATTTCGGGCTGGGAGCCTACCGTGTGGGAGTGGGCGACGGCGGCAGCAACGAAAACAGCCTTTCGGTGTGGAGCACCGGCCGTGCGCTGGCCGACCAGGTGGCCTTTCTGCGGGAGCAGGGAGCCGGGGGCTGGGCCCTGTACCGGTACGGTTCGCTGTTCGGGCCGGAGCAGACTTCCCTCGCCGCTGCCGAGTGTGGGGCACTGGCGGCCGCCGACGGCAAAGAAACTGCATGAAATCGGGCGGCAGCGCGCGCAAAAGCCGGGCGGCTCTCTTGTGCGGTGCTGCAAAATGCGGTATACTATACAGATGGACCCGGCCCTGCCGGAACCCGAAAAAAACAGGAACATCAAACCCTTTGACAGGTTGAGGAAACGTTTATGAAAACGAAAAAACGCTTTTTGGCCGTTGTGCTGGCCGCCGCTCTGCTGGTGGCCGGTCTGACCGGCTGCAAGGACGCACTGCGCGGTGTGGCGCAGAAGATCTCCGGCAGCTCCGGCGAGGTGCAGGAAGAGGACACCACCCGCTGGGCGGACGCTACCGCAGACCCGCTGATCATTCAGGGCATTGCGGACGCTTCGGCAAAGTTTGACACTGCCATGGTGGACGGCACCCTGTACGCCGTGTTCAACGGCATCTGGAGCCGCCAGACCAACTATTTTGCGGCACCCACCGGCACGCTGACCGTCATGGCCTGCGGCACCGCCGAGGGTACCCAGAAATTCAAGGTGGCGCTGTGGAAAAAGGTAGACGGCGGCGTGGAGTATGTGCCGGACAGCACCTACTACATCAAGACCGACGGCACCGACTACACCTGCACCATCTCCGGGCTGGACCCGGCGGCCATCTACCGCATGACCATTTCCTATGATTCCAGCCGTTACTACCTCTACGGTCTGCTCAAGGTGGAGGGCGTCGGCTGATGAATACACAACGCAAGAATTCGCTTTTGCTGCTGCTGTGCGCGTTTATCTGGGGCACGGCCTTCGTGGCCCAGAGCGCCGGTTCCGGCATGGGAGCCTGCAGCTTTCTGGCCGGGCGCAGCTGGCTGGCGGTGCTGGTGCTGCTGCCCACGGTCAAGGTGTTTGACCTGGTGCGTCAGCGCAGCACCGGCACCACTGGGGCACCGAAAACGCCGGAGGAGCGCCGCTGCCTGCGCCGGGCCAGCCTGGTGTGCGGCACGCTGCTGTTTGTGGCGTCGGCTGCCCAGCAGTTCGGCCTGACATTGAACCCCTCCACGGCCAAAGCAGGCTTCCTCACGGCGATGTATGTGGTGCTGGTGCCCATCTTCGGGCTGGCACTGGGCCGCCGCGGCAGCCCCCAGCTGTGGCTCAGCGTGGCCATTGCGGTGTGCGGGCTGTATCTGCTGTGCATGCAGAACGGCTTTGGCAGCGTGGAACGCAGCGACATGGTGCTGCTGCTGTGCGCTGTGCTGTTCAGTTTCCAGATCATGGCGGTGAACCATTATGGTCCGCAGATGGATGGCGTGCGCCTAAGCCTGCGGCAGTTCTTTGTGGTGGCGGTGGAAAGCTCGGTGGCAGCGCTGCTGCTGGAGCACCCGGCCCCGGCGGAATTTGCCGTGAACGCGGTGCCTCTGCTGTACTGCGGCGTGATGTCCAGCGGCGTGGCCTACACGCTGCAGATTTTGGGCCAGCGGGATATGAACCCTGCCGTGGGCAGCCTGATCATGTGCCTGGAAAGCGTGTTCAGCGCACTGGGCGGCTGGGTGCTGCTGCATCAGAGCCTTTCCCCGCGCGAAGGCGTGGGCTGTGTGCTGATCTTTGCCGCCGTGGTGCTGGCCCAGCTGCCGGCCCCGCAGCGGGCAGAGCGTGCGTCCTGACGTGGCCGCACAAAAACCGGAAGTCCAGCTGCGCAGCGCGGGCGGCATCCAGTACGAGCTGTACCGCAAAAAGATCAAACAGCTGCATCTGCGGGTACGGGACAATGGCACCGTGATGGTCAGCATCCCGCTGCGCACCAGCCTGGAACAGGCGGACGCCTTTGTGTGCAAGAACGCACAGTGGATCCACGACACCCGGCAGAAAGTGATGGCAAAAGCGGCCCGCGACAATGCCGACCTGCCGGACAAGGAGACCGCACTGGCCTGTTTTACCGCCATGAGCGATCAGGTCTACCCGGCCTTTGCCGGGGTGCTGGGCGGCCAGAAACCCACCCTCAAGGTGCGCAGCATGACCACCCGCTGGGGCGTGTGCTGCCCCGGCAAAAAGCAGATCACCTTTGCGCTGCAGCTGTACAACATGCCGCCTGCGGCGCAGATCTATGTGGTGGTGCACGAATACTGCCACTTTTTGCAGGCCAACCACAGCCCGGCGTTCTGGGCCGAGGTGGCAAAGCTGCTGCCGGACTGGAAAGCCCGACGGGAGCTATTGAAGAAGTAGAAACAGGAGGCAGACTTCCCTTGGAAAACGAAAAAAAGTCCGGCGGCGATAAATACTCCAAACTGGCCGGCAACACCCTCATCTTTGCCATTTCCAGCTTTTCGTCCAAACTGCTCACGCTGATCGTGCAGCCGTTCCTGACCTACGCCATGGCCGAGATCTCGGATCTGGGCCTGTCCAAGATCCTGAGCCAGTACGCGAACCTGCTCATCCCCTTTGTGTCCATGGGCATGTCCAATGCTATCATCCGCTTTGGTCTGGACAAGGGCAACAGCGAAAAGCAGGTGTTCACCAACGGCCTGCTCACCATTCTGGGCGGCTTTGGCATCCTGGTCCTGTGCTGGCCCATTGCACGGTTCCTGCCCGACATGGCCCAGTACGGCCTGCTCATTTACCTCTATGTGCTCATGAGCTGCCTGCGCACCCTGTGCACCCAGTTCGTGCGCAGCCGCCAGTGGAACAAGCTGGTGGCCGTGGACGGCGTGCTGTGCACCGTGGCCACCATGGCGTTCTATGTGCTGTATCTGGTGGGCTTCAAGTGGGGTGCCAACGGCTACCTGCTGGCCATCATCAGCGGCGACTTTGTCAGCGTGCTGTTCCTCATGGTCACCGGTAAGCTATGGAATTATGTGGAGCTCAAGGGCATCAACAAGGACCTGTGGAAGCAGATGCTCCACTTCTCGCTGCCCATGATCCCCGCGCAGATCAGCTTCTGGATCATCAACGCCTCCGACCTGTTCTTTGTGCGTGAGATGTGCAACGGACTGAACGGCCGTGACGGCAACGCCTGGAGCGGCCTGCTGTCCACGGGCTACTTCCTGCCCACCATCCTCACCACGCTGGGCCTGATCTTCTACGACGCCTGGCAGCTTTCCGCTGTCACCGAGGAGGAGGGCCGGGCGCGGTTCTTCACCAAGATCTTCCGCACCTATTCCAGTGTGCTGTTCTGCTGTGCGGCGGGCATCATCTGGCTGTGCCGCCCGGTGATGCACATCATGAAGTCCAACTACTACTACGCCTGGCACTTTGTGCCTTTCCTGGTCATGGCCTCCACCTGCAGCTGCTTCAACCAGTTCATGAACAGCGTGTATGTGGTGACCAAAAAGTCCAGCCGCAGCATGGTCACCATGCTGGCCGGTGCCATCAGCAACTGCATCATGAACTACTTCTTCATCAAGTGGTGGGGCCCCATCGGTGCCACCTACGCTTCCTTCCTGGGGCTGGCGCTGGTGTTCACCCTGCGCTCCATCGACGCAAACCGCATGATCCATATGCATGTGCATCCGGGCCGGGTGCTGCTGAACGTGGGTCTGCTGGTGTTCGAGGCCTTTGTGCTGCTGGCCGAGACCCCGCTGTACGGCCTGTGGACCGGCCTGATCACCGCAGTGGTCATCCTGATCAACTTTGCAGGCGTGTGGGCCATGGCCCGTGTGCTGCTGCCCCGCCTGCTGGGCCGCCGCGGCAAGGCGCTGGTGGCCGCTGTGGACGGCTGGCTGAGAAAATAAAAACCGATAGAAACAACAATGCCCCCGGAGAACTCTCCGGGGGCATTGTTGTTGTGTGCGAGGAACAGCGAGCTTTTTACGGCTCACTGGGGGTTGGTCTTGTCAGCGCATCAGTGCTTGCTCTTGGCAAACAGGCTGGTGAAGGCACCGGCTGCCATGAGCGCCATGCCGCTCAGAGCCATGGCCAGAGCGGTGAACCAGTTCACGCCGGTCTTGGGCAGGGCGGCCACGGTGCTGTCGGGGGTGGCATCCTGCACGGGAGGATTGGCGGGGTTCTCCGGGTTCACGGGCGTCTCGGCATCGTCCGAGGTGGCGTCCTGCACGGGAGGCGTGGTGGGGTCCTCCGGGCTGACGGGGGTGTCCGGGGTGTCAGGATCCGGAGTGGGTTCGGGATCCGGGTCCGGGGTGGGCTTGGGGGTCACGTTGTGGGCAGCCTTCAGGGCCAGGGTGGCGTTCTCGTCCAGGATGGTAATGGTGTAGGAGCCATCCTCGTTTTCCACGATGGTGAGGCCGTCAGCGGCGTAATCCTTCAGGTTGATAACGTGCTCCTGCTTGCCGTCGGCATCCCAACGGGCATCCAGCAGGTCCGCAAACCAGCCGTTGATCTTGTGGCCGCAGTCGTTCAGCATCCAGTCGTCGCCCACCTTGGTGAGGGTCAGGGTGCTGTTCTTGCCAGCCAGGTAAATATCATCGCCCGCCAGAGCAGCGTGGTTGTTGTACAGCTTGGCACCGGATTCCACAGTGGCCTCGCCCTTGTTGTACAGGCCGCCGCCGTAAGTAGAGGCGGTGTTGTTCATCACGGTAGCACCGGATTCCACAGTGACCTTGCCCCTGTTGTACAGGCCGCCGCCATACTGCTTGGCAGTATTGTTCTCCAGCACAGCACCGTCCTTGAGGACGACGATGCTGCCATAGTTGCCAATGCCGCCAGCAACATTCGCAGTATTGTTATCCACGGAAGCGTTCACCAGCTCCAGCACGGCAGGGTTGTTCATATTATCAAGGAAGATGCCGCCGCCGAATTGGTTGGCCACGTTGCCAGTGATCCGGGTGTTGTTGCACAAGATGATATGGCTATCACGCAGCTTGGTGCTCAGCACATGGATACCGCCGCCGACGTCGGCAGTGTTGCCCTGGATAAGGGTGTTATCCAACGTAAAGTCTCCGGGGCTGTAGGCAACGATGGCACCGCCCTGGGTCTGACCATTCTTAGAAATGGTATTGTTGCCAGTCAGCTTGCTATCGGTGATGGTGAGCTTCTGGGCACCCAGGTAGATGCCGCCGCCAATGCCCTGCCCATCCGCAGTGTTGTTGGTGATCTCGGTGCGAGTGATGGTGTGCTCAGGTTTGTCCTCCTTGGTCTCGCCGGGAGCATCAATGTCGGCAATGTAAAGGCCGCCGCCTACAGAGGCACGGTTGCCGTCGATGATGCTGTCGGTTACTTCCAGCGTGGATTTTTCTGCCAGAATGCCGCCAGCAGTGTCAGCGGCCTTGTTCTCGAGGACCTTGGAGTTGCGTACCGTCAGGGAACTGTTCTGGGTAGCAGCAATCGCACCGCCATCGTCAGTTGCAGTGTTCTTTTCAAAGGTGCTGTCCTCGACGGTAACGGTGCCGCCAGAAGAGAAGATACCGCCGCCGCGATAGCCGGAGTTCTCACGGAAAACAGTGCCGTTGCTGGTGGTGAGAGAGCAGGTGGCGTCATAGACGTAAACGCCGCCGCCGTTTCCGGTTGCCTTGTTGCCGCTGACTTCAGAGTTGTCCAGGGTGGCGGAGCTGTTGTTCCACAGGAAGAGGCCGCCTGCATTTGCGGCGGTGTTGCCGGAAATGTCGGCACCGTCGGCACGAACCTTGACGCCGTTGTAGGCGAAGATGCCGCCTCCGTAACTGGTGGCAGTGTTGTTGTTGATCTTGGAGTTCAGAATGTCGATCTGAAGCGGGTTCCCGGCGATGGTGTAGGCATAAATGCCAGCACCACTGGTGGCGTTGTTGCCGGTGAACTCGGTGTTGTTCTCCAGGGTGATGTGAGTGTCGGTGACGGCGGTACCAAGCGCATAGATGGCGCCGCCGCTGATTGCCTTGTTCCCCTTGACGGTCGTGTTGTCCAGCGTAATGTTGCGTCCGCTGTAGGCCACAATGGCGCCGCCCTGAGAGGCTGCGGTATTGCCTTCCAGCGTGGAATCGGTAATGGTTACATCGCTGTTGTTACCAACGTAGACGCCGCCGCCGAGGTTAGATGCGGTGTTGTTCTCGATCGTGGTTTTCGTGATGGTATGCTCGGTTTCGTTCTTGGGAACATCGGTGTCGGCCATGAAGATGCCTGCACCGTTGGCAGCCTTGTTGCCGCTGACGGTGGAATCGGTGATCTTCAGCTCCGACCATTCAACATGGATGCCGCCGCCCTGATCGGGAGCGGTGTTGTCCGAAATGGTGGAGTCGTTGATGGTCAGCGAGCCGTTCTTGACCAGAACGCCGCCGCCGTCTTTTCCGCTGCCGGTCACGGTGTTGCCGCTGATGGTGGTATCCGTGAGCACCACGTCAGAATTTTTGGCGTAGATGCCACCGCCGCCCTGCGCACCGCGTTCGTTGGTTCCGGCTGCACTGTTGCCGCTGATGGAACCGCCGATGATCTCAACGCTGCCGTCCTCGACATAGATGCCACCGCCGTTGCCCTGAGAGCTGTTGCCAGTGACATTCACATTTTCCAGCTTGACGTCTGCGCCGATGATCTTCACGCCGCTGTCGGTACCGCCGGTGATGGTACCATCAACAATCTCCACCTTCTTGCCAGCGTCAGTCTCGCCGTCCTGGCTGGTGGCGGTGCCGTCCTGCTTCTTGGACAGGTCCACGTCCACGTTGCCTTCGATCTTGTGCTTGTTCAGGTTCAGCTTGATCCACTCGGCAATGGTAATGTTGCCGGTATGGTCCTTCTGCAGGATGACCTCGTCGCCAGCCTTGGCATCCTTCAGAGCATCGTCCAGGGTGCCGTAGTTTTTCTCGCCAATGGTGGCCTCGTCCTTGCTGACCTCTTTCACCACGCCGTCCATGGTGGCGATGTCCGCATCCGGGTCCTCGATCAGGTTGTCTACGTCCGCCTTCGCAGGGGCAGGGGCGACCTTCGCAGGGGTCTCCTTTTCCACTACAGCGTCCTCAGTGGGGGTGACCTCCACAGGGGTCTCCTTCTCCACCACAGCATTCTCCTCAGGAGCCTCTGACTTTTCCTCGGGAGCTTCCTCATCCTCGGGAGTTTCCTCTGCGGTGGGCAGTTCCACTGCGATGGGGGTTGCTTCCGGAGCGGCAGGCTGCGCAGTGGCCTCTGCAGCGGGCTGAGCTTCCGGCTCTTCCTCTGCAGGCAGTTCGGCTTCCGGGGCTTCCTGCGTGTCGGCCTCGGCATGATCAACGGCAGCAGGAGCCTGTGCGCCGGCTGCGTTTTCAGGGGTCTCAGCGTTGGCGGCCAGAGGGGTGGCTGCCACACAGGCGGTCAAGGCCAGAGCCATGGCGGCTTTTTTGAATTTCTTGTTCGTCATAAGATTCGCTCCTTTCGCTCTGCACACAAAAGATACCATAAAACGTATCTATACGGAGATAAAACAGAGCAATAAACTCTGTTTATGATATATCATTTTCTAGCTGCGCTGTCAATAAGATTACGAAAACACGCGGATAATTGGCAAAATGCAGAAAAATGCAGCAAGATTTTACGCAGAATGCAGAGAGAAATGTGCGCTGTTGTTACGCTGCTGAAATGGTCTTGATACGCATTGAAATTTGTTGTTGCAGAACACAGAAAAGCCGCTGCCCGGTGTGCCGGGCAGCGGCTTTGAAAAATGCAAAGAAGGTGCGGTGCAGTGTGGTCAGCGCAGCTGATCGTTCAGCCATGCGGCAATGTCGGCAAACACTTCCTGCCGGTTGGTCTCCACCAGCAGTTCGTGCCGGGCGCCGGGGTACAGCTTGCAGCGGATGTTCTGCACGCCTGCGGCCTTCAGGCTCTGGATGGCGCGCAGCACGCCCTTGCCCCGGTCGCCCACCGGGTCGGCGGTGCCGGCTAGGAACAGCAGGGGCAGGTCCTTGGGCATCCGGGCCAGAAAAGCCGGGTCGTGCAGGCGCAGGATGCCGCTGAACATGCTGTAGTAGGCGTTGAGCGTAAAGGTAAAGGTGCAGCGCTCGTCGGCCAGGTACTTGTCCACCTCGGCGGCGTCACGGTTGAGCCAGTCGTGGGTGGTGCGGCCCTCCAGCCCCTTGTTGTAGCCCATGAAGGACAGGTTGGCCACCAGCTTGCTGCGGTACTGCCAGCCGTGCACGGCCGCCAGCGCCCGGCAGGTGCTGCGGGCAAACTGCACCAGCGCTTTGGGCTGGTGGCCGGTGCCCATGATGATGGCACCGCTCAGTTCCTGCCCGTATTCGCACAGGTACTGCCGGGCATAGAACGAGCCCATGCTGTGCCCCAGCAGAAAGTACGGCACACCGGGGTAGCGCTCCTTGGTGCGCAGGGTCATGGCGTGCAGATCGTCCAGCACGGCACGGTTGCCGTCCGGCTCGGCAAAGTAGCCGTAGTCGGCCTTGGTGCGGATGGACCCGCCGTGGCCCAGGTGGTCGTGGCCGACCACCACGATGCCCTGCCCGGCCAGATACTCCGCCAGCGGCTTGTACCGGTCGATGAACTCCACCATGCCGTGGGACAGCTGCAGCACCGCCCGCACCTCGCCCTCCGGCTCACAGCAGAACGCATGCAGGGTGCGCCCGGGCACGGTGGAAGGAACAGTAAAATCGGTCATGCGGCTCATGGGCGCAGGCCTCCTTTTGGTTCTGGTTTACAGCGCGCCGATCTTGCGGCGGCAGGCGGGGCAGATGCAGTACCCGGCAAACTGGATGGCGTTGGCGTCCACGTCGCCGCAGAAGTCGCAGCTGCCGGCGGGGCGGTGCTTCTTGAGCACGATGGCGTCGCCATCCACAAAGATCTCCAGCTTGGTGTCCCCGTCCAGATGCAGGGTGGTGCGCAGCTCCTTGGGCAGGACGATGCGGCCCAGCGAGTCGATGCCGCGGACGATCCCGGTGCTTTTCATAGGTATCATTCTCCTTCAACGTTTTCTCCATACAGGCAGGCAGCTGGCACAACAGGAAAATTGTGCCAGCACCGTTTGAAACTAGTATACAAAAAAATACAGCCTTCGTCAATGATTGCGGGCGATTTCGACAAAATGTCCCGCCTTGTGTCCCAAAAACCGCAGCTTCGCACAAAACACGTTCCTCCGTTGACAAATCGTAGCAGAACAGGTAAACTAAGACGTAGCTATCCGCATTTTTTGCATGAGTATAAAAGGAGCGTTTTTCTATGCCGAGCAACAAAGTCCGCACCCGTTTTGCCCCCTCGCCCACCGGCTATATGCACGTTGGCAACCTGCGCACTGCGCTATATACCTATTTAATGGCAAAGCACGAGGGTGGCACCTTCATCCTGCGCATTGAGGACACCGACCAGGGCCGCTATGTGGAAGGTGCTGTGGACGTGATCTACAACACTCTGCGCGAGACCGGCCTGCTGTGGGACGAGGGCCCGGACGTTGGCGGCCCTGTGGGCCCCTATGTGCAGAGCGAGCGCATGGGCATGTTCAAGCAGTATGCCGAGC
>OLPV01003056.1_pt1 | contig 10334 bp, 7 predicted proteins | sample 1671961 | NCBI WGS metagenome assembly OLPV01 (sample SAMEA3136630, study PRJEB25190) | human gut metagenome | biome: human gut; feature: human-associated habitat; material: faeces | place: Austria | collected 2013
GATCCGGCAGCGCGCCGCGCGCTGGGTCTTCCCATGCCTGCCATGTTGACCGGGCGACCCCGGCCAGCTTCGCGGCCTGCGCCTGCGACATGTTGGCCAGCTTGCGCCAGTGCTTGAGCCTGCTCTTGATGATCTCCCGATAATTGGCCACCGGACGGCGGCAAAAAAGCGGTCTGGTGTACATGTGTTCCCCTTTCCCGGCGTTTTTTTCGCCGCATAAAATCGCGGTCAGGCGCACGACCCCGGAAAACCGCCCCTTTTGCCATCCTTCAAGGCCATATGCGCCACCGTGTCGAGCTTATCCGTTCGCCGCGCGCCTGTCAAAACCCTGCAAAAAGCAGCCCCGCAGCGCGCCGATCCGCGCCGCAGCCGTGCCTTTTTATGCAAGTTTGCCGTCCCGTCCTGCATCTTTCAAGGCCGTTCTCTCGCGCGCATACACGCGCGCGCGCGTGGCGCGCATTGGGTAATAGCGGTATAAATGCTCTTAGTATTGTTTAAGAGTTATAGGCGGCAAAATTTTCCTATCCGACCGGAAAATATTTCCGGTCTCACCGGAAGAATCTTCCGGTCAGGGGGAAAAAGAAACTGACCGGAAAAATTTTCCGGTCAGGAAATTATTGCCGGTCTGCGGACGTGGCCATATCGTCGGTGTTAAAATACCGTTGGACGGAGAAGGGAATAAAAAACCGATTTGCGCCGTTAAATCCGGCGCGTTCCGTCTCGATCAATCCGGCCTCGCGCAGCGTATCCAGACAGCGGCGAATGGTGCGTTCGGTGCATCCCATTTCTGCCGCAAGGTCTTTTTGCTTGTAAACGCAATAGACCTCGTGCATGACCTTCGTCCGCGTATCACCGGGGAATTTGCGCGGGTTCAGGTCGCAAAGTCTGTACGTTCGAGCGCCGAGGAATTTGTCTGAACGGTACTCATCAACCGACTTTTCCGAGAGCTTAAAGCGATCATAGAGCAGCCCGAAGCAATACCGGGCCATCGCATCGAGGCCGGAGAAAGGCCCTTCGGCGCTGGGTATCAAATTCCATTTTGCCATAGTGGATTGGGGGAGAATCTGCAAAAGCAAAGGGGAAAAGGCATGAATTTTCAAGACTGGTTCGACCTGTATTTGTCCACCTACAAGCGGGATATCAAACCCCGCACCCGCGAGGAATACGTCCGGCAATATCGCGTCTACATCGCGCCCGTCATCAGCGCGAAGCCGCTAGAGGCTGTAACGCCGGAGGACTGCCAAGCCATCATCAACGCCGCAGCGGCCAAAGGTGAGCGCATCGCACAGGCGGTTTTCGCGCTTCTGCGCGCCACGTTCCGGCGCGCCGTGCGCTCCCGCCGGCTTCTCTGGTCACCAATGGACGCGGTAGACCGACCAAAGCACCGGCCTGAACCGGGAAACGCGCTGACCGAATCCGACTATCTGGCCGCCGCGCCGGAGATTTCCGACGATCTGGCTTTGTCGCTGGCTCTTTTCGCGGGTCTGCGCCGCGCCGAAATAACCGGGCTGAGGTGGGGAGACGTTGACCTCGTGGCCGATGTGCTCCATGTGCGCCGCATCCGTCACCGCGTCGGCGGTGAGCTTGTCGCCGCCGCGCCGAAATCCGCCGCAGGTGTGCGCGATATTCCAATCGCGCCCGAGCTGCTTCCGATCCTGCGCCGCTTCTACCGGCTCACGCCGTCGGCCTACTGCGTCGACGTTGCGCCCGAAGCCCTTGACCGCCGCTGGGTGCGCGTTCAAGACGGCCTGTCCCTGTCCCGGCGCTACCGTCTGCACGATCTCCGGCACACATACGTCACCCGCGCGATTCTGGCCGGAATCAATCCCCGCGTGGTGCAATACCTCGCAGGGCATAGCAGCCTAGAATTAACCTTGCAGGTATACAGCCACATCACCGTCGAAGCCGCACAGGCCGAAATTCGTCGCGTTGCGTTGCTTCATTGACGGCCTTAGTTACAGGCTTCCTGACTCTTAATCAGGGTGCCCAGGGTTCGAGCCCCTGAAGGTGCACCAGTTTTGAAACCGAAGTCGAAAGATTTCGGTTTTTTTCTATAGGAAATTGCATGAAATCGTCCGCGAGAGCAGGGCTTTTACGCCTTGCAGGCTTCGGCGGAGGTGAGGGCGGGTTACCCGCTTTTTATGCCGGAATATAACAAAACAAGCGGAATCCATTCAAACCGATGTGGATTCCGCTTGTTTCGCGTTTTATCGTTTGTTTCGCGCGCCTCTGGTTTTGCGCGCGTTCATGCCGCTTCATTTCAGATTCGGAATACCGTTCATAATTCCCTGTCGAATCAGGGAGTCGGCTAAAACCGCCATACCCTCGGCAGATTCCGCGCAATCCCGGTGAAGCCATGTTCTGAGTAGGCCGACAAAGCCCAGTGCGCCGAACGCATAGCGGTATTCGAATTCCGTTTCATTATCCACATAGCCGTTGAGCCATTCCGTGCGCAGTTTCTCTTGAATCACGTCGCTGAGTCGCTGCAAAAACTTGATATCGCCGTTGTCGCTCAGCAAAACCCGGCAGATTTCCTTATTTTCGGCCACGATGTGAAATACGTCCGTCAGCATGGGGCGGATGTGAGCCAGAACCGGTTCGCCCCTGTGCGCAAGGATGACTTTGTTGAGCTGTTCGAAAAGGTCTTCCTCCAGACGTTCGAGCAGATCGAATATATCCCGATAATAGAGATAAAAAGTTCCGCGATTGACGTCAACCTGTTCGGCCAGCTCGCGCACGGTGATATCCTTCACCTGTTTATGCTGCATCAGTTCGATCAACCCCTGACTGAGCAGCTTTTTTGTGCGTCGAACCCGACGATCCTCTTTTTTCTCCGTTCCGTTTTCCGTTTTCATTTCTTTCATGTTCATAAGCGCCTCTTTTTTCAACACATTTTTGATTTGTGTTTGTTTTTAGCCGTTTTTCCATTTTCTGTTCAATGAATAAACTGACCTTCAAAAACTGTTTATTGATTTTCGTCATCAGTCCCATTATACTATCACACGTTGATAAAGTCAACACAGTGTTCAATAATCAAATGCAGTTCAAAAGGAGGAACTCTTGTGAACCGATTTGCAAGGTGGGTGGTCAAGCACCGTGTCGTCGTCGTCATCATCTGTTTGGCGCTGATGATTCCGTCCATATTCGGTATGGCATCCACTCGGGTCAAATACGACCTTTTGTATTATCTGCCGGAGGATCTGGATACCATCAAGGGGCAGAACATCCTGATGGAGGACTTTGGCAAGGGCGCTTTTTCGCTCTGTATCACCGAGGGATTAAACGAAGTCGATCAAGCCGATCTGGAAGAATCCATTCGCGGGATCCCGCATGTCGATACGGTTGTCGGCTACGCTTCTGCACTGAACGGCTCCATCCCCTCCGAAATTTTGCCGGACGATATCCGCGGGCGCTTTGAAAACGGAAACGACCGCATTATCGCCGTCTTCTTCGACGATACGTCTTCCGCAGAAGGAACCATGGAGGCCATCACCGAAATCCGCAGAGTGGCGGGGGAAAAGTGCTTCGTTTCAGGCCTGTCCGCCGTGGTTACGGATACCAAGGCACTGGTGGAGGAGCAGGAAGGCATTTACGTCGCCATCGCCGTCGCGCTTTGCTGCGTCGTGCTGATGCTGACGATGGATTCGTTCCTGCTGCCGCTGATCTTCCTGTGCTGCATCGGCGTTTCCATCCTCTGGAACATGGGCAGCAATTACCTGATGGGTGAAATCTCTTATATCACCAAGGCGGTTGCGGCGGTGCTCCAGTTGGCCGTAACGCTGGATTACTCCATCTTCCTTTGGCACAGCTACAAGGAGCAGAAGACGCTTTGCAGCGACCGCGATGAAGCGATGGCCGCCGCAATCGGGCAGACGTTCTCCTCGATTGTCGGCAGCAGCCTGACGACGGTTGCGGGCTTCGTCGCGATTTGCTTTATGAGCTTCACGCTCGGCCGCGATCTCGGCATCGTTATGAGCAAGGGCGTTATCCTCGGCGTGCTGGGCACGGTGACGCTGCTCCCGTGTGTCATCCGCATGATGGATAACCTGATTACAAAGACCTCGCACAAGCCGCTCCTGCCCAGCGTGGCGAGCATCAGCCGTTTCATCGTCAAGCATTACAAGGCGCTTTGCGCGCTGGCCGTCGTGCTGTGCATCCCGGCGTTCTACGGTTACAGCAACGTAAACGTATACTATGATATGAGTTCGTGCCTGCCGGAGGATCTCCTGTCCGTGAAGGCCAATGAAAAGCTCTCCGAATCCTTCGACGTTTCCACCAACCATCTGGTTCTGATTGACGCCGACGTTTCTCAGAAGAATGTCATCGCCATGACCCGTGAGTTTAAGCAGGTGGACGGCGTGCAGGATGTGCTGTCGCTGGACAGCCTGCTGGGCAGCAACATTCCCGAGAGCATCCTTCCGGATGAGGGCATCAGCCTGCTCAAGAGTGATCGATACCAGATGATGCTGATTTCCTCGTCCTATGTCATCTCTTCCGACGCGGTCAACCAGCAGATCGACGAGCTGAACGCGATCCTCAAGAAATACGACGAGGGCGGTATGCTGATCGGCGAAGCGCCCTGCACGAAGGATCTGATTAACTGCACCGACCGTGACTTCAAGGTGGTCAGCGTCATCTCCATCGCCGCGATTTTCGTCATCATCGCGTTGGTGCTCAAATCGTTCTCTCTGCCGATTCTGCTCGTCGCCATGATCGAGCTTGCCATTGCGCTCAACCTGTGTATTCCGTACTTCACGGGAACGACGCTTCCGTTTGTCGGCCCGATCCTGATTTCGACCATTCAGCTCGGCGCGACGGTGGATTACGCCATTCTGATGACCACGCGGTATAAGCAGGGCAGAATGGCGGGTAAGGAGAAAAAAGTGGCGGTGGGCGAGGCGGTCGCCGCGTCCGCGCAGTCCATTCTGGTCAGCGGCGTCAGCTTCTTTGCTTCGACGTTCGGCGTCGGCCTGTATTCCAACGTGGATATCATCTCTTCGATGTGCAGCCTGATTGCCCGCGGCGCGCTGTGCTCGGTGGCGGTCGTGCTGTTCCTGCTGCCTGCGATGCTGCTGCTTTGCGACGGCTTCATCGTCCGCACCACGGTTGGCATGAAGAAAAAAGCGTAAATTTCGATCAGACAGAAAGAAAGGATGGAAAACCTATGAAAAAGCATGCGGTAGCGCTGCTGACAGCGCTTTGCGTGGCGGCTGGCTGCACGGCCAGCGCCGATACGGCCAAGCACGAGCGCGTTTATGTGGTTGTCAATCACGACGGCGAGGTGCAGACCTTGCTGGATAATGTTCACCTTGAAAACGGCGACGCGCTGGATGTGCTCTCGGATCGCACGATGCTGAAGGATATCGAAAACGTCAGCGGCCATGAAACGTTCACCCTCGACGGCGAAACGCTGACCTGGCAGGCCGACGGCAGCAGCATCATCTATCAGGGCACGTCCGATAAGCGCCCGGACGTTCTTCCTCACGTCAGCTTCACGCTGAACGGCGAAAGCGCCACGGCGGAAGAAATTAAAAACGGTCAGGGCGTTGTGACGATGGACGTCAGCTTCATGGTGGCGGAAAATGTTCCGTATCTTGCCCTGACTCTCATGCCCATCGACGACGCTACGCTGACCGACGTGAGCGTGGAAAACGGAAAAATCGTGAGCGACGGCAGCCATAAGCTGCTGATTGGCTGGGTGGTTCCGGGCATGGACGCCGACGCCGATCTGCCGACGCATTTCACTCTGACGGCCACGGCCGACCACGCCGATTTGAGCTGGATGATGACGCTGGCGACCAGCGATCCGATCGACTGGCTTTGCAGCGCGGCCGATGAAAGAATCGGCGATTTGAACGACGACGTCAATGAGCTGAAGGCGGGTCTGACCGCGCTGTGCGACGGCGAAGCGCCGCCGGAGGGTGAGGGAACGCTGCACGACGGTCTTTCCGCGCTGTTCACGCTGTATGACGGCGTTGCGGCGCTTAATGACGGCGCAAAATCCTTGAGCGATGGTGCCAAGAGTCTCGACGACGGCGCATCCGAATTGGAAACGGGTCTGACAACGCTTGTCGCCAACAACGATGCGCTGAATCAGGGTGCGGCACAGCTTTTCAGCGCCGTGCTCGCGACAGCCAATCAGCAGCTCGCAGCGGCCGGACTGGATGCAGCCGGAATCACGCTGCCGGAACTGACGAGCGAGAACTACGCCGACGTTCTGGATGCGGCGCTGGCTCAGCTCAACTCCGAAACGCTGCTTGAAACCGCCAAGGAAACGGCGCGCGCGCAGGTGAAGGCCGAAGTGATGAAGCAGGAAAAGGCGGTTCGAGAGGCCGTTTCTCAAGCAGTCAAGGCGCAGGTGCTGGAAGGTGTGCTTGCGCAAAGCGGCCTGAGCATGACGGCGGAGGATTACGGCAAGGCGGTCGAAGCCGGTCAGGTGACGCACGAACAGGCGCAGCAAATCAGTGCGGCTGTCGAACAGATGATGAACAGCGACGACGTCAAGGTCAAGCTGGAAGCCGCCGTTGCCGAACAGATTGACGCGCTTGTAGAGCAGAATCTGGCGGACGAATCCGTTCAGAAGCAGCTTGAAGAGGCCATTGCGCCTGCGAAGGCCGGTTATGATGCGCTCAATTCCCTCAAAACGCAGTTGGATTCCGTCCATACGTTTGTAACCGGGCTGAACAGCTACACGGATGGCGTCAGTCAGGCGGCGCAGGGAGCGGCCACGCTGCACACCGGCAGCACGCAGCTCTCCGACGGCGCAGTGCAGCTGAGCGATGGCACGGCTCAGCTTGCCGACGGTCTTGACGCGCTCAAGCAAACGCTGAATGACGACGTTCTGCCGCTGCTCAACGGCGACGTGCAGAAGGCGCTCGACGTGTTCGAAAACACTAAGAATCAGTTTGCCGCCGAGGTCAGCTTTGACCTGATCGACGACGGCATGGCGCACGATATGGTTTACATCATTCGCACGGATCTGAACAAATAAGGTCATTGGGCAAAATGCCGCTCGGTTTGAAACGCCGGGCGGCATTTTTGCTCTGAAAGCGCAAATTCGCCGGTTTTCGAATTGACGAAACCGCCGTTTTTCGTTACAATGGAGACGGTATGTAAATTGAGTTTTGACGGATTTGGGTTTTGAAACAATCAGGAGGCAACCGGCTGCACCAGAAAGAAAGGGCATGGCCTTCATCGGTTTCCTTCGCGGAAAGGCGGTTTTATACAACATGGCTGCAAAAGAAATTCGCCGCGCAAAGCTGCGCGAACGAATGTTTGGCGATCGGGCGTTTTACGCGGAGATGATCTCCGTCGTCGTGCCGATTATCATTCAGAACACGGTATCCAATGTCGTCAGCCTGCTGGACAACGTGATGGTCGGGCGCGTCGGAACGCTCCAAATGTCGGCGGTTGCGATTGTCAATCAGCTTCTCTTTGTGTTCAACCTGTGTATTTTCGGCGGTTTGGCCGGCGCTGGCATTTTTGCCACCCAATACGCCGGCGCGCACGATCACAAAGGTGTTCGCGACTGCTTCCGCGTAAAGTGGATGATCTCGCTATCCATGCTGGCCTGCGCGCTGGCCGTATTCATCGCGCTCCCCAAGCAGCTCATCGGCATGTATCTGGCGGAGGAAACGGCGCAGGCAGATGCGGCCGCAACGCTCGGTTTCGGCATGGATTACCTGACCGTGATGCTCTGGGGGCTGCTGCCCTTCGGCGTAACGCAGGTCTATGCCAGCACGCTGCGCGAGGTGGGCGAAACGCGGCTCCCGATGCTGGCCAGCGTGGCGGCGATTCTCGTCAATCTTGTGTTCAATTATTTCCTGATTTTCGGCAAGTGCGGTTTCCCGGAGATGGGTGTAACCGGCGCGGCGATTGCGACGGTGCTTTCCCGCTATATCGAAACGGCGATTATCGTGGTCTATACGCATACCCGAAAGGAATATTTTCCCTTTATTCACGGCGCATACCGCAGTCTGCGCGTTCCGAGTCCCCTGATGAGCGGCATTTTGCGCCGGGGCACGCCGCTGCTGGTCAACGAATTTTTGTGGTCATCCGGCATGGCGGTGCTGCTTCAGTGCTATTCCGTGCGCGGGCTTGACGTTGTGGCCGCCTGCAACATCGCCACGACGGTGAGCAACCTCTTTAAGGTCGTCTTCCTGTCGATGGGCAACGCCGTGGCCATCATGGTGGGGCAGGCGCTCGGCGCGAACGATATCGAGCGGGCAAAAAACTGCACATGGCGATTGATGACGGCTGCCGTCGGTTCAAACCTGTTTATGAGCATTCTGCTGATTCTCTTTGCGCCTTCCATCCCGCATATTTACAATACGGAGCCGCACGTTCGGCAGATTGCAACGCAGCTTCTCTATGTCATCGCCATGATGATGCCCGCCTATTCGTTTTCGCATTGCTGCTACTTTACGCTCCGCTCCGGCGGCAAGACGATCATCACGTTTTTGTTTGACAGCGTATTTACCTGGTGCGTCAACGTGCCGACGGCGTGGCTTCTGGCCTATCGAACGGGCATGGGCATTGTGCCGCTGTATTTCTGCGTGCAGGCGCTGGAGCTGATCAAGGTCATCATCGGCTTTGCGCTGGTCAAAAAAGGCGTGTGGATTCACAACATCGTTGCGCCGGTAGCGGAGAAGGAAGCGGCCGAAAAATAAAACCGCACATATCAAAAAAGCAGGAGGCGACGTTCGGTCGTTTCCTGCTTTTGTTTATTCCTGTTCGTCCTTCAACGCTTCCAGCGCCTGCCGCGCCTCCGCGTAGCCGTAGCCGCGCCGCGCAAGCGCGGCAAAAATTTTCTGCCTGTCTTTGTGGTCTATGAGGTTCTTTCCGGAAGCGGCCTTTCTGGCCGCTTTGAGCGCGCCGGAAAGCATATCGTCGTGGTCGATGGCCGACAGGGCTTCGTCAATGGCCTCGCTGTCTACACCCTTCTGGCGAAGCTCCATGCGGATGCGGCGCGCGCCCATGCCCTTTGTCGTGCGCGAAGCCGCCCACTGCTCGGCGAAATCCGTATCGTTGATATACCCGGCCTCGTCAAGGCGCGCCATCACGTGGGCAATCGTCCGCTCCGGATAGGCGTTCTTGCGCAGGGCATCCGCGATTTCCTGCTGGGTTCTTGAGCGCATGGCCAGCAGCGCAACGGCTTTTTCCATCGCAAACGGATAGGACCGTTCCCGCAGAAATGAATCGAACGCCTCGCGGTCAAACGGCGTTCCGCCGCGATAGGGGCGTTCCTTGAGCATGGCGCGCGGCATCACAAGGGTTTCGCCGGTGGAAAGAACCAAGGTGGCGCGCCCGTGACTGCGTTGAACGCTGATGAGTTTGGTCTCCATCATCAGGCCTTGCTGCGCCGCTCTTCGAGCATGCCGCGCTTGAGCTCATAAAGGGGCTTGGACAGATCAACCTTGTAGCGGTGAGGGCTGTGCAGACGCTTGTATTCATCCCAGAAGGTTTCCATTTCGCGCTTGGCGTATTCGGAAATTTCGGAGAGCGTCGGCAGCGTATAAACCAGCTCGCCGTTTTCAAAGATCGGCGCAAGCAGCGGGCGAACCTCATAATCGCAGAGCGTCATCTTTTTCCACGTATTTTCGGGATCGAAGATTTCAAGCGGTTCGCCGGAGGAATAATCCTCGTCCTCCAGCGCAATCAAATCCGCCAACGCTTTTCCGCTGAGCCTGTCGTAGAAGCGATAGAGGCGCTTAACGCCCGGATTGGTGATCTTCGCCGGGTTCTCGGAAATCTTGATGCGCGGCTCAAATTTGCCGTTCACCTCTTCGGCGGAGAGCTTATACACGCCGCCCAGCGCAGGGTTATCCATGCTGGTAATCATGCGCGTGCCCACACCCCAGACGCTGATCGCCGCGCCCTGCGCCTTCAAATCCCAGATAACCTCTTCATCCAGGTCGCCGGAAGCAAAGATTTTCGCGTTCGGGAAACCGGCCTCGTCGAGCATCTTGCGCGCCTGTCGGCTCAGGAAGGCGAGATCGCCGCTATCCAGACGGATGCCCATCGGTTCATAGCCCTTGGCGCGCAGTTCGCCGAACACGGTGATGGCGTTCGGAACGCCGCTGGCCAGCGTGTCATAGGTATCCACCAGCAGCAGGCAGTTTTTCGGAAAAACCTCGGCGTATGCGCGGAAAGCGCTCAACTCGTCCGGGAAGGACATAACCCAGCTATGCGCGTGCGTGCCGCCGACGGGCACGCCGAAGAGCTGACCGGTAAGCACGTTGCTCGTCGCCTGACAGCCGCCGATCATCGCCGCGCGCGCACCGTAAATGCCCGCATCCGGCCCCTGCGCGCGGCGCAGACCGAATTCCAGCACG
>OLPV01003059.1_pt1 | contig 10330 bp, 9 predicted proteins | sample 1671961 | NCBI WGS metagenome assembly OLPV01 (sample SAMEA3136630, study PRJEB25190) | human gut metagenome | biome: human gut; feature: human-associated habitat; material: faeces | place: Austria | collected 2013
TCTTGCGGGCGATATTGAGCGCAAACAAATTCTTGCGCTTGTTGAAGATGATCGTCTCGGGCGAGTTTAAATATTTCGGCGTGGAATCGTCCATCACACGGCCGCCGAAGCCGATGATATTGTTCCGGATATCGATGATGGGGAACATGAGCCGGTTGCGGAACCGGTCGTACACGCCGCCGTTTTTGCCCCGCAAGGCAAGCCCTGCGTCGATCAGTTCGTCGAGTTTATACCCCTTTTCCTTCATCGCGTCCGTAAGCTCCGCCCACGCGTTCGGGCTGAAGCCAAGCCCAAAGCGCTTGACCGTCTCCATGCTGAGCGCGCGCTTTTGTATGTACGCCTGCGCTTCTGTTCCGACAGGAGAGAACAGCTGCTGGCGGAAAAACCGCGCCGCATCCTTGCACAGTGCCCAAAGCCGCTCCTGCTTCTGGTACTGCGAGTGGTAATTTTCGTCCTCCGGGACCTCAAGTCCCGCGCGCTTTGCAAGAAACCGTACCGCGTCAGGATAGTCCAAGCCCTCAATCTGCATGATGAAGTTGATGACGCCGCCGCCCGCGTGGCAGCCGAAGCAGTAAAAAATGCCCTTGTCCGGCGCGACGGAGAAGGAGGCGGTCTTCTCTCCGTGGAAGGGACACAGGCCAAACAGGTTGGAGCCGGAACGCTTCAGCGTCACATACTGCCCCACCACGTCCTCAATCGGGTTCCGCGCGATCACTTCGTCAATAAATGCCGGTGAAAATGGCATGGTCTCCCCTCCTTTCGTCAGATTTCTCCAATTATTCTCTAACCGTGAACCTGCCATCCCATGGGGATGAAGATCTCCCGGAACTTTTCGACGGCGTAATTGTCCGTCATTCCCGCTATGTAGTCGCACACCGTGCGCTCCATGCCGTCGAAGCTCAGCTGGGGCTGAAAATCCTCGGGCAGCGCTTCCGGATGGGCGATGTAGTATTCAAACAGCCGCTTCAGCATATCCTTTGCCTTGCTCTCCTCGCCCTTGGCCACCGGATTGCGGTAGACATTGGTAAACATGAACGAGCGCAGCTCCTTGAGCGCCCTGTCCACATCGGGAGACAGACAGACCTTCCCGAATTCCCGGGAGGTGCGGATGGCATCGCAGACCAGTGTGTTGATCCTGTCCCGGTGGCTGTGGCCCAGCACATCGGTGATGTCGATGGGGATATCGTCGTCGGTGAGGATGCCCGCCCGGATGGCGTCGTCAATGTCGTGGTTGACGTAGGCGATTTGGTCGGAGCGGCGCACGGCCTGCCCCTCCAGCGTCTCCGGCCAGTAATCCCCGGTGTGACCCAGAATGCCCATGCGGACTTCGTAGGTCAGGTTCAGCCCCTGACCGTCCTTTTCCAGAATGTCCACCACTCGCAGGCTCTGCTCATTGTGGCGGAAAGGCTTGCCAAGGCACTGGCTCAGAACGTCCTCCCCGGCGTGGCCAAAGGGAGTGTGTCCCAGGTCATGCCCCATGGCAATGGCTTCCGCCAGATCTTCGTTCAGCCCCAGCGCCCGTGTGATGGTTCCGGCAATGCGGCTGACCTCCAATGTGTGGGTCATCCGGGTGCGGTAGTGGTCGCCCTCAGGCTGCAAAAACACCTGCGTCTTGTGCATCAGGCGGCGGAAGGACTTGGAATGGACAATGCGGTCAATGTCCCTCTGGTAACAGGTACGCACGTCCTCCGCCCGGGGTTCTTCAAACCTCAGACGTCCCCTGCTCTGGTCGGCGAAGGCCGCCAGAGGATTCAGTCGCTTATGCTCCTGCCATTCCAGTTCTTCCCGCACAGTCATGGTAATTCCCTCATTCCTTGTAGAAAATGACATCCGCTTTTTCTGCTTTTGTTTATGTAGTCTCCACCGGGAACGCCCGGTATTCCTGCCCGGTCTCCATGCCCTCCACAGTTCCGCTGGACAGGTCGGTGAGTTTTTCCAGAAAGGCGCTGACCTGTCCCTTCGGGAACAGCAGCTCCAGCTCCACCTCCGCGCCGAAATCCGTCTTGCGGAGGATGCCTCCAAAGGCGGCGGCTTCCAGTTTGACCCGCTCGTAGAAGGGATAGGGGCACGGCACGTACACCGCCGTCCATACCCGCTTCATGGATTTGCCCGCAGCGTCCACAGCGATTTTCGCGCCTTTTGTGTAAGCCCGCACCAGTCCCCCGGCGCCCAGAAGAATGCCGCCAAAGTACCGGGTCACCACGCACACCACGTTAAAAAGACCTTCCCGCTGCAAAACCTGCAGCATGGGCATTCCCGCAGTGCCGCCGGGTTCGCCGTCATCGGAGAAGCGCACCGCGCCGTCTCTGATGATGTACGCCCAGCAGTTGTGGGTGGCGTCGTAGTGCTTCTTTTTCATCTCCTGAATTTTCGCCAGAGCTTCTTCCTCGGTGTCCACAGGCCAGACGCGGCCGATGAAGCGGGACTTCTTTTCCACGAATTCCGCTTCGCCAAATTGGGTGGGTATCAGATACTCGTCCAATCCTCAGCACTCCCCGATGATATATTCCCGGAGTCTGCCGTAGAGGATTCCGTCCACGACGGCCTCGATCTCGATGCCCTCCGGGGTGTAGTCCACTTTTTTGACCTGTGCACCGTCATGCAGCGTCTCCACCATGCCGCCCATGGCATAGGGCAGACGCACCACGATATGGTGCCGGGCATGGTTCAGGGCGCTCTCGATGGCTTTCAGCAGCCCATCCATATTGATGCCCCGCTTGGCGGAGATGGCAACAATATTCTTCCCCACGGGAATGTCGTCGGAATACACCAGATCAGCCTTGTTGTAGCATTTCAGCACCGGGGTTTCCGGCTTGGCCAGCTGGGAGATCAGCCTGTCCACCACGGCGATATGCTCTTCCAGATGGGGGTCGGAAGCGTCAATGACGTGCAGAAGCAGGTCGGCAAATTCCAGTTCCTCCAACGTCGCCCGGAAAGCGTCCACCAGATGGTGGGGCAGCTTCGCGATAAATCCTACGGTGTCGGAAAGGATCACGTCCAGATTGTCGGAAACCGTCAGAAGCCGGGAGGTGGTATCCAGCGTGTCAAACAGCCGGTTGTTGGCGGGGATTCCCGCGCCGGTGAGCTGATTGAGCAGGGTGGATTTTCCCGCGTTGGTGTAGCCCACAATGGCCACCACCGGAACGGAATTTTTCATTCTCCGCTCCCGCTGGACGGAGCGCACCTTGCGCACCTGCTCCAGCTCTTCTTCCAGACGGTTGATGCGCTCCCGGATATGCCGCCGGTCAGATTCCAGCTTGGTCTCGCCGGGGCCACGGGTGCCGATGCCGCCGCCCTGCCGGGAAAGGCTCGTGCCCATGCCGGACAGCCGGGGCAGCAGATATTTGTACTGCGCCAGCTCCACCTGAAGCCGGCCTTCCTTCGTCTTTGCCCGCTGGGCAAAAATGTCCAGAATCAGGGCGCTCCTGTCCAGAACGGGAAGCCCGATAATTTCCTCCAACGCCCGGATGTTGCCGGGAGAAAGCTCGTTGTCGAAAATGACCATGGTGGACTGGGTCGCTTCCGCCAGCATCCGCACCTCCTGGGCTTTTCCCTCGCCGATGAAGCTGTGGGAATCGGGGGTATGGCGGTTTTGCAGCACCTTGCCCGTGCAGAAGCCCCCTGCGGTCTCCAGAAGGTCTTCCAGCTCGTCCAGTGTGCTTTCGGTGGCGGTATCTTCCTCAGCAAAGCAGTCCGCGTTCAATCCCACCAGAACCGCCCGTTCCTGGGTCTGTTTATCAAATCTTTCTTCCATGTTACCTCCGTTTTTCTCATGGGAAACCCCGGTTTCTCCTCCGGCGGCACTTCCCCTCATACCATTTCTTCTATTATACCACACATCCGCGCCGCGAACAACCATAAAAATACAAAAATCCCGCACTGCATCACGCAGTGCGGGATTTGCGGGTCTTACTTCAGGCCAAACCGCTTGTTGAACCGATCAACACGTCCACCGGTGTCAACCAGCTTCTGCTTGCCGGTATAGAAAGGGTGGCACTTGGAGCAGATCTCAACACGAATGTCCTTCTTGGTAGAACCAGTGGTAAAGACATTGCCGCACGCGCAGCGGATGGTGGTCTGTTCGTACTTGGGATGGATACCTTCCTTCATTTCGTTCACCTCTTTCTTATCAGTTAAAGGGCATAGTAGCCCCGGGCAATCTTTAATCGCCCGGATATCATATCATAAAGTGTCGGAGAATGCAAGCACTTTTTTCGATTTTTTCAAAAAATCGAAAAATCGTGGTGCATCAGCGGTTTTTCCGATCAGAATGCCCAGTTGCCGCTGCGGAAAATGGGTACGACCTTGCCGTCCTCGCAGATGCCGTCGATGTTCATGCTGTCGCAGCCGATCATGAAGTCCTCGTGGATCATGGAATCATTGATGCCCAGCGCCCGGCACTCGTCCAGCGTCTTATTCTGGAAATCCTTGATGGTGTCGGCAAAGCCCATGCCCAGCGCCAGATGGCAGGCGGCGTTCTCGTCGAACAGGGTGTTATAGAACAGGATGCCGCTCTCCGCAATGGGGCTGTGCTGGGGCACCAGTGCGCACTCGCCCAGATAGGACGCGCCATCGTCCATGGCGATCATGGTCTTGAGCAGCTCCTCGCCCTTCTCCGCCTTGACCTCCACGGCCTTGCCCTTTTCAAAGCGGACGGAGAAATTCTCAATGAGCTGACCCTGATAACTCAGGGGTTTGCTGGCGTAGACGATGCCCTCGGCTTCGCCCCGCTTGGGAGAGATGAAGCACTCCTCCGTGGGGATGTTGGGGTTGAAGAAGATGCCCTGCAGGCTGGTGTCTCCGCCGCCCTTCCACTCGCCTTCGGGGATCATACCCACGGTCAGGTCGGTGCCGTTTTCGGCGGTGTAGTGCAGGCTGCGGATGTGCAGGCTGTTGAGATAAGCGCAGCGGTCATGCAGGTCGGCGTTGTGCTCCTCCCACGCCTTCACAGGGTCGTCGGTCACGCGGGAGGTGAACAGGATGGCCTCCCACAGCTTCTCCATGGCGGCGCCGGTGCGCATTCCGGGGAAGACCTTCTTCGCCCAGGCCGCGCCGGGGACGGCGGCAATGCACCACTGATCCTTGTTTTCCAGCTGGTCGCTGTAGGGCTTCACGATGGGATAGCGCAGCTGACGGGACTTGGCCAGCTTCGCCATGTTAATGCCCTTCAGGCCGTCGGGGTCTTCGGACATCAGGTGGATGCGGCAGGGGATCACGTCCACATAGTGCTGCAATCTGGCTTTCTGCCACTCGGGCACCTCGCCCAGCGTCTTGACGGACTGGTGGCGCACATGGAGCTTCTGCAGGGGCTGGTAGTTCCACTCCACCGTGACCTTCTTCGCCTTGGCCTTATAGGCTTCCTCCACGACCATCTGGACGAATTCCGGCTGGTCGAGATCGGCGTAAATCAGCACCTCCTGCCCCTTCTGGACATTGACGCCGCTGCGGACGATCAGGCGGGCATATTCTCTTAAAACCGTTTTCTTCATAAAATGTGTCTCCTTTTCCTTGAAATTCCGGGAAAGCCAAACTTGACGGCTTCCCAAAGATTTCCCAGGTTTTCGCTATAGTAGCAGATTTTCCTCAAAAGGTCAATGCCTGTTGCAATCCATTCAAAAATCGTTTATAATCACGTTAAATCCATTCTCCAGTTTTTGCCGGGACGCGCCGCATTATGCACATTCCCGGGCTGGTCATCAAGAGAGGTATCCTTATGCTTACAAAAGAAGAATTTCAGCAGAAGATTCAGGAGGGTGTCCGCATTCTGGACGGCGCTACCGGCTCCAACCTCCGCGCCGCCGGAATGCCCAAGGACTGCTGCACCGAGCAGTGGGTGCTGGAAAACCCGGAACCTCTGGTCACGCTCCAGCGCGCCTACGCCGCCGCGGGCAGCCAGATCATTTACGCCCCCACCTTTCAGGCGCAGCCCATCGCCCTGAAAACCGTTGGCATGGACGCCCAGACGGAGAAGATCAACGAAGCGCTGGTTGCTCTGTCCCGCTCCGCCGCCCCCGGATGCCTCATTGCAGGCGACCTGACCACGCTGGCCGTTTACTGCGAGAGCTGGAATCCTGACTGCTTCGACCTGCTGGTGGAGAATTACCGCCGCCAGATCCGCGGTCTGATCGACGGCGGGGCCGATCTGCTCATCGGCGAGACCCTGCTTTACGCGCAGGAGGCAGAGGCCATTCTCACCGCCGCCGAGCTGGAAGGCGCGGGAGCGGCCATGTACACCTTCACCATGCAGTCGGACGGGGCGCTGTTCTCCGGGGCGGACGGCGGAAAGGTGCTGCGCGATCTGGAAGCGGCTGGTGCGGCCGCCGTTGGCTTCAACTGCGTGGCGGCGGACGTGCTGACACCCCATCTGGTGTCAAAGCTTCGCCGCAGTGTGAAGATTCCCCTGATCTGCAAGCCCAATGCAGGCATTCCCACCATCAACGATCAGGGTACCGCCGTATACGCCCAGACACCGGAAGAATTCGCCGGAATCATGCGTCAGTGCCGGGACAACGGTGCCGCATTGCTGGGCGGCTGCTGCGGCACGACCCCGGCGTTCATCGCAGCTCTTACGAAATCGCTGTAGATTTGGTGCGTTTTCCCCTCCGTTTTCGTTTCCCTTCGCCGGAAACTCTTAAGATTTTCCAAAAAGCGGGCGTTTCGCCCGCTTTTCTTATTGCCAAGCCCGGTGAGGTTTGTTATAATTACATTGTTATGAAAAACAGAATTCATCTCTATGTCAGCCGCAAAAACGCGCTGACCTGGCTGATGGCGCTGTGCATGGTCTGCTCGGCAGTGGCCCGCATTGCGCTCTCCGGTTTGAAAGGGTCCGGAGACGCGCATTTCGTGTGGAGCCAAATCGTTCTGCCAATCGCGGCGGCCTTGCTGTACGCGCTCATCGCCCTCCTGTCCGGAAAAGAACAGTTCTATAAGACCGCCATTCCCGTCTGGCTCATGGCCTGGTACGCAGGTATGACCTTCTCCGCCGGCGTTTCCAGTCGATTGATGGCGTTCCTGTTCTGGGTCGCGGTGATCTTCTTCGCCTTCCTCTACACAGATATCACCGCCGGACGCCGCAAGCACGCCGTGCTGCTGTTGTTTCCCATTCTGTGCTGCCCGCTGCTGTTCCTGCTGTACTGCTACCGGGCGTTCCTGCTTCAACACGATCTCAACGCGGGCGGCAAGTGCCTGCCGGACTTTCTCCTGGTCATGGGGATGCTGATCCTTCTTTTCGGCATCCGGGTGCATCCGGTGGACGAGTATCACCCCACATGGGGCGACCGCACCGACGGACGCCGTCTGCGCACCCTGCCCCCCATGGCGCAGGTTTCCCCCTACATCATGGTCACCCGGAACGGCTCGACAAACTTCTTTGAGGAATCTCTGGAGATCAGCCACATTGACCGCTACATCCGCCGCAAGCGCCGGGAGGGTCTGACCAGCTTCGGCATCACCCATGTTCTGCTGGCGGCCTATTGCCGGGGCGTGTGCCGCTATCCCGGCCTGAACCGGTTCCTCGCGGGGCAGAAGGTCTATACGCATGGCGACGACATTCAGTATTGCATGACCGTCAAAAAGGAAATGACCGCCGACTCCCCGGACACCATCGTCAAGGTGCACTTGAATCCCCATGACACCGCCGACGATGTTTACCGCAAGCTGCAATCCGCCGTGGAAAACGTCAAAAACACGCCTCTGGATTCCAGCTTTGACAACACGGCGGGTGCGCTCACGCTGATTCCCGGCGTGTTCCTGAAATTCACGGTGTGGCTGCTGAAAACACTGGACTATTTCGGGATGCTGCCCAAATTCCTGCTGGAGGTCAGCCCCTTCCACGGCAGCCTGTTCTTCACCTCCATGGGAAGTCTGGGCATTCCGCCCATTTACCACCACCTGTATGACTTCGGCAACCTGCCGGTGTTCGGTGCCTTCGGCATGAAGCGTCGGGCGGTAGAGGTGCAGGAGGACGGCTCCGTGGTGGAGAAAAAGTATGTAGACATCAAGTTCACCATGGACGAGCGGATCGTGGACGGCTTCTACTATGCCGCATTCTTTAAGCATTACCGCCGCATTCTCGCCCACCCCGAAATTCTGGACAACCCGCCCGAGGAAGTGCTGAGCGACATTGACTGACATGAAAGAGCAGATTCTCTCATTCCTTCCCCCGGAATATCCCTGGAAAGATCGGCTCTTCGTATTTCCCGAGCTGGATTCCACCAATAATCGACTGAAAGTGCTTGCTTCTCAGGGCGCTCCCCACGGCACCGTCCTGATCGCCGACCGCCAGACCGGCGGCCGGGGACGGATGGGACGGTCGTTTCTGTCCCCGCCGGGGGTTGGAATTTATATGAGCATCCTTCTGCGCCCAGAGTGCGCGCCTCAGGAGCTGATGCACCTGACCTGCGCCGTCGCAGCCGCCATGTGCCGGGCGGTGGAATGCGCCGCCGGGCTTCGCTCCGGCATCAAGTGGACGAACGACCTCGTCTGGGGAAAGCAGAAATTCGCCGGAATCCTCACGGAAATGGGGCTGAACGCCGCCGGAGGCGTTGATTGGGCGATCGTAGGCATCGGCATCAACTGCTGCCAGAAAGCGGAGGATTTTCCCCCGGAGATTCGGGACAGAGCCTGCTCCCTCGCCATGGCGGCAGGTCGGGAAATTGATCGCTGCCGGGTCGCCGCCGCCATGATGGAGGCACTGTGGGAAATGGACGCCTCCCTGTTCACCGGCAAGAAGGACATGCTCCGGTTCTACCGGGAAAACTGCGTCACCATCGGCAAAGAAATTTCCGTGGTGGGCGCAGGAGAAGTCCGCCACGGGCGGGCGCTGGACGTTGACGACGAAGGCGCGCTGGTGGTGGAATTTCCCGATTCCCATGTGGAAGCTGTCAACGCCGGGGAGGTCAGTATCCGGGGAATGTATGGGTATATCTGACAAAACGCTGCCATTGTTTTCAATTTATTCCCAATTTACGTATTGCTTTTTTTAACGACATTGGTTATACTTGGAGTGTAAAAATCACAGCGCCGCAGGTCTGCGCCGCTGTCCAAAAAATTCTGGAGGTCATTTCCATGAAAGCATTCAATGTAATCGTAAAAGTCCTGGCCGCTCTGGCTGCCGTTGCCGGTGCCGTCTACGTTGTTGCTACCTACGGCGATCAGATTGTCGCATGGGCGAAGAAGATTTTCGCTTCCCTGCCCAAGTGCCCCTGCTGCAAGGAAGAGCCGAAGGCCTTCGAAGAGACTGCCGCTGAGGAAGCTCCTGCCGAAGAGCCCGCCGAGGAAGTTCCCGCCGAAGCTCCCGCAGAGGAGGCCCCTGTTGAGGAAGCCCCTGCCGAAGAGCCTGCCGCCGAGGCGGAGGAAAACACAGCCGGTGCGCGCGAACCTGCGGCGACCGATACAGAAGGACAGAAGGACGGCGTCTCGGTGCAGCAGGCGCTGCTGGATACGACGCTCGGACCCGTGAAGCTCGGTATGCCGTCCCAGGACGTACGCTCGATTCTGGGGACACCCAAGGAAGAAAGCGACGAGTTCTATGTCTGCACGGACAAGGGCGATTACCGCTATGTCACCTGGCGGTACAATTTCACAAATGACCCGAATTTTATCAGCGACGTGAAGCTCCGCTTTGCCGACGTGGGTGATGGCTTTGTTCTGGACGAAATCATGACGTTCGGCACGAGCGACTGGGCGCTGCCAAATGGTCTGAAAAACGGAAGCTCCGTGCAGCAGTTGTTAGAGGCGTACCCCGACGCGGAGCCCGGCATCAATGGCTACGATGGCGAAATCTTTGCCTATGGCGTGGAGGCGGGGCATGTCAGACTGACCTTCCTTGTGGAAAACGACGTCATTACAAGCATTTCCCTCGGCACGTACTATGAAGCGCCCGGCTGGGTGGACGAAGCGCCCGCGGAAGAACCGGCATATTCGTTCGCGAGCAGCGACATGATCGTCTATCAGAAGGAAGAAGACGGCTGGCTTTCCTACCACATGCAGGGACAGGCGGCAAAAAAGCTCGAGGTCATTCTCGGCATCGAGGACCTGACACCCATTGACGAGCTGCCGCAGGCGCGCTATTATATCGACTTCCAGAACGGTACGGTTGTGATGCTGGGAGACGACCGGCTTTCCGGCGCGGTGTATACCTGCGAGGATTTGGAAGCTTTCCGCGCCGCGATGAACGAAGGCGCAGACCCCACGCCGTATCTTACCCTGGTGCAGATGTGTGCGTTCCCGGCGGGCACAGATGAGGTGGTGCTGGAGATGTCGGTCGCCTGCGGCGGTCTCATAGAGTGAATATCCTTCCCAAAAGGCTCCCCACGGGGAGCCTTTTGCG
>OLPV01003062.1_pt1 | contig 10317 bp, 6 predicted proteins | sample 1671961 | NCBI WGS metagenome assembly OLPV01 (sample SAMEA3136630, study PRJEB25190) | human gut metagenome | biome: human gut; feature: human-associated habitat; material: faeces | place: Austria | collected 2013
GAAATCAGGAAATGTCACCTATATAGTAAAAATTGCTTCTCCAGATACCGGTTTTTAGAAAAAGTGGTATCTGGAGAAGCAATTTTTGATCTATACAATCAACCATAAAAACGCAAAAAAACGGTATTTTCTATAAAAATGAAAAAAGACCCACGAATCTCTCATGAGTCTTTCTCCATTTTAGTTTTTCTGCAAAATTTATTTATTTTTTACAGTGACTTTGCACTTATTTGTGATACCGTTAGATTTTACAGTAATGGTAACTTTTCCTGCTTTCTTTGCCTTGATCACACCCTTGGAAGATACGGCTGCGATCTTAGTATTCGAAGATTTGTAAGTTACTTTTCCAATGCTTCCCTTTACGCTTAACTTCGCAGTCTTACCTTTTTTCAGGGTTACTGTCTTTTTGTTTAAGGTTGGATTTTTAACGGTAATTTTTACCTGTCCACTTACACCGTTGTTAGTTGCGGTGATGATAACAGAGCCTTTCTTTACAGCGGTAACTTTACCGTTGGCATCTACTTTGGCTACCTTCGGGTTGCTGCTGGTGTAAGTTGTAATTCCGCTTCCGGATACGACATTTGCAAGAATATTGGTCTTACCCTTTACGTACAGTGTGGTATTTTCACTGACAACTGCAACTTTTGTGTCACGCTTGATATAGCTGATAGAAGAACCGTCCGGAGTCTCAAAGGTAAGGATGGTTGCCTCACCTTTCTTTGTGATGGCATACTTGCTGGCCTTTGTAAGTTTCTCACTGTCGGTTGAGATGTATACACCACTGCTTACATCTTCTTTTCCATCATTGTCATATGCATAAAATGTAAATGGACTCTCGGTATATGTTCCGGTTCCATTCGGATCGAAATACGTCACTCCGGTTCCGTCCGCTTTCAGTTCACAATACATTTTTGCGTTTTTATACTGCGGATTGCTGGCATATGCGGACATATCTGCATCCCAGACACCTGCTAAAACGCTCTGCTGCGCTGCGGTATCTGCATTCTTCATTTCTGCAAGATTTTCGGTACAGAATAAAGCGATGCAGTTTTGGATCATCTGCTCGTTTTTCTCTGTCAGTGCACTCTTTAAGATACCGGAGCCTACCCAGTTTGCATATTTTCCGGTGTTGAGTTTTAACAGTTCTGTCAGATCGCTGCCGTAACGGAATTCAATGTGATAGGTTGTTGCCGGAGTATCCGGGCAGAGGAATACATACTTAAACTCATCCTCGTTTTTGTCTGTGCTCTGGAATACATAACCTTCCATCACACCGCTGAGTGCATCTTTTTTCAAAAACTTATACGTATGGGAAACTTTTTTGCTGTCGCTTGTGGTAAATTCTACTTTGCCACCGTCCTGGAAAGAAACTTCCTTTACATCATTGATAAATCCACAGTAAAATGTATTTGGATCTGCTTTGTCACCGTAGGTCGTAGAACCCACGGAAGCCTTCAGCGTCTTTACGGCTTCTGCTACAGCACTTCCTCCGACAACGGCTGCTGCGTCATCGTTCCAATACTTATTGTATTTTACATCAAATAATGCATCCTTGAACAACTGGATGTAATCGCCTTTTACCGCGGTAAATAATTTTTCTGCCTTGGAGCTGTCGGACTCCTCTGCCGGGATCGTTGGTACACTTGTGTTGGTGCCTGCCGCCATAACCGGTGCTGCAGATGTTCCTGCTACCGTAATGGACAATAACAGTGCGAGTAATGCTTTGCGCATCTTTTTCATAATTCTTCTCCTTTCAAATCTCAACAGTTAGTCTATTATAACTGCTGTTAGTTTTTCATTCCTATAGTAGTCTTTTCCATGTTCCGTGTCAAGAAGTGATTACAAAATAACCTGGATTTTATCACGCTTAACCAATATGAAAATCTTCCAGAAACAGAAAGAATGGAAGTCTTTGACGGAATATGCTATGCCATGATTTGATGTGAAATTAAATGATTCTCCACTTACGATTGTGCAGCCCGATTTGATGATGGTATGCGATAGAGATAAATAGATCAAAACCGTTACCATTTGCAGAAATCTCTGCACGGTAACGGTTTTCATGTTATTGTTTCGGATTTACCACATTTCCCTGTACAACCTGTCCTGGCTCCTGTCCCTTTCTCATTCCACGTACCACCTGCACATTTCCGAGAATCAGATAATCCATCTCACGCTTTGTAATCTTCATGAAATTCTTTCGTGAAATATAGTAGAACAATACGCCCAAAAGAATCCATACAACCAGCGCAATAAACGATTGTGGTGCCATAAATGCCGGAGAACCCGGTATAATCAAAAGTAACAGGATTGCAACCGAGATAAAGCAGCCTCCCATGGCAACTGCCGGATGAATCCGGTTGGTATCCGTCGGATCACCATATTTCTTTAACAATATATATGCCCCGGCACAGGTAAAGAAATATCCAAATGCCGTTCCGACAGAACACATATCAACTACCCAGCCAATGACTTCCCTGCCGAAAAACGGACAGATGCAGCAGATAATGGTAACAAATACGACACAAAATGACGGTGTCTTATGCTTTGGATGAATTTTTCCAAATGCCGAAGGAAGCATTTTTGCCCTTGCCATGCCAAAAAGCAGACGGCTGGAAGTCATGAAAAAGCCATTCATGCCAGTGAAGATTCCCATGCATACAGCAATTGCTACAAAGCCCACACCCAGTCTGCCCATTGCAAGGTCAAGGACAGCTCCTGTATGCCACTTAACCGGTGCACCGGAAGCATCTTTCATGGTAAGCACCTGCTGCCACGGCAACACACTATCTGTGACAAGTGCCATAGCTCCGTAAATAAGTGCTCCCACAATTAAAGCCGAAATAATCAGTTTCTTACATTTCTGCGGTGGAAAATCATATTCTTCTGCCGCCTGTGGAATACAGTCAAATCCTACATATAAAAAAGGTGCCAAAGCAAGAATTGAAACAAATCCACCACCGAAACTTTTCCCTCCTGCCCCATATGCCGGAGCCAGATTTGCTGCATCAAAGGAACCTGTCAGAACGGTTCCGGCAACAGAAACCGCAACTGCTGCACACATGATCAAAACCATTGCCAGCTGCAGATTTCCAACTGATTTTGCTCCCCGGTAATTCATAATTCCAAATAATACAATAAAAAACAAAGATAATGCCACTTCTCCCATATACACATCATAGCCTGCAATGGTATACAGATATCCACGATTAAATACTCCCGGAAACAGATACGACGCAAGCACCGGAAGGGCCGTCGCGTTCAGTGCGACAATTGACAAATATCCCAGCGAAAGCATCCATCCACAGATATAAGATGCGGTTCGTCCAAACCCTTTGTATGCATAAGCAAACTCACCACCTGCCACTGGGAATTTTGCAATCATATAGGAATAACTGTAACCTACAACGATCATAAGCAGGCCGCCGACTAAAAATCCCAGAAACAAAGGTAGCGGTCCTCCTGCTCTCTGCGTCCAGAGACCTCCCTGGATAAAACATCCCCAGCCAATAATTGATCCCACTGCTACTGCCCAGATAGAGCCGGGTCCCATAGACTTTTTCAATTTTGTTCTTTTTTCCGCCATACGGATTCCTCCATTCTATCCCTGCTCAGTCTTCGTCTTCCCGTGTTTCCTCGCTGATCGTATATGCCTCTTCGATGTCTGAAACAAAGATTTTTCCATCTCCATAGTGGCCATACGCTCCGCTCTTGGCACTATTGACAATAATATCCACCACTTCATCTTTTTCTTTATCTTCCACGGTGATATAGAGCATGCTTTTTGCCATTTCCTGATAAAGCACATCTCCTACCTGAATTCCCTTTTCTTTTCCCCTTCCGGAAATTGCCCATTTAGAAAATGCAAAATAACCGCTTTCTTCCAATGCTTTGATGACATCCATTACTTTTTCCGGTCTTACAATTGCTGTAACTAATTTCATAGTAGTATTCTCCTTTTCCACTTTTGTATCATTAATACGAAAAAGAGGTCAGGTATCCTGTACCTGACCTCCTCGTCATGATTATTATCTTAACACATAATAACTACAAAAACAAACTAATTTGCAAGATACCGGTACATTTTATCAAGCATTTCATCCGTAATTTCCACTGGATTATTATAAAGGTTTGGGTGTCTGCTGATTTTCACCAGTTCCGCAATCTGTTCTTCTTCCAGATGCAGGTCTTTTAAATCGCACCGCAGTCCCAGTTTCTGTTTCAATGCAAAAATTGCATCGGCAAGTGCTTCTGCATCCGCAAATCCCAATGCCTTTGCCAGTGTTTCCACACGCTCCGCTCCGGTTCCCTCTGCATTGATGCGGACAAAATAATCCAGTGTCAGTCCACATGCTTCCCCATGCGGAATATGATAAATATTCGTCAGCGGAAAAGAGCATGCATGGGACGAAGTCGTTTTTGGAAGTGTAAATGCCAGACCTGCAATTACAGATGCCTCGCACATTTTTTCCCTTGCTTCTTCATCCGATGGATTCTCATATGCCCGATAGAGATATTTGAATACAAGTGCCGCCGCATGAATCGCCAGCGTATCACAAATCGGCTGATGTCCCTTACTCCAATATCCCTCAATCGCATGGGACAACACATCAATTCCGGTTCCTGCTGTCACAGCCGTCGGCATGGTATAGGTCAGTTCCGGATCAATGATTGCTGCTTTCGGATAAAATCCTTCCGATACAATCGGTGCCTTTTTCCCATTTGCATGATCAGAAAGAACCGATACACAGGTCACCTCACTTCCGGTTCCTGCTGTGGTTGGAATCGCAATTAGCGGTAAATGTTCCGCCGGAAGTGCTACCCCTGTACCATGATATTTCCGGATAGAATCCTGTGTCAAAGCCACGCTTGCAGCAGCCTTTCCACAATCCATCGGGCTTCCGCCTCCCAAAGCCACCACAAATCCGATGTTATTCTGACGGATAATTTCCGCACAGGCATCCACTTCTGTTACATCCGGATTTGGAGATACATCCCCGAAGGAAGCAACCAGCATTCCTTCGGATTCTTTCATAATTTTTTCTGCCAATCCACTTTTAAAAAAGAAAGGTCCGGCTACCAGAAGCCCGCGGGCACACCCCAGTTCCTGCGCTATTTTTTTTATTTCCTGTACCCTTCCTTTTCCAAAGTAAATCTTAACAGGCTGTAAATAATCCCATTTCATACGCATTCCTCCGGTTAGTCACAATATTTTTTATCTACCATGGTCAGTACTTCATCCAGTATTGGCAGATACTCCTTTAACTCTTCTTCTGTAATAATCAAAGGTGGACAGATCTCTATGAAGTTTTCACGTCCGAATGTTGCAAATCCACGCTTCTTTAATTCTGCAAAAATCCATGGCATCACCGGACCAGGTACTCCATATTCCTGCATCGGCTCTCTGGTTTCCTTATTCTTTACAACTTCTAAGGCTCCAAATAATCCAATGCATCTTGCCTCACCGATACATTTATGTTTCTTTACCATCTCATCCATAAACGGAGCTACGATTTCATGCATCTTTGCCACATGTCCCTCGATATCATGCTCCTTATAATAAGTCAGCGCTGCAACACCCGCTGCACATGCTAATGTATGACCGCTGTAGGTAAGTCCACACTGCAGAACATGTTCCTCAAAATATTCTGCAACCGCTTTACTTACAATACAGCCTCCAAGCTGCACATAACCACAGGTAACACCTTTTGCAAATGTAATAATATCTGGTTTGATATCGAAATTCATAAAGGCAAATGCTTTTCCTGTCCGGTAAAAACCTGCCATAACCTCATCACAGATTAAAAGAATTCCATATTTATCACATAACGCCCGCACGCCTTCCATATAACCGTCTGGTGGAAGAATCACTCCATTTGCCCCGACGATGGATTCCATCACAATCGCAGCTACATTCTGCGGACCCTCATACCGAAGCTGCAGATCCAGTGCACCCAGAGGTTCATCCAAAAGAAGTACCCTGGGATTATTCACCAGTGATCTGGCAATGGCCACCCTCTGTTTCTGTCCACCGGAAAGCTCTGAAGGTTTTCTTTTTTCATAACCGGGAAGCTGCACCAGTTCCAGCATCTCTTTTACTTTTTTCTTTATTTCCTGTTTTGGGACTTTTTTCAGTTTCAGTCCGTATCCGATATTGTCAGCAACATTCATATGAGGAAACAGCGCATAATTCTGAAAAACAGTATTTATATCTCTTGCTTCCGGTGCCAGCAATGTAACATCTTCTCCATCGAGAAATACCTGCCCGGAATCCGGCATCTCAAGCCCTGCCACAATACGGAGTGTAGTGGTCTTACCGCATCCGGAAGATCCAAGAAGAGTAATAAATTCACCTTTATGGATCGTAAGGTTAATTCCGTTCAGAACTGCATCTTCTTTTGTAAAAGACTTTGTGATATTTTTCAGTTCCAGACAAATTTTCGTCATTTTTTCTGCCTCGCCTCCTGTTGTGTTATATATTTCACATATTCTTCTTTGTTAAATACAGGCTCAAAGCTATCTTTGATCTCCCGGGCTTTTTGTCCATCTTCTTTCAGAAGTCTGTATGCAGTAAGCGCCATCAGTTTCGCTGGAAGAATATATGCTTTTTCTTTATCCGTAATGCAAAAATCTGCACCATGCAGTTTCCCCTGAAAGCCTTTGAAAGTGAAATTCACTACTGGAAGGAGGTGGCTGAGATCCCCAACATCTGTACAGGCATTATTAAAATCCCAATTTTCCACAGTACGATAATTCAGATCCAGTTCCTTAGCTGCCTCAATAAGCACATCGTCTGCTTTACGGGGCAGGATCGGCATATAGCCCTGAAGGATTTCTCGTTCTATGGTTCCTCCGAAAGCATAAGCAGCTCCGTCATATGCCCGGTTCACCATATCCATGGTTTTCTGTATACAATCCAGGGAAGCTGCCCGGACTTTTGTTTCTATAACAGCCTCATCCGGCACACTGTTGATCACATCTCCTGCTTTGCGGATCACATTGTGAAGACGCACATGATCTTTCTCCCGGAAAGTCTCCCGCATCAATCCCATCATCTGAATGGCACTGGTAGTAATACTTAAAGCATTGACCCCATTCCAGGGATCAATGGCTCCATGAGCCGCCTTTCCCCTGACTGTAACACGCTCTGCTGTATAACCGTTGCAGGCAGGATTTCCCAGATAAAAATCTTCTCTTACAGGAACCATATGGACATGGGTGGTCATAGCAATATCTGTATGGTCAAAAACTCCTGTTCGGATCATTTCGCTTTTTCCACAGCAGAATTCCACATCCTGTTTTTTTAGCTGCTTTCTTTTGTCAGCGTCAATATATTCTTCTGCGGGAACTGCCAGAAATGTAAGAGAGCCTCCCAGCCTGGTCCGGACTTCTGGATCTGCCATGGCTATGGCTGTGCCCAACATGGCTGCCATCTGTGCATGATGACCGCAGGCATGGGCCACGCCTGTTACAGGATCTGCCTTGGGGTGAGTATGACAACCTATGGCATCCATCTCCCCGATTACTGTAATATTGGGTCCTTCTTTCTGCCATTCTCCTTTGACACCGGTAAGGGCAAGCCCCTCTTCCACCTGATATCCCAGTTCTCTGAGAAACTCTGCTGTTCTGGCTGCTGTACGAACTTCCTGATAACCAGGCTCCGGATGTGCTTCTATATCTTCCGCAAAAGAAATGATGTTCTCCCTGTTATCATCAATCAGCTGAATGATTCTTTTTTCTGTATCATCCACTATTATCATCTCCTTTAGCTTTGTTATAAATTTACACTTTTATAAATTAACACGTTGCATTCTTATTAAAAGGTTCACTTTATCATAACATACTTTCTTCGTATTTCAAGTATTTTACAAAAACCATAAATCACCGAAATTTTCTCTTGCTTTTTTCTGATAATTCGATATAATGAATATTGTGTTTGACGCACAGGCTGAAATAGCTCAGTTGGTAGAGCACTTCACTCGTAATGAAGGGGTCGTGGGTTCGAGTCCCATTTTCAGCTTTTTTATTAAAAAACAACCGCCAGTTTATCCACTGGCGGTATTTTTATTATACTGCAATATCTTTTTTTATTGATTTTTTCACTGCTGTTTTCCGGGCGGCTTCTTTTTTGGCTGTTTTCTCATTTTTCTTCGTGGAACGAGGTTTCCTGGCAGCAACTTTCTCTGTTGCTTTTTTGACAGGAGACGCTGCTGCCTCTCTTTTCTTTACAGGTGTACAGGAGAAAACGGCTGCTCCCAGTGCAGGAATACGGAATTTTACGGAGTTTTCTCTTTCATCACATTCCTCCTGTCTGCAGGTCTTGGCTCTCGGATTCACTGTACCGGATCCGCCATACTCTGTCCTGTCTGTATTAAAAATCTCTTTGTATTTGCCATAGAAAGGTACCCCTACCTGATAGTCCATATAAGGAATGGCTGCAAAATTGATCACTACAAGAAGGCTTTCCTCTGGTTTCTCTGTTTTACGAAGGAAAGTCAGGACATTTTCTTCGTATTTCATAAGCTGGATCCATTCAAATCCCTCATAATCATTATCCATCAGAGACAGTGCCGGCTGTGTACGGTAAAGTTCATTCAGGTCATGGATAAATGTTTCCATTTCACCGGAAAGATTTTTGCCCGGTGCCATCATCTTAAGTCCGGGATGAACCATCATATAAGTATAAGCCTCTCTTATCTGTGCCAGTTTCTGGCTCTCATTTCCCGGAAGTTTTGACATAAAATCATCAAGTGTGCCTACATCTCTTTTTCCCAGAGTCAGCACATAATGTTCACAGTATGCATACAACATAGAGAGTGTCAGCTGATCATGTACATATTTCCGTTCAATAGGATCTTTGGAAAGATATGCCACAAAATCTCCAGACCAGTTGTTGTTCCATTTATAATCAAAACCAACATGATCATTTTCTACAGAGTCTGTAAGTTCCGGCCACAGGCCATCCTCCTGTGCGATCAGAAGGGCTCCCGGAATCTTTTGGGCTACAATGGAAGTCAGATGTTTCAGGAATTCAACAGCTGCCAGATTTTCGTTGGTACCGTAAATATTAGGTTTCCACTGTCCATATTCCCTGCCATAATCCAGATAAAGCATGGAGTCCACATCATCCAGTCTCAGTCCGTCAAAATGAAATTCTTCCAACCAGTAAAAAGCATTTGCAAGAAGGAAATCTTTTACCATAGGGCTTTCATAATTGTAAAGATAAGTGCCCCACATTGGATGGATTGCCATGGACGGATCCGGATTTTCATATAAGGGTGTTCCGTCAAAGTTCTCCAGCCCTTCTTCATGACATGGAAAATGTGCCGGTGTCCAGTCCAGGAACACGCCTGTGCCGATCATGTGCAGTTCGTTGATCAGTGTTTTGAGATCTTCTGCTGTACCAAATCTTCTGGTAGGCGCATAGTAAGCGAAAGTTCCGAACTCTCCGTCTTCCTCATTCAGGTATTCCATAACCGGATGAAGTTCTACGTGAGTATAATTAAGTTTTTTGACATAGTTCACAAGCTGAGTGGGATTTTCCCAGTCTCTGAGACTTGTTTCATAAATAGAAACCGGCTCTTTGCGGGCTTTGAATTTCTTGCGGGCATTCATCCACTCCCCGTCTTGCCATTCAAAAGGAGCGTTCGCTGTAATTACTGAAGCAGTAGCAGGAGGCATTTCTGTGGAAGTTCCATACGGATCTGTCTTATCTGTAACGATACCGCCCTTTACCTTAATCTGGTATTTGTACAGGTCTCCAGGCACAGCTCCCGGTACAAACAGTTCAAAAATGCCGGACATAGGCATTCTGTGCATAGGATGACGTCTTCCATCCCAGTGATTAAAATCTCCTACTACACTGACCTGTACTGCATTGGGTGCCCATACTGCAAAACTGGTTCCTTTAACACCATTGATTTCTGAAAAATGTGCTCCCAGCTTCTCATATGCATGATAATAAACCCCTGCACAGAAAGCCTTTTCTTCCTCTTCTGTGATCTGCCCTGGAAATGCATAGGCATCGCCAAATTCTTCTGTCTTACCATCTGCAGTTACAGAAAAAAGATAAGAAGGGATCTTTCTTCCTGGAATCATAACAGCAAAATATCCTGCCTCATCCTGCTGCTCCATGGCATATTTCTTATTTCCGACTATCACTTCTGCACTTTCTGCTTCCGGGAAAAATCCCTGGATAAGCACTCCATCTTTTGTCAGCCTGGGTGCCATAATATCTTTGGGAGATGTCTCTTCTCCATATACAATAGCCTCAATTCCCGGCCAGTCCATATATTCATATACTTTATTATTCATGCT
>OLPV01003063.1_pt1 | contig 10316 bp, 8 predicted proteins | sample 1671961 | NCBI WGS metagenome assembly OLPV01 (sample SAMEA3136630, study PRJEB25190) | human gut metagenome | biome: human gut; feature: human-associated habitat; material: faeces | place: Austria | collected 2013
GCTCTGTTAAGCATTTTAACTGCGAATTAGTATGAGTTAGGAAAACAGAATGTGAGCTTTACGATTTCTGAACAGAAGGTTCTGAATTCGGAGGATGAATATGAAAAACGTTCAGAATGCGCTGCGCAAGGTGCTTGTGCCGCTGAATCACTTTGTCCATCGGATTGTGCTGCTGATTGCGCAGATTTCCATGATGGCGATGGTTGCGATTGTCACGCTGACGGTCGTGCTTCGCTACTGCTTCAACACCGGCCTGTCGTGGGCGGAAGAGGTGCCGCGCCTGCTGGTGACGCTGTTCGCCTTTATCGCCTGCGCCATCGGCGTGCGCGACCACCTGCATGTGGCCGTCAACGCGGTGTACAACCAGCTCCCGGTCGGCGGCAAGGCGCGCAAGGCGCTCGACGTGCTGACGGACGTGGTGGTGCTGCTGTGCGGCCTGTTCATGCTCTACACCGGCGGCGCGCGCACGATGAAGCTCTTCAGCATGCCGGGCACGCTGCCCATCACCGGTATTTCCACCGCGTGGCAGTATCTGCCGATCCCGATTGCGGGCTTTGTGATTACGTTTGACTCGCTCCTTTTCCTGACGGGCATTGTCAGCCGCGACGACCTGCTCTATTCCGAAAAGGAAATCGACTACACCGACGTGGCTGCGCTCAAGGAAATGGAAAAGAAGGAGGATGAACACAAATGACGACGGCAACCCTCGCCGCAATCGTGCTGATCGGCGGCTTTATCGCGCTGATGCTGATGCGTGTGCCGGTGTCCTTCGCGATGCTGCTCTCCACGCTGGGCTGCGCGCTGGTCACGGGCACGAATTTCTCCGTGCTTGTCCGCCAGATGGTGGACGGCGTGAACAACTTTTCGCTGCTCTCCATCCCGTTCTTTATCCTGATGGGCGAAATCATGGGCGCGGGCGGCATTTCCGACAAGATCATTGATCTGGCGAACCTCGCCGTCGGCCGTTTCCGCGGCGGTCTGGCTTACGTCAACTGCCTCAGCTCCATGTTCTTCGGCGGCATCTCCGGCTCTGCCGTGGCGGACGTGTCTTCCCTCGGCTCCGTCGTCATCCCGATGATGAAGCAGCAGGGCTACACCGAGGATTTCTCCGTCGGTCTGACGGTCACGACGGCCTGTCAGGGCGTGCTCATTCCGCCGAGCCACAACATGGTCATCTACGCCTTGGCGGCGGGCGGCGGCGTTTCCATCGGCTCGCTGTTCATGGCGGGCGCGGTGCCGGGCATTGTGCTGGGCTGCGCGATGATGGCGCTGTGCTTCTTCATGGGCAAGAAGTATAACTTCCCCAAGGGCGTGGCCATCCCGAAGGAACAGCGCAAGAGCGTCATCCTGCGCGGTATTCTGCCGATGCTGACGCTTGTGATCATTCTGGTCGGCACGGGCATGGGCGTCTTCACCGCGACGGAATCCTCCGCAATCGCGGTGGTGTATACGATGTTCCTTGCGTATGTGGTCTTCCGCGACGCGAAGCTGCGCGATTTCGGCAAGGTGATTAAGAATGCGCTCAAGACGCTGGCCATCGTGATGACGCTGCTGGCGACGGCGAAGGCGTTCGCTTACATGATGACCGAGCTGCGCATCCCGGCGATGATTACCGCGGCGCTGCTGAGCATCACGAGCAACAAGTATGTGCTGATGCTCATCGTCAACATTCTGCTGCTGCTGCTGGGCTGCTTTATGGATATGGCGCCGCTGATTACGATTATGACGCCGATCCTCCTGCCGGTCGTGACCAACCCGGCCATCGGCATGGACCCGGTGCACTTCGGCGTGGTGATGATCTTCAACCTCGCCGTCGGCCTGTGCACCCCGCCGGTCGGCAGCGCGCTGTTCGTCGGCTGCGCCATCGGCAAGACCCCGATTGAGCGCACCAGCAAGAACATGCTGCCGCTCTACGCGGTGATGGTGACGGTGCTGCTGCTGGTCACCTATATTCCGGAGATTTCCCTCTGGCTGCCGCGCATGACGGGCTACGCGGGTTAATACTAATTCTTGTTAAAATGGCTTAATCCGCGCACCATCTTTTTCGCTCTGACTTTGCCTCGTTCCGTTCAACGTACCTCCAGTACGCCTCACTTCACTTGGCTTCGTCAGAACAAAAAATCTGATGCGCTCTGTTAAGCATTTTAACTGCGAATTAGTATAAACGTAAAACAAAGGCGCTTTCCTCCCCAAGCGGGAAGAGAGCGCCTTTATTTTGCGAAAAAGCGGCCGCGCGCGAATCGCCGTCAAAAAAATTCAGAAAAAATTTTCGGCAGCACGAAACTTTTTGGCCGTTTCATACGTCTAATAGAATAGAAGCGGTCAACGGATGAAATTCGTGCGCTTCTTCGGCTTCTCCATTTCGGGCGGAAGCAGCCCGTTTTCGCGCGCAAGGGCAAAGGCGCGGATCATATACGCCATATTTCTCCCCAACATGCGCATGATCTGCAAGCCTTCCTCGTCCTTGAGAACGTCTTCCGGCGTGTTTCCGTGCACCATCGGCCAATACTGGCTGGGCGCAATCGGCATGCCGCAGATGGTGAAGTATTTGGAAAGCTGATCGAGCGTGGACGTCGTGCCCGCGCGGCGCGCGCTGCAAACCGCCGCGCCGACCTTCGTGCGAAGCTGGCTGCCGCCGGCGTAGAACATGCGATCCAGAAAAGAGGTGATGCTGCCGCCCGCGGCCGCGTAATGAACCGGCGAGCCGACCACCAGACCGTCGCAGGCCTGCATCCGATCCAGCGCGGCGTTGACCAGATCATCCTCGAAGACGCAGCGGCGTCTGCCGTTTTTGGCGCAGCCGCCGCAGCCGATGCAGCCGCGAACCGCCCGGTTGCCGATCCACAGCGTTTCCGTTTCGACGCCGCTCTCCTCAAGCGCGCGGGCGACCTCGCAGAGCGCGGTGTAGGTGCAGCCGTGTTCGTTGGGGCTGCCGTTGAGCAGAAGAACCTTCATGCGCATTCCTCCCGATGTTTTTTTCCATTATACATCCTTGCAAATCAGGCCGCAAGGGGCGGAAAGCGACAAATGTTTTGCGAATTTAAGGGATATGGCTTGAAGGCGAGCGCCAAATCTTGTATAATATTCTCGAAACCAATCAAATGATTCGAGGAGGATATTTGGATATGGGTGCTACGCTTTTGATTATGGCGGCCGGTATGGGTTCCCGTTACGGCGGCAACAAGCAGGTGGACGGTCTCGGCCCGAATGGCGAAATCCTGATGGAGTATTCCATCTATGACGCGATTCGCGCAGGCTTTGACAAGGTTGTTTTTGTCATCAAGCCGGGCATGAAGGAGACGCTGGCTTCCATCTGCGGCGACCGCATCGCCAAGAAGGTGAAGGTGGATTACGCATTCCAGGATTTCTCCAGCGTTCCTTCCTTCTATCATATTCCCGAGGAGCGCACCAAGCCGTTCGGCACGGTGCACGCGGTGCTCGTGGCGCGCGACTACATCGACCAGCCGTTTGCCGTCATCAATGCGGATGACTACTACGGCGTGTCCGCGTTCAGCACGATCTATGAAAAATTGCAGACGCTGGCGCCCGAGGGCGAGGCGACCATGGTGGGCTATCAGCTCCAAAACACCGTTTCCAAAAACGGCACGGTGTCCCGCGGCGTGTGCCACGCCGTGAACGGCAACCTCGACAAGGTTGTGGAGACGCTCAAGATCAAGCTCTGTGAAAACGGCGAGATCCGCGACATCGGCGCGGGCGAGCCGGGCGAGCTGCTGGATCCCCTCGCGCCGGTCAGCATGAACTTCTGGGGCTTCACCCCGTGGATTTTCGGCAAGCTGGAGGAATATTTCGCGACGTTCCTCAAGGGGCTTGCGCCGGATGCGATCAAGGCCGAGTGCCTGCTGCCGGTGTTTGTGGACGAGCTGATGCACGAGGGCGAACTGACCGTGCCGATGCTGACGACCGACGCCGTGTGGTTTGGCGTGACCTATAAGGAGGACAAGCCGTTTGTGCAGGCGGAACTCCGCAAGCTGCACGAAAGCGGCGTGTATCCGGCTTCGCTTCACGAGTAATCAGCGAACATGGAAAATCCCGTGCGGTCACCGAAAGGCATCGCATGGGATTTTTGTTTGACAGGGAAAGAGCATGAGATTCAATCTGACTAAGGAAGAGATGCACGACCATCTCAAGGTGAAAAAAGCCGCCCTGATATCCATTGCCATCAACGTGCTGGAGATTGTTGCCGGAATCGTGATGCTGACGCTCGTGCGGCGGATGCTGCTCGGCGGGGTGGAGGAGAGCATCGTGCGGATGGTGTCGCTGCTGTGCTTCACCATCGTCGGCTGGGGCGCGCTGACGGATATCGGCGCGTCGCTGACCAGCCTGCGCATGGTGCGCCGCACGCAGGAGCTGGAGGAAGCGTATTCACAGCTCGAAGACCTCAACCGCGAGATGCGCGCCCAGCGGCACGACTTTATGAATCACATTCAGGTGGTTTACAGCCTGATTGAGATGAACGAGCCGGGCGAGGCGATGATCTATATGGACAAGCTCTACGGCGACATGCAGCGCGTCAGCCGCATGATGCGCACGGCCTGCCCGGCGGTCAACGCGCTCATTCAGGCGAAGGTGGTCGAGGCGAGACAGCGCGGCGCGGAGCTGAAGCTCTCCATCGCGGCGAAGTGGGATGACCCGCTGATGCCCGCGTGGGAAATCTGCCGCGTGCTGGCCAACCTGATCGACAATGCGCTGGACGCGGCGACGAGCGCCCAGCTGCCCGAGGGCGAGAAGCCGACGGTCGAGCTGGTTTTGGGCGAGGATCTGCGCAGTTGGTTCTTCTCCGTGCGCAACAACGGGCCGGCCATCCCGGAAAAGCAGCGCGCCAAAATCTTCGAGCCGGGCTTCACCACCAAGCGGACGGGGCAGGGCATGGGGCTGTTCATCGTGAATCAGACGGTCACGGAAATGGGCGGGCGGATCACGGTTGAATCCCATGACGGGGACACGGTGTTCTCCGGCTTTGTGCCGCGCAAGCGATTGAAGCTGGGCGACGGCGAAACGGCGCAGTCGGACGAAAATATCGATATTTATGAAGAAAACGCGAAAAAGGATGACAATTCCATAAACAAATCGGACGCAAACAGTTGACAAATTAACAGAATTGTAATAAAATTGTCTCGTAATGTAAGAAAGGGATGGGTGTATCTGGTTGGGGGAAGACCCGATCCCAAAAAACTTGGCCCCGAATGTGGGCTTGAAAGAGGGGATATCATCATGACAAACGGCAGGATCAACAAACGCTCGGCGCTGCTGGCGATCCTGTGTGTGCTGGTGATGGTCTTTGCCGTGCCTGTGGCGAGCGCCGCAAGTTACAGCAAGGTCTACGGCCAGACACAGGACAAGGTTCGTGTGCGCGAAAGCGCATCGACCAACGCGACGATTATTGATAACATCGTGAAGGATGCGTGCATTTACATCACGTCTTCCAAGACGAGCGGATCGAACACGTTCGTTCAGGTCAAATACCGCGCCAGCGACGGTTCTACCGCGACGGGCTGGGTTTGCCAGAGCGACGGACGCAACACCTACGTGAAGGTGCTCTCCACCGATCAGGCCAAGTCGAAGTTCAAGGTGAGCAGCGGCGATCTGCCCAGCAAGGCGGTCGGCACGTTCACCGCGGCGGAGCGCAAGGCCAGCGCCGCCAATTCGGATACGACCTATATCCGCGAAAATTCCAGCGGCGCGACGGTCAGCAAGGTGCAGACCGAGCTGAAGGCGCTGGGCTATTACTCCGGCAAGGTCACCGGCAACGCGGGGCCGAAGACCGTGGCGGCCATCAAGAGCTTTCAGGGCAAGAACGGCCTGACGGCGGACGGCATTGCCGGCCCGCAGACCATCGCGAAGATTGACGCGGCCTACGAGGCGAAGGGCGGCAGCTCTTCCGGCTCGGGTTCCTCCGCAAGCGGCCTCAAGCTTAATTCCAAGGGCACGGACGTCCGCAATCTCCAGCAGGATCTGACGACGCTGGGCTATTACTGGGCGGAGATCACCGGCAACTTCGGCGAGAGGACCGAGGCGGCCGTGAAGGCCTTCCAGAAGGCGAAGAGCCTGACGGCGGACGGCGTCGCGGGCACGAAGACGCTCAACGCGATTGCGGTGGCGGTTGACAAGGCGGGCGGCTCGTCGAGCGGCTCCAGCAGCACGAACATGAAGCTCGGCTCGACCGGCACGGCCGTCAGCGCGCTTCAGCAGAATCTGACGACGCTGGGCTACTACTACGGCGACATTACCGGCCACTACGGCAACCTGACGCAGCAGGCCGTCAAGAAATTCCAGAAGGCGAAGGGCTTGACGCAGGACGGCGTGGCCAGCACGGCGACGCTGAACGCGATCACCAGCGCGCTCAAGAACGCGGGTGTGGACGTCGGCCCCGGCACCGTGGCGACGACCCTGCGCGAGGGCGACAAGGGCACGGCCGTCACCGAGCTGCAGACGATGCTCAAAAAGCTGAATTATTACTACGGCTCGATCACCGGCAGCTTCGGCAGCCTGACCAAGCAGGCGGTTCGCAAGTTCCAGGACGCCAACAAACTGACGGTGGACGGCGTTGCGGGCCCGGCGACGATCAACAAGCTGCGCAGCCTCACCGGCGGCAGCGCGGACAGCGGCTCCAGCAGCGGCTCGACCGTGACGACCGATAAATCCTACGGCAAGATCACGAAGGATAACGTGTATCTGCGTTCTTCCTACTCGACGTCATCTTCTGCAAAGGCCAGCTTGTCGGCGGGTAAGCTGGTGCGTATTACCAAAACATATACGGTCGGCGGTGTGAAGTGGTATTATATCACGGTTAATATTGGAAGCTATACGTACAATGGCTATGTTCGTTCGGATATGATGACGACAATTTCCGAGGCGGAGTATAACAAGGAAGGCGGCGACTCGGATAACAGCGCTGGCGATCAGGAGACCATCGGCATGATTAAGGTGACGGGCAACAACGTCTCCCTGCGCTATCAGCCGAGCACCAGCGCCAATCGCGTGGGCACGGCCAACATCGGCGATTGCTTCTACTACGTCGATACGGTGGATGGCTGGTTCCAGACTCGCTCGGGTTATTGGATCAGCAGAAGCTATGCAGCCGTGATGACAGATGAGGAAGTAAAGGCCTACATCAAGAACAACGGCGGCAGCGGCAATACGGGCAGCAGCTATACCCTCGGCTCCACCGGCTCGATGGTCAGCTACATCCAGACCGCGCTGACGGCGCTGGAGTATTACGGCAGAGAGATCACCGGCCACTACGGCAGGTATACGAAGGACGCGGTGCGCGCGTTCCAGCGTGACAACAACCTGACGGCGGACGGCGTTTGCGGCGCGGCGACGCTCGCGGCGATTCAGAAGGCATATTCCGGTTCGAGCAGCGCGACCACGACGTACAACGATACGTTCTATGATCTGAATAACTGGTTTACCGATAAGGCGAGGATGAACGCGCTCGGTTTGAAGCGCGATGCCCATTGTAAGATGACGGATCTGCGCACGGGTAAGTCGTTGAATATCTACATTCAGTCCACGGGCAATCATGCGGACGTTGAGCCGCTGACTGCAGCGGATACGACGACGTTGTGCGAAATCTATGGCGTATCTTCGGCGGATAAGATTGGCTGGGAAGCGCGTCCGATACTGATTACGGTTGACAAGTACCAGTTCATCTGTTCGATCTACGGCGAAGCGCACGGCGCTGAGGTGATCAAGGATAACAACTATTCTGGACAGTTCTGCCTGCACTTTACGGGCTCCAAAACGCATAATAGCGGTGAGACGCTTGATCGCCATAAGAAGGCGATTGCGGAAGCGGCAACCATCCTGACGAAGATGGGCAAGAAGCTGCAAAAGGGAACGCCCTAACTCAATAAGCCCCCCAATCCCCTCTTTTGCAGGAGCGGCGCTGAAAATGCGCCGCTCCTGTCGGTTTTGGAAGAAAAAGACGAATACGTATTTACAATACGTGCAAATGCTGGTATAATCAAATTGTTCGGAGGTGGAGCGTATGCCGATGAAAGCGCAGGAGGCGATACGGCGGCTGAAAAGAGAAGGCTGGATTGAAGTTCGCCAAACCGGTTCACATAAACAGTTTATAAAAAATGGAAAACGAATGACCGTGCCCGATCATCGAGGGGATTTATCGCCCGGTGTAGAGAAAAACATTAAACAGATGGCCGGATGGATATAATGTTTCCGAAGGAGTGAGCAGCATGAAAAGACCCAGCGAATATACCTTTGCGGCGGTGTTTGAAAAAGAGGCGGACGGCCGATACAGCGTCAGCTTTCCGCAGTTGGAAGGATGCTTTACGGAAGGGGACACCTTCGAGGACGCGCGCCGGATGGCCGTGGATGCAATGAGCCTGCACCTGTACGGCATGGAACAGGATGGGGAAACCATCCCGAAAGCCAATCTGGAGCTTCAAGCGGAGGGAGGCCTTGTTGTGCCGATTACGGCATGGATGACGCCGTTCAGAGATGAAATGGAGAACCGCGCGGTGAAAAAGACGCTGACCATTCCGGCGTGGCTTAACGACGCGGCGGAAAGGCATGGCGTGAATTACAGCCAGATTCTGCAAAGCGCGCTGAAGGACTATCTGGGCGTGTATCATCCTTGAATTTTGGCTTGACAATCCCCGCGTTTCTGGCTATAATAAACCCGATATGCAAAGGCGATGACGTGCAAAGAGCCGAAGCGAATCATGCGGAAAGCGAGCCGGGGAGGGTGCAAGCCCGGTGCGCAGGCGGTTCGGCAGCCCTGCAACGAGTTCCCGGCGAGGAGCCGGGCGTTTGACCTGCGTTACGGGTTGCAAGAGGGCGCGCTTGCCCGTTTGGGCGCGCGTCAACCGGAGTGGTACCGCGAATCAACGTCTGTTCGTCCCCGGACGGCAGGCGTTTTCATTTACCCAAAAAACGGGTATCACCTGAAATAAAGGAGAGAAACAACCATGAAGAAGATGACTTCCGGCGAATTGCGCAGCATGTGGCTCAATTTCTTCAAGAGCAAGGGCCATGCCGTGATTCCCAGCGCCTCCGTGATCCCGGAGAACGACCCGACCGTTCTGTTCACCACCGCGGGCATGCATCCGCTCGTCCCGTATCTGCTGGGCAGCAAGCACCCGGCCGGCACCCGCCTGACCGACGTGCAGAAGTGCATCCGCACCGGCGATATCGACGAGGTGGGCGATGCGTCCCACCTGACGTTCTTCGAGATGCTGGGCAACTGGTCGCTGGGCGATTATTTCAAGAAGGAAATGATCGCCTGGAGCTGGGAGTTCCTGACCAGCCCGGAGTACCTCGGCCTTGACAAGGACAAGCTGGCGTTCACCGTCTTCGAGGGCGAGGGCGACATCCCGCGCGACGAGGAAGCCGCCAACTATTGGATGGAAAACGGCGTGAAGAAGGAGAATATCTACTTCCTCCCGCGCGAGCATAACTGGTGGGGCCCGGCGGGTCAGACCGGCCCCTGCGGCCCGGACACCGAGATGTTCATCATCAAGGATCAGCCGCCGTGCGGCCCGAACTGCTCCCCGGCGTGCTCCTGCGGCCGCTTCCTGGAGATCTGGAACGACGTGTTCATGCAGTATAACAAGACCGCCGACGGTCAGTATGTGCCGATGGCGAAGAAGAACGTCGATACCGGCATGGGTCTGGAGCGCACAGTCTGCACCCTCAACGGCTGCAAGACGGTCTACGAGACGGACGCTTTCACCGGCATCATCGCCAAGATTTCCGAGCTGTCCGGCAAGCACTATGACGACGACGAGGAGACGACCCGCGCGTTCCGCATCGTGGCCGACCACCTGCGCACCTCGACCTTCATCATGGGCGACCCGCGCGGCGTCAGCCCGAGCAACGTCGATCAGGGCTATGTGCTGCGCCGCCTGATCCGCCGCGCCGTGCGCTTTGGCATGGAGCTGGGCATGCCGGAGGGCTTCACCGCCGAGATCGGCAAGGTCGTCATCGACCAGTATGCCGAGGTCTATCCGGAGCTCAAGCAGAACGAGGCGTTCGTGCTGGAGCAGTTCAAGCTGGAGGAGACCCGCTTTGCCCGCACGCTGCGTCAGGGCGAGCGCGAGTTCGAGAAGGCTGTTTCCCGCATGGGCGAGAGCAAGGTCATCGACGGCATGGTGGCCTTCAACCTGTACGCGACCTACGGCTTCCCGATTGAGATGACCCGCGAGCTGGCGAAGGAGCACGGCCTGACCGTGGACGAGGCGGGCTTTGAAAAGCACTTCGCCGAGCACCAGAAGAGCAGCCATGCGGGCGCCGAGCAGCGCTTCAAGGGCGGTCTGGCGGACAGCAGCGCCCAG
>OLPV01003064.1_pt1 | contig 10315 bp, 10 predicted proteins | sample 1671961 | NCBI WGS metagenome assembly OLPV01 (sample SAMEA3136630, study PRJEB25190) | human gut metagenome | biome: human gut; feature: human-associated habitat; material: faeces | place: Austria | collected 2013
CCTCTCCTGTGATGAAACCATAGCCTTTTTCTGCGTTGAACCATTTTACAGTTCCCTTGTTCATGATGTTACCTCCATAAAAATAAAAAGTTAAAAGTCCATCTGACGAAAAAAATCACCAGATTTTACAGACTATATCATGTAATATATAATCTCTAAAAACTAGTGATTTTATATTAAGTATTAAGTGGTCTATGCTTGGATTATATATCCCGGTGGCTGAAATGTCAAGGTGATATGTAAAAAAACAAGGGAGTCTTGAATAAATCGGCCATATCGTGTATGATGGTGAAAGTAGAAATACAGCAAGATAAACGAAAGATAGAAATGAGTTTCAGGAGGAGACAGTTATGATCAATAAACTTATCGAAAAAATCCGCAAGACAAATGCACCTATCGTAGTAGGGCTGGATCCCATGTTAAATTATATTCCGAAACATATCCAGGAAAATGCATTTGCAGAGTTTGGAGAAACACTGGAAGGTGCTGCAGAAGCTATCTGGCAGTTTAATAAAGGAATCGTAGATGCTACTTATGATCTGATTCCAGCAGTAAAACCACAGATTGCAATGTATGAGCAGTTTGGTATTCCTGGACTTATGGCATACAAAAAAACAGTAGACTACTGCAAATCCAAAGATCTGGTAGTGATCGGAGATATTAAACGTGGAGATATCGGTTCCACATCCGCTGCCTATGCTGTAGGACACCTGGGCAAAGTTCAGGTAGGAAGTAAGAAATACGCTGGATTTGATGAAGATTTTGCTACTGTCAATCCATACCTTGGTTCTGACGGTGTCAATCCTTTTATTGATGTCTGCAAAGAAGAAAACAAGGGACTTTTTATCCTTGTAAAAACATCCAATCCTTCCAGCGGAGAATTCCAGGACAGAATCATTGAGGGACGTCCTCTTTATGAGTGGGTAGGTGAGAAGGTTGCTCAGTGGGGCGAAGGATTTATGGGAGACGAATACAGTTATATCGGTGCTGTAGTAGGTGCTACTTATCCGGAAATGGGCAAAGTACTCCGTAAGATCATGCCAAAGACCTTTATCCTGGTACCTGGTTACGGCGCACAGGGTGGTAAAGGTGCAGATCTTGTACATTTCTTTAATGAGGATGGCCTGGGAGCTATTGTCAATTCTTCCAGAGGAATTATTGCAGCTTACAAACAGGAGGCATATGCTTCTTATGGCGAGCTGAATTACGCAGATGCTTCCCGTAAAGCAGTTGAAGTGATGATTGAAGATATCAGCGGAGCACTTCAGAACCGCTGATATCCTGTACAGGAGGAACAGAATCAAAATGAGCGAAAAAACAAAAGAAAGCCTGAAGATTGTCAGCCAGGAAGAAATCGGCAAAAATATTTTCAGCATGTGGCTTCAGGCAGATCATATGGCAGCTAATGCAAAACCAGGGCAGTTCCTTTCTCTTTATACAAGAGACGGAAGCAAACTACTGCCCCGTCCTATCAGTATTTGTGAGATTGACAGAGAAAATGGCAGGATCCGCCTTGTTTACAGAGTAACAGGAAAGGGTACCGGAACAGAGGCTTTTTCCAGACTTCATCCGGGAGTGGTTATAGAGACTCTTGGACCTCTCGGAAATGGATTCCCACTTAAAGAAGCAGAAGGTAAGAAAGTATTTCTTATTGGTGGAGGAATCGGAATCCCGCCCATGCTGGAGACTGCAAAAGAACTGAATGCAGACAAGACTGCAGTTCTGGGATACAGAGACGAGCTGTTTCTGAAAGATGAATTTGAGAAATATGCAGATGTTTATGTGGCGACAGAAGATGGAAGCGCAGGAACCAGAGGAAATGTTCTGGATGCTATCCGGGAAAATGCCCTGAAAGCAGACGTGATCTTTGCCTGTGGTCCTACGCCTATGCTTCGTGCCTTAAAGAGTTACGCAGAAGAAAATAACATCACCTGCTGGATTTCCATGGAAGAGCGTATGGCATGTGGAATTGGAGCATGTCTTGCCTGTGTATGCAAGTCCAAAGATATTGACAGTCATTCACAGGTTCATAACAAACGTGTCTGCAAAGACGGTCCTGTATTCCTGAGCACGGAGGTAGAGTTATGAACAGAACAAGTGTAAATCTTGCAGGTGTGGAACTTAAAAATCCAGTGATGACAGCGTCAGGAACCTTCGGTTCCGGTGCAGAATACAGTGAGTTTGTAGATCTGAACAAACTGGGCGGTGTTGTTACCAAAGGTGTGGCCAACGTTCCATGGCCCGGCAATCCTACCCCCAGAGTTACAGAGACTGCCAGTGGCATGCTCAATGCCATCGGACTTCAGAATCCGGGAATTGATCTTTTCTGCAAAAGAGACATTCCATTTCTGAAACAATATGATACAAAAATCATTGTCAATGTATGTGGCCATGCACCGGAAGAATATCTGGCAGTAGTAGAAAGGCTGGCAGACGAACCGATTGATATGATGGAGATCAATATTTCCTGCCCAAATGTAAATGCAGGATTTCTGGCTTTCGGTCAGGATGCACATCATGTGGAAGAACTGACCGGACAGATCAAAAAAATCGCAAAACAGCCGGTGATCATGAAACTGACACCGAATGTAACGGATATTACAGAGATTGCAAAGGCAGCGGAAGCCGGTGGTGCAGATGCGGTATCACTGATCAACACACTGACCGGTATGAAGATTGATATTAACAGAAAGACCTTTGCCCTGGCAAATAAAACCGGTGGTGTATCCGGTCCGATCGTAAAACCGATTGCTGTCCGCATGGTCTATCAGGTGGCACAGGCAGTCAACATTCCAATCATCGGTATGGGTGGTATCTCCTGTGCAGAAGATGCAATCGAATTCATCCTTGCCGGAGCAAGCGCCGTATCCGTGGGAACGGCCAACTTCCACAATCCTGCAGTGACGATGGAAGTGATCGACGGAATCGAAGCCTATATGAAGAAAAACGGTTTCTCATCCGTAAAAGATATGGTTGGTATTGTCAAATAGTAAATTTATTAATTTACCACTTGAAAGTAACAGAACCTTTTGCTATAATAAGAGCCGACAAAGGCGTCAGAAGAAAGAAATATTTCTTCTGGCGCCTTTTGCGTAAGATTAAAAAGCGTAAGAAAAAAGGAGGATGTTATTATGAACGCAGGAGACACTGGATTTATGTTGATCTGCACGGCACTGGTATTTTTTATGACACCGGGTCTTGCCTTTTTCTATGGAGGGCTGGTGCGAAGAAAAAATGTGGTAAATACCATGATGGCGTGTACCTTTATCATGGGACTTTCCGTAGTTATGTGGATACTTTTCGGATATTCCCTCTCTTTTGGTGGCAATCACGGCGGAATAATCGGTGATTTCCGATGGTTTTGCCTGAACGGAATCGGAATGGATGATGCAGGACCGTATGCGGCAACGATTCCTCATTTTGTTTATATTGCCTTTCAGATGATGTTTGCAATGATCACACCGGCGCTGATTACGGGATCCCTGGTGGGAAGGGTAAAATTCAAAGCCCTGTTTTTCTTTGTTCTGTTCTGGTCGATTCTGGTATACTATCCGATGGCACATATGGTATGGGGCGAAGGCGGATTCCTGGCAGAGATCGGTTCCGTGGATTTTGCCGGCGGTAATGTGGTTCATATCAGTTCCGGTGTGAGCGCACTGGTATTTGCCATCGTACTGGGAAGAAGAAAAGGTTATGAAAATACAGCATATAGAGTACATAATATACCGTTTGTAGCGCTGGGAGCATTTCTATTATGGTTCGGCTGGTTTGGATTCAACGCGGGAAGCGCATTGGCAGCGAATGGTTTGGCAGCACATGCATTTTTGACGACAGCGGTGTCCAGTGCCAGTGCGATGCTGACTTGGATGTTGATCGATGTGATCAAGGACGGAAAACCGACACTGGTTGGTGCGTCCACCGGACTGGTCATCGGTCTGGTGGCCATCACACCGGGAGCAGGATTTGTTCCAATCTGGTCTTCTTTCCTGATCGGTGGACTGGTAAGCCCGATTTGCTGCTTTACGATTTCTGCAATTAAAGGGAAACTGAAAATTGATGATGCACTGGATGCCTTCGGATGCCATGGAATCGGCGGTATCTGGGGAGGTATCGCAACCGGAATCTTTGCAAAAAGTTCCATTAACCCGGTGGCACGCTGGGACGGACTGATCTTCGGAGAGTATTGGCTCTTTGTCGCACAGATTGTCGGCATCGTTGTGACGGCAGCGGTTGCTATTGTCGGAACACTGATCTGTCTGTGGCTAGTAAAACGCATTACGCCGATCCGCGTCAGCGACAAAGAAGAGAGAATCGGTCTGGATATCTCTGAACAGGGTGAAAGTGCGTATCCGACCTTCAATGGACTGGATTCATAAAAAGGAGAACAGAAAATTATGATGATAAAAGTAGAAGCCATCGTCAGAGAGGAAGTCTTTGATGATGTCAAACAGGCGTTAAATGATATCAAAGTTAATGGCATCACCGTATCTCAGGTTATGGGATGTGGTACTCAACGTGGATATAAAAAACTGGTTCGTGGAACTCAGGTGGATGTGGTCATGCAGCCGAAGATCAAATTTGAGATCGTGGTATCTTCCGAAGAATGGGAGAAAAAGACGATCGAGGCGATCCAGAAAGCAGCGTATACTGGAGAGGTGGGAGACGGAAAAATCTTCAGCTATGAGATTCGGACAGCGATGAAGATCCGGACAAAAGAGACAGGATATGATGCGTTGAATTAAACTAAGAGAACGGCGGTTTTTCACTGCCGTTCTTTTGGCATATATACGGAAAAGCGCAGGTTCACGCAACAGTTGAAAAAAAGTGCGTAACGTAGTATACTTATCATAGATATGGAAAAATTCGGGCGCACGCCGCAAAACAGGAGGATGACAGAGCATGGAACAGTATAAGCAGGATTTTATTAAATTTATGGTAGAGAGTGACGTATTAAAATTCGGTGACTTTACGCTCAAAAGCGGAAGAAAATCGCCGTTCTTTATGAATGCAGGTGCTTATGTAACAGGATCTCAGCTGAAGAGACTGGGTGAGTATTATGCAAAAGCAATTCATGATACTTACGGAGATGATTTTGACGTATTATTCGGACCGGCTTACAAAGGAATTCCTCTTGGCGTTGTAACGGCTATCGCCTACAGTGAACTTTATGGAAAAGAAGTATGTTACTGTTCCGACAGAAAAGAAGAAAAAGACCACGGTGCAGATAAAGGAAGCTTTCTGGGAAGTAAATTAAAAGACGGTGACAGAGTCATCATGATCGAGGATGTTACAACTTCCGGAAAATCCATGGAGGAGACTGTGCCAAAAGTAAGAAATGCAGCAGATGTAACAATCGTTGGTCTGATGGTATCCCTGAATCGTATGGAAGTAGGAAAAGGCGGAAAAAAATGTGCACTGGATGAAATTAAAGATCTGTACGGATTTGACACAGCAGCGATCGTGTCCATGGCTGATGTGGTAGAATGCCTGTATAACAAAGAATGTAACGGAAAAGTAGTGATCGACGATACATTAAAAGCAGCCATCGATGCATATTATGAACAGTACGGTGCAAAATAGAAGGGAAAGAGGTAAAAGATATGAGTAATGAAAAAATTTACCGAACAATTTCCCACAGCGGCGGTGCCAGCCTTGCACTTGGCATCGTGGTACTGGTGACAGGAATTGTCTCCGGTGTGCTGATGATCGTAACAGGAGCAAAACTTCTGAAACAGAAATATCAGATTACTTTTTAGAAAGAAGGCAGCCAGAGTACGGGGATCAAGGGGTAAAAAAGAAGTGAAAGATGAAACAAAAAACAGAATCCGGGTTATAAGCTGGATTCTGTTTGTGATTTATATAGGATTGCTGGTCTATTTTCTGTTCCTTTCGGAGGAGTACGGAAGGACAAGCTTTGATCAGCGGATATATCGATACAATCTGACACCGTTTCAGGAAATCAAAAGATTCTGGATCTATCGTCACCGGGTAGGATTCTGGGTGGCATTTCTGAATCTGGCGGGAAATGTGATCGGTTTCCTGCCGTTTGGATTCTTTCTTCCGATTCTGAGCAGACGCTTACGAAACGGAGCTGTGGTAACAGCTCTTGGATTTGGCTTAAGTCTTCTGGTGGAATCGATCCAGCTGGTTTTTAAAGTGGGATGTTTTGATGTGGACGATCTGATCTTAAATACACTGGGTGTATTGCTCGGGTATCTGTCCTTTTGGATCTGTAACGGGATAAGGAGAATGATTTATGAGAAGAAAATTTAAATACACATTTACCAGAAAAGAAGAGACAGAGGGCGGTTTTTCTTCACTGATTTTTGCCGGCTGCTCGCTGCTGCTGTTTCTGGTATCTGCGTGTCTCTCTTTTTTCTGGGAAGGGAAAGCAGAAAGCTGGATCGGAGCGCTTGGTCTGATGGCAGTGCTTTTTTCGGTCAGCGGCTTTGTGATCGGAATGAAGAGTTTTAAAGAAAAAGGAAAAAATTATCGGTTCAGTGTGATGGGGGCGATGGCAAACGGAGTGATCTCCGTGGGCTGGCTGGCACTGATCCTGATTGGATTATAAAACGAGAACAAGTAAAAAGAAATGTAGAGGGATTGCCTGTGGATGAATTAGCAAAAGAAAGATATGATCTGGCTGTGGAAAGGATCCGCGAGATCCGGGAGGAAAAGACGGTGGCAGAGCCGTATCTGGAATTTTTTACAAAAACAGCCGGGTTTCTCGAAGAGATGATCTGCCTGCGCGACCGGGTGGAAGCCGGAGAGATGAAAAAACTGTCCCTGGAAGAGCTGCGCCGGGAGAATACGCAGTGCTATCAGTATATTCTGCCGGAGAACTATCCGACTTCCTATGCAAGTCCGGATTATGCGGCAAAGATGCTGGGAGAAGATCTGGGTGTACTGTTAAGCTTCCTGTATACGGAACTTCGAGGTATGATCGTGTATGCCTGGGAACAGAAAGAATGGGATTTTCTGGTAGGATTGGAACTGTTTTTACAGGTGTATAGTGAGTTTGAGGGCGGAGAAGTACCGACCAGGGAAAACGTGAGGAAAATCTTATACTGGTATGTGAACGATTACTGTCAGGAAATGGTAGAAGAACGGATACGCCAGGCGGTGGATCCGGCTCTGGATTTTGCAGTAAAGATCATAAAAGGTGCAGATCTGACGGATCTGCGTTATCTGTATCAGTTTGGCGAATATGTGACCGAAGAGGAAGAAAAGACCGCCGCCTTTTTAAATACATTGCCGGAAGAAGAAATTATTGCGATGGCGCGCACCTATACGGAAGGCTATCGGATAGGCTTTATCGCTACCGGCAAAGATCTGTCCAGAAAGAAAACCGTGAATATTCGGTATGTGCTGGGATTTGAGCGGATGATCCGTGCTGCGATTACGCAGTTTGAGCAGATGGGATTACAGCCGGTGATCTACCGGAGTGCTGTGCACATGGTAAATAAGGGACTGCACCGGATCGGCTATTACGGAGCGATTCCGAATCCGCAGTTTGACTATGACCACCGTAACGATATTGCACTGTATCTGGATGATGATTTTGTCAGCCGGAAGCTTCGGGCAACCCGCGGGGCATATGAAACTTATAAGGAACTGGCGGGCGTGCATGCCGGACCTGCCGTTGTGGAAATCTTCGGAGAACGGCCATTTGTACCGGAGACCTGTGAATATGCGATGAAGCTTACGGAAAAGCAGCAGAAGTTAAAAGTGCATATGCAAAATGAGATTGGTCAGATTACGAACCGCTATATCAAAGGCGAGGAGAGAAGTTTCACGATCATCGCCTATCCGGTACCGGCGATCGGAGATCAGTTTGAAGAAATCTTTCGTGAGACGGTAAAAATCAATACGTTGGACTATAATCTGTATCAGCAGATTCAGCAAAAGCTGATCGATGCACTGGATCTTGGAACGAGTGTGCATATTCTGGGAAAAGGTGAAAACCGAACAGATCTGCGTGTACAGCTACACAAGCTGGAAGATCCGGAAAAACAGACAAATTTTGAAAACTGCGTGGCAGATGTCAATATCCCGGTGGGAGAAGTCTTTACCTCCCCGAAACTGACGGGAACAAACGGAAAACTGCATGTAACAAAAGTTTATCTCAATGAGCTGCAGTATCAGAATCTGGAACTGGTTTTTACAGATGGAAAGATTACAGAGTATAGCTGCACCAATTTTGATTCCGAAGAGGAAAATAAAAAATATATCCGGGAAAATATTCTCTATCATCACCCGACACTTCCGATGGGTGAGTTTGCGATCGGAACCAACACAACGGCATACCGGGTGGCGAGAGAATATGGTATCGAGGCGAAACTTCCGATTTTGATTGCAGAAAAGACGGGACCGCACTTTGCGGTGGGGGATACCTGTTACAGCTGGGCGGAAGATACGAAAGTATATAATCCGGATGGAAAAGAAATCATAGCAAGAGATAATGAAGTTTCAATTCTGAGAAAAGAAGATGTGAGCAAAGCATATTTGGGCTGTCACACCGATATCACGATTCCGTATGATGAACTGGGAGCCATCCTGGTTGAGACAGCGGATGGAAGAGAGATTCCGCTGATTCAGGACGGAAGATTTGTTCTTGCGGGAACAGAAGAATTGAATAAAGAGCTGGACGCACTGGAAAAATAAAAAAGTACACAGAGGATAAAAAAGCGACCGGAAATCAGAGAGAACCTTGAAAAGTTCTGAGTTGATTTCCGGTCGCTTTTTGAAATTTGAGCAGATAAAATAAAAATTGACAGAAATTACAGGCAATGCTAATGTAAAAGAGAAAAAAAGCAAAAAACACAGTAACTATTCAGTAGCCACTGTACCGCGAAGTGTTTTGGCATGAATATGCCAAAATCCTGAGACATACAAGCCAAAATGCCATCACCGAAGGTGATTTTAAATGCATTTTGGCTCGTAACTGTGAAGGTACTGAACAGTTACAAAACACAAAATAATACATAAATACACAGGAAACAGCAAGAGGAGGTATCAAAAGATGAAAGTAGGAGTCATTGGATGTGGCGGAATGGGAACTACTCATTATCTGTCCTTAAAAGTTCTGTCTTCCCAGATGGATGTGGAAGTGGTCGCACTGGCAGACTGCCGGGAAGAATTTTTACAGAAAGCAGCAGCAGAATTTCCCGAAGCACGGACATATACATATGGAATGGAGCTGATCGAACGTGAAAATCTGGATGCAGTACATATCTGCCTTCCAAGCTACCTGCATACAGAGCATGCCGTAGCAGCGATGAAAAGGGGCATGCATGTGCTGGTGGAAAAACCGGTCTGCCTGACAAGAGAAGAGGGAGAATGTCTTTTACAGGCACAAAAAGAAACCGGAGTGAAAGTCATGGTAGGACAGGTGGTGCGTGCCTTTGACGAATACCGTTATCTGAAGGAAGTGTACGATAACCAGACGCTCGGAAAACTCAAATCGATCGTGATGCAGCGTGTGAGCGGCAATGTCCGCTGGGGATTTGAGGGATGGTTCCATGATGAGAAAAAGAGCGGTTCGGTCGTGCTGGATCTTCACATCCATGATCTGGATTTCCTAAGATACATGCTGGGAGAGCCGGATGATTTTGAAGTGCGGGCGACGACATTTGACTCCGGTATGATCAATCAGGTAATTACCACCTATGAGTTCGGCGATGTATTTGCCACGGCGGAAGGGGTATGGGATGTGTCTCCGACACCGAAGTTCCAGGCGGGATTCCGGGCGTATTTTGAGGACGGAACCGTTTACTTTAATCAGGCAGGACAGCCGGGACTTGCGGTATACAAAGATGACGGAACAGAGATCATTCCGGAACTTCATCCGGAGTATGAAGGACAGACGAATACCGGTATCAACATCACGAACCTCGGACCATATTATACAGAGATCAAGTATTTTCTGGAATGTCTGCAGGATGGAAAAGAAATCACTCTCGCGCCGCTTCAGGAAGGCGTAAAATCCGTAGAACAGGCATTGGAAGAGTGGGAAGCTGCGAAGCTGTATCTTCGTGAGAAAAAAGAAATGTATATCTGAGAAATACAGGAGGGAACATATGCGGGTAGGAGTGGTCGTCCGTATGGAAGCGGACACAGATATTGATGAAAAATTTGCGGAAGTCCGTGCGATGGGCATGGAGAGCTGTCAGCTGGTATGCTGGGAGCGGAAAATTATCAACGATGAGAAGGCAGCGGAAGCGATTCTGGCGGCAGCCGAAAAACACGGGATTACTATCAGTGCATTCTGGTGTGGCTGGGGCGGACGTAAAGTCTGGGATTTTTATGATGGTCA
>OLPV01003067.1_pt1 | contig 10303 bp, 5 predicted proteins | sample 1671961 | NCBI WGS metagenome assembly OLPV01 (sample SAMEA3136630, study PRJEB25190) | human gut metagenome | biome: human gut; feature: human-associated habitat; material: faeces | place: Austria | collected 2013
TCTTGGGCAGGTTAAGCGTGGTTTCCGCCGCGGCATCCAGACCACCGATATGCGTCACCATAACCGCCGGATCGATGCGGCCGGATGCGGTCAGCTCGAGCGATTCGATCATATCCGCGGTGTTGCCGCCGGTCGTGCCCATAACATGCGTGGAATTATAGTGTACATCATAAAAGTTCATCTTGGCAGAGAACTGCTTGTCGGTCGGGCCCGCGAAGAAGTTCAGACAGCCATCGCGGCCAAGCACGGCGCTGCACAGTTCAACGACTGCCGCAACCGGCGCGTAGCAGAATACATCGTCAAAACCGGTACCGCCGGTCATTTCGCGCAGCTCTGCCGCCGGATTCTCCATCTTGCCGGTGTTGACAAAGTGCAGGTCGATGCCGTCCTTCTCCTTGACCTCGGCAGGCGGGAACAGCGCCTCGGCGCGTGCCAGACGGTCTTCGTTGACATCGGTCACAACGACCATGGACGGACGGACGTCACGGTGCAGCGCATACGTCAGCGCACCCAGACCCATCGGACCGGCACCTGCCATGATGGCCAGCTTGCCGCCCTTTTTAATACCCATTTCGTGGTGATAAACACCCATCTTGGTGTGATAAGCGGCGTTGAACGCACCGATCGAGCAGCTCATCGGCTCGGCAAGAGACGCCTCGTAGTAGGCACGCCCCTTGTACTCGAGCAGGCAGCCAAGTTCCATAACCTCAGCCGGAATGATGCAGTAGGTCGCATCGCCGCCGAAGAACTCATAGGAGTATCCGGGGCTCCACATCGTACCCTTGTAGTTGAGCGCCGGCTGCAGCGTGAACTTCATACCCGGCTTGAACTTATCCTGATGCTTCGCGCCAACCTTGACGATATCGCCCGCAAACTCGTGACCCATGATGGCCGGATGCTCGGCAACATCGGGATGCACGCGCTTGTGCTCGGTACCAAGGATCGCGCACTTGTAGGTGGACATGCAGATGCTGTCGGATACGACCTTGACCAGGATTTCGTCGTCACGGATTTCCGGCAGCTCAAAGGTATCCAGACGCAGATCATTCGCAGCATGCAGACGTACAGCCCTTGCTTTCATAATAATAACTCTCCTTTATCACTTAGGCAATAGATTTCAACAATTACAGCTTGGAAAAACGTACTTTCGGAAGCAGCTCCTCGATAACCGAGCGCTCGGCGGCCTGTGTGCCGCTGCACATGACATTCGCAGCTCCGGTCGCAGTCGAGAGACGGACAGCGTCCTCCTCGCTCATATCCTGCGACTCGGCATACGCCAGCGCGGCCACCACGCTGTCACCCGCACCGACCGTACTGCCGACCGGAACCTTGAGTCCCTCAGCATAAATCGTGCTGCCCTTGCGCAGATACAGCGCGCCGCGTCCGCCCAGCGAGATAACCACCCGTTCGATGCCGCTCTCCAGCAGCTTTTGACCCTCTGCGGTCAACTCTTCGATGGTTTCCAGTTTTTTGCCCGCCAGACGCGACAGCTCATCATCATTCGGCTTGATGAGGTACGGCGCGGCCTTTAAGCCTTCTGCCAGTAAAGCGCCGTCCGCATCGAGGAACACCCGCGCACCTGCTTTTTTGCATGCGCTCGTCCACACGCGGTAGGTGTCCTGCGGTGCGCCCTTCGGCAGACTGCCCGCCAGCACCACGATGTCGCCTGCGTGCACCTTAGCCAGAAGGTCGTTCAGCAGCGCATCTAAATCTGCGTCCGTGATGGTCAGCCCCGGCTCGTTGATGTCGGTATTCGTGTGACCGACCCGGTCAATGATTTTGATATTCGTGCGGGTCTGCCCCTCAACGAACCGGAACTGCGTGGTGAAATTCTCGTTTTCGAGCAGCTTTTCGAGCGTTCTGCCGCTCTCACCACCCAGAATGCCGACTGCGCGGCTGTCTCCGCCAAGTTTGGCAATCACCTTGCTCACGTTGATGCCCTTGCCGCCGGGATCCGTGCGCATTTCCGTGATGCGGTTGACCGTGTCAAGCGCCATACCCGGAATTTCTACCGTTTTATCCAATGCGGGGTTGAGTGTTACCGTATAGATCATGGAATGACCCCTTTCAGATATTTGAAACTGTTGAAACGAAAGCTATAATTATAATACCAACAGTCCGCGTAAGCGTCAATCTGTTATTTCAACAAATAATCGCTTTCGTTTTTGTGATGATTCACAAGAGCGCATTCTCTCTGTAAATTCTGTTCTGCGTGCAAAAGGAGCGGCAATGCAGAATATTTTCCGCATTACCGCTCCCTTTTATGCTTAATCTCCGTGTTCTGAGAACAAACGATCCAGCTTTTCTTCCAACAGCCGCACGGCTGCGTCGCGCTGACCGATCCGCAGGCGCTCGATCAGCTCAGGCTCCTCGATCAGCTGTGCGCTCACCATGCGCATGACCTCCACCGGAATCGGATCATCGGTATCCGGCGCAAGCAGCACAAATGCCCCCATAATCATCTTTCCGGCCTCGTAGACCGGCGGCTGTGCCTGTAAATAGCCGAATCGGCAATCCGATACCGCCTTTGTCCTGCAATGCAGCAGCAGCGCGAACAGCGGCTTGATATAGGTATCGCCCATGGCTTCCCGTCGGCGCAGCTGCTGCGCCACCAGACGCGATGCGTCCTCATTCGGGCAGAACAGACGGCTTGCCGCGTCAATCAGGCCCTGCCGCGAAACCGGTTTGCACACAGTCCGGATGCATAAATGGTCGAGCATCTGCACCATCGAGCGCGTGAGGCGATAGGTGTAGCGCAGGCCGCCTTCGGCCGTCGAGGCGGCAGACGGCTCTGCCGGTGTGCCGGTCCGCACGGTGCCGTTCAGCCGCTGCACCGCATCCCGCAGAAGGGCGCGGTCCGGCTCGAGCAACGCGGGATTGACCGTAATCGACGGATACGCCAGCTCGAGCGGCACGGTTGCAATCACAAGGTCGATGCCGCGGCTGTGCAGCTGCTCCGGATCGAGTTCGCGCACCGAACAGCAGCCGTCCACCTTGAGGGTCGGGAATTCGCCCTCGATACGCGAAGCCAGAAATCGACTTGAGCTCATACCCAGCGGGCACGCAACCACCACGCGGGCGGCCTGCCGCAGTGCGCCGTTCTGCTCGAGCACCGCGCCAAAGTGCATGGCAAGATATGCCGCTTCGCTGTCCGGAATGTGCGGCAACGCCAGTTCCATCTCGACGGTGTCGCATGCGGCGCGTGTTGCCGCCCACAGCTGCGGATATTCACGCTGAATCGTGTCCAGCTGCGGATTATCCATGTGAATCTGCTCACGCACGCGCAGTAGCATCGGCCGTAAATGCGTAAACAGGTTGTCTCTCAGCGATGCATAGCCCGAGAAATCCACGCGCATCGCGCGTCCTACCTCGCTGATCAGCCGTCCGGTCAGATGGCGCAGGTGCATCTCGCCGGCTCCCCATTTTTCGCCATCGTCACCGGTGATATACGCTGCCAGATACTGCTCTAAATACTGTACTTCCTCGGTCGGCAGCGTCAGGCCGAACGCCTGTCCCAAAGCTGCCCCTAACCGCTGTGCGGCGTTTTCCGGCGGATGAACTACGGCAGACGAACCGCCCTGTTCGCGCAGCTGCTGCACTGCCAGCGTGCAGTGGATGGCAAGCGTCAGAAAACCCGCATCCGGCAGCCGGAGCTTCTCCTTCTGCTCGAACTGCTGCAGCACCTGCCATACCCGCTCGGCGATTTTCGTATTCAGCAGCGCGGCAAATGCGCCGCCTGCAGCAAAATTACCGCGCAGCACCGCCTGCAGCTCTTCTTCGGTCAGGCTGCTCTGAAGCAGCGCGGCAGCGGCGCGGCGGCAGGACAGCTTTTCGCCCTTGAGCCATACGCCCACACCGGGTCGGCGGTGCAGCGTCACCGCATACGAGGATACCCACTGCCCGATTTCGTCCAGATCGGCGGCCAGTGTGCTCTCGGAGACGAGCAGCTCCCGCGCCAGTGCTGCGGTTTTCATCGGCTCACGCGCCTGCAGCAGCATACCGAGCAGCTTTTGCCGCCGCTGACGGCGCGGCAGCTCCGCGTAGACTGTGCTGCCGTTCAGCAGCGCGCGCATTTGCTCCCGGCGTGCGGGCGACTCGTCCAGCAGCAGTCCCTGTCCCGGACTGCGTACAAAGCGATAGCCTGCCGCGGCAATCCATTGCTCCACACTCGGCAGCTCACGCAGCACCGTGCGGCGGCTCACGCTGATGCTCTCCGCGAGCATCGCCGCCGTCACCCAGCCCTGCGGCAGCGTCAGCAGACGGTCGATTAACTTTTGTCCGTTCGCAGTCAGCGAAGGCAGGGTTTCAGACATCGGGATGGCTCCTTTCTATAAAATCCAACAGGTTTAGAATGGAAAATGAATGTCACTGTCAGCATAGTGCATTCATTTGTAAATTCATTTGCAATCGTGTATACGTTAATTCTCCCTTTTCCATTCTCAATTACTTATCTCTATGATACCACATTCTAAAATGACAGCACAAGTGACACTGTTCCGTATCCTGCGTTTTTTGTCACCATCTTCCGGTGACACAACTCCGACAACCCGCTCTGCTGTCACCTCTGTTCTGTGCAGACTGCACAAGCAGCCATCCTTTCCCCTGCGCGTTTTCGACAGTCTTACGACATTTGTCACCATTCGCCGGTGACATCAGTCACTATAGTTTCCCTTGCCAGACCCGGATTCCGCCTGTACAATATAATCAAACGAAACGAAGGCGACTCCCCGAATCCCGCAAGTCATGCGGCAACACAGATAAGGAGTTGAAAAGCTATGAAAAACGCAATTTCCCGTTTTGGCAAGTTTTTGAGCGGCATGGTTATGCCGAACATCGGTGCATTTATTGCATGGGGCTTCCTCACAGCGCTGTTCATCGAAAAGGGCTGGTTCCCGAACGAACGGCTCAGCTCGATGGTCTCACCGATGCTGAGCTACCTGCTGCCCATTCTCATCGCCGGTCAGGGCGGCTATATGGTCGCAAAGGAACGCGGCCGCGTCATTGCCTGCATCGCCGTTATCGGCTGCATCTGCGGCTCGGACTACACCATGCTGATGGGTGCGATGGTGATGGGCCCGCTGGCAGGCTGGGTCATCAAGCAGTTTGACAACCGCGTGGAGGAGCACATTCCCGCCGGTTTTGAAATGCTGGTCCACAATTTCTCCATCGGCATCCTCGGCATGCTGCTGGCGATCCTCGGCTACTACGTTATCGGCCCGTTTATGACCGCCATTCTCACCGTACTTACCGCAGGCGTTGATTTTCTGGTCAGCCACAGCCTGCTGCCGCTGGTTTCCATCTTTATTGAACCGGCAAAGGTGCTGTTCCTAAACAACGCCATCAACCACGGTATTTTCAACCCAATTGGCGTCAGCCAGGCTGCAGAGGCCGGCCGCTCCATCATGTACATGCTCGAGACCAATCCCGGTCCCGGTCTGGGCGTTCTGCTGGCGTACTGCCTGTTCTGCAAGGACAAGACCACACGTCAGTCCGCTCCCGGCGCGGTTGTCATTCACCTGCTCGGCGGTATCCACGAGATCTACTTCCCGTACATTCTGATGAATCCGATCATCATTCTGGCTCCGATCGCGGGCAACTTCTGCGCGATCCTGTTCTACACCATGACCGGTGCCGGTCTGTCCGGCCCGGCATCCCCCGGTTCGATCATTGCCTACATGGCGATGGCGTCGCGTGACTCCGTTCTGACGGTATTTATCGGCGTTGTCCTTGCAGCTGCCGTATCGTTTGTACTCTCGTCTGTCATTCTCAAAGCAACTTCCGGCAATGCGCAAAACCTCAGCGAAGCGCAGGCCAAAATGCAGGACATGAAGGCGCAGGCCAAGGGTGAAGCACCCGCAGCCATCGAATCCGCACCGGTAAACGCCGGTGACGTGCACAAGATCGTCTTTTCGTGCGACGCAGGCATGGGGTCGAGCGCGATGGGCGCGACCAAGTTCCACAACCGCATCAAGGCCGAGCGTCCGGAGCTGATCGTCACCAACTCCAGTGTAGATAACGTACCTGCTGACGCAGATATCGTTGTCTGCCAGCGTGTTCTCGCCGAGCGTGCCCGCAGGAGTGCACCGCAGGCACAGATCATCACCATTGGCAACTTCCTTGCGGACCCGAATCTGGACACCCTGTACCAGACGCTGACTGCTGCACCTGCCGCGAAAGCCGCGGCTCCCGAAACCACTGACGAACCTGCCGCGCAGGATCAGGGCCTTGTAATCCAGGCCGAGGACATTCAGCTTGGCTTACCCTCTGTTGATAAGGAAACCGCGATCCGCGCCGCAGGTGCGCTGCTTGCCAAACGCGGCTATGTCGATGCCGACTACGCCGATGCAATGGTCGAGCGCGAAAAGCTCGTTACCACCTACATGGGCATGGGCGTTGCCATCCCGCACGGCACGAGCGAAAAGAAATCCACCGTCAAGAAATCCGGCGTTGTCATGCTGCAGTACCCGGACGGCGTAGACTTCGGTGACGAGAAAGCATACCTCATTTTCGGCATTGCCGGTGTCGGTGATGCACACCTTGACCTGCTCGCCCATGTCTGCGAGGTCCTCGAGGACGAGGAGGCGCTTGAAATGATGAAGAAAACCCCGGATATCAAGTTTGTACTGACCCACCTGCAGTAAAAGGAGAGATTTTCATGAAACAGTTTACCATCACCATTCAGGATAAGGAAGGTCTGCACGCCCGTCCGGCCGGTCTGCTGAGCAAGGCCGCCAAGGGATTCCAGTGCGCGGTAACGCTCACCAAGGGCGAAAAGACCGCTGACCTCAAGAAGATTTTCGCAGTAATGGGTCTGGCCGTCAAGGGCGGCGACAGCATCACTGTTACCTGCGACGGCACGGACGAGGAAGCTGCAGCGGCTGCGCTCGAGAAGATGTTCGCTGAGATCAAGTAACTGAATTTCGACACAATCAAACCTGAAAAACCAGGAGAGGGATAACCTCTCCTGGTTTTTCCTGTTCCGAACGCAAAGGGTCTCCCGCCGAATGGCGGGAGACCCTTTCTATTTTACCGGCTTATTTACCGGTCTTTTCACACAGCTTCTGCATGATAACAGCTACCTGTGCACGGGTGGCCGTGCCCTGCGGGTCAAAACGGTTGCCCGATTTGCCGCTCAGCAGACCAGCCTTCTGCATTCTGGTTACAGCGTCCTTCGCGTAAGCGCGGATGCTTGCGCTGTCGGCAAATGCAGCTGCACTGCCGGTTTCCTCTACCTTGGTGCCGGTGGCGGTCAGATAATTATCCATGATAACCGCAGCCTGCTCACGGGTGATGAGCGCATTCGGATTGAAATGCGAAGCGTCCACGCCGGAAACGATCTTGTTGGCTGCTGCCCAGTTGACGTATGCGTTGTAGTACATTTTGCTGTCTACGTCGGCAAACTGGCTCTGGGTGTTGTACGCGGAGATGTCTGCGCCTGCCATACGGCCAAGTACGGTGACAAACATGCCGCGGGTCATGCCCTCGTTCGGGGAGAAGGTGGTTGCGGTCGTGCCGTTGAACAGCGCCTTATCGGTCACATATTCGATGGCATCCTTTGCCCAGTGGCCCGCGATGTCGGTGAAGGTGCTTGCCGTACCCTCAACAACCTTGACATTCTTGCCTACGGTGCCGTAGTTGTCGTAATCCACAGAGTAATCGTTGAATACATCATCGGATTCGTAGCCTACTGCATCGGTGAAGGTGCCCTCGTTCCAGTCTGCCAGCGTTGCCCAGATATTGGTATTGCCAGCCTTGATGGAATACGAGTTGATAACCGGAATATCGGTGGACTTCTCTGCAACAGAGGAGTTCAGTACGGTAGTAACGCGAACATACTTTGCGCTGCCCAGTGCGGAAATATCAACCGTGTTCTTGCCGTTCTTCAGCTCTGCGGACTGGGAAGCCTTTACGGTCTTGCCATCGTCCGAGGTCTCAACGGTTGCGGTTGCAGAAGCCGCGCCGGTGATCTCTGCGTTATAGGTAAACTGTGCTGCACTGCCGGTCATTGCGCGCCACTCGGTGGTGTGCGTGCCCTTGGTGACGATATTCTCCGGTGCGTAATCCAGCCATACGACCAGCTTGTCGCTTTCCGGACCCTTTGCAGTCGGATTTGCGTAAATCTGCTTGTTCTCCTCTGCGGTCAGCTTGGTAGTGTAGAAGCGGAGCTGGCCGATGTCGCCCGTCAGCATGGTGTGCGTCTTGCCGCGGCCGCGGCCCGTCAGCAGATGACGATGGAATGCAAAGCCGGAGTACATGGACTTGCCTTCCCAGTTGCGGATCTCAGAATCAAAATTCGGTGCATCGGTGTGACCGCTTGCCTTGGTATCCTCGTAGCTGTCGCCGCCGGTTGCACGATCAAAGCCGCCTATTTTGTGCAGGATAAAGAAAAACTGCTTCATGCCGATGACGTCCTGAAATGCTACGATTTCTTTGAATGGCTGGTAGAGCGCCGTTATCGTTGTTAAAGCCGATGCCGTAGGTAACCATGCCGGTCTTGCGGACTGCCATGCGGAACAGGTAGTTGGTGCCGTAGCTGATGGAAGCACCCTTCATCAGCAGCGGGTTGTGGTCCCACTCATCGCCCGTTGCCAGACGATCGATGTTTGCCCAAACCATGCCGGTAACGCCGTTGTCTACCACATAGTTCTTGTTATCCGGAATTTCCACATAATCATCCACGCCGTCCAGGGACAGACCCCAGCCGCCGTTGTACTTAACGAGCGTCGGATTGCCGCGGATGATGCCGTCGTTGCCCTTGCCGGACTTATCCTTTACGATCGGGGTGCCCTGAATGGAGCCGAGCACGGCAACGGTCTTCTCTGCCGAGTTGCCGACCTTGACGGTATAGCTGCCGCCTGCCGGTGCCTTGTAGGCAAACTCAACCGTGCGGGTCTCGCCTGCCTTGAGCGCAGTCTTCTGCGAGGTAACGGCTGCGCCGTTGATGTACAGCACTGCCTCTGCGGTGCCGTCCTCATTGCCGATGTTCTGCACATCCGCCTTGGCGTAGATGACATCACTGGTCGGCTCGCTTACCGTGCCGCTGCCAAGCTGCAGGCGCAGGTTGCTGTAGGCGTAGGTCGCCTTGCGGAAGGTAACATTGACTGTCTTGGTGTAGCTGTCCAGCTTGAGGGTATGCGTGCCGAGTGCGGAAAGCGTCAGCGGTGCGCTCAGCGTTACGGACTCGCCGGGATTCAGACCGACAACGCGCTCCTTGCCGCTCTTGCCGAACTCATACAGCCAGCGGTCGGTGCCGTTGTCCTTGACACACATGGAGGCAGTCGCCAGACCCTTGCCGACATTGGTCACCTTTGCGGATACCGTGACAGTGCCGTTGGACTGAACGGTGTCCGGGGTAATGGAAATATCGCTGTACGCCAGCTTGGCGCCGTCCTTGGACAGCGTAACCGTCTCAAATATCTTCTCGCCGTCGCTGCTCAGGCCCAGATTCTTATAGGTCAGCAGACCGTCCTTGACGGTTACTTCGAGCATATCGCCCTTACCGGTTGCAAGCAGGTTGGGATAGTTGTCATTCAGGCGCTGATCCGGCTTGCCGGTGTCGATCTTGCCGTCGCCGATGCGGGCATCGCCCTGGGTTACATACAGGGTATCTGCGCCGCGCTTCGGGTCAGCAGAAGCATAGCGGGAATACAGATGGGTATGGCCGCTGAACATAATATTTACGTTGCCGTTCTCCACGATGGAAGGAACGTACTTGCGGGTCAGATCATCCTCAAACGGATGGTGCATAGTAACAACGCGGAAGTCAGCCTTCTTGGCATCGTCGGTTGCAAGATCGGCCTTGAGCCAGTCGAGCGACTCGTTTACAACGGCCTTGGTTGCCGCATCTGCCTCGCCGCCGCCTGCGGTGGAGTTCAGTTCGAACAGGGACCACGGGTTGCTGTCCAGCATATCGAAATGCACCGGACCGCAGTCAAACGCTACGTTGCGTCCGGTCTTGTTGGACTTATACTGCTCCTTCTGCACCTTGGTGACATACTCATCAAAGTAGGCACCGTAATCGTGGTTGCCGCTGTTGTAGATGACCGGCACATTGTGCAGGAACGAGCCGACATTCTGGAACCAGTACGGGAACTGATCCTTCTGAGAGCCGGTGCCCTCTACCATATCGCCGGTATGCAGGATAAAGTCCGGATCGAACTGTGCGATCACGTCGGAAACCTTAGTTGCCGTTTCAAAGCGATGGCTGTCGCTGACAACCACAAAGCGGATCTCATTCGAATTTTCGGGCAGCGTGCGGAAGTGCCCCTCCATAGTCTGTCCGTCCTCGGTCTCAACCTTGTAG
>OLPV01003072.1_pt1 | contig 10289 bp, 7 predicted proteins | sample 1671961 | NCBI WGS metagenome assembly OLPV01 (sample SAMEA3136630, study PRJEB25190) | human gut metagenome | biome: human gut; feature: human-associated habitat; material: faeces | place: Austria | collected 2013
TCCAAAACCATCTCTTCTGAACTATCTGGATGTTTTTCTGGTGATCACTGCATCCGCCTGCCCCTAATCACGGAGGCAAACGTATGATTCACGCACAAAGCAGGTCTCCTGACTTACGCATCTCCAACCCGCCCCGGCCTTCTCAGGACTGCTCCCAATGACCGGCTTTCGCCATGTGACGGGTCTCCGCGCATACAGTGGCGGTACCGTTCCGGATTCTCACCGGATTCACTATTCTCCGAGGCTCCCGGAAGGGATGACCCCGGCACTCCAGCGTATTCTCATGGCGTTAGCATACTCTATTTTTTCCGGTTTGTCAATAGCCGGCCGCAGGATTGGGAGTCTCTTTGCCCAGATTTTCCCGGGCGGTGGACAGCATCAGCTTAATCCGGTTCAGCTGATTGACCTCGCTGGCACCCGGGTCGTAATCCACGGCGGCAATGTTGGCCTGGGGATAGGCCTTTTTCAGAGCCTTGATGACTCCCTTGCCCACCACATGGTTGGGAAGACAGGCAAAAGGCTGGATGCACACAATGTTGGGCACCCCGGTCTTAATCAGCTCGATCATCTCACCGGTGAGGAACCAGCCTTCACCGTACTGGTTGCCGATGGACAGGAAGGGCTTGGTCTGCTCGGCAATGGCCTCGATGGGCATGGGAGCTTCAAAGCGCTTGCTGGCCTCCAAGGCCTCCAGAGCGGGCTTTCGGATCTGGCGGATGAACTTCACCGCCGTATCCGCGATCAGATCACCGGATTTCTTGGCTCCCAGGAACTCGGACTTGTACTTGCCGTTATAGAAGCTGTAGTTCATAAAGTCCATCAGATCGGGAACCACCGCCTCGGCTCCCTCCCGCTCCAGCAGCTTCACCAGATGGTTGTTTGCCAGAGGCATGTACTTGACGAGGATCTCGCCGACCACGCCCACCCGGGGCTTTTTCAGGGTCTCGTCAATGGGGAAATTGTCAAAATCCGCCACGATCTGGGCGCAGATCGTCTTGTAATTCCAGGTGCTGTCGGCACCGGTGAGCTCGGCGATGCAGATGTCCCGCCACTTGGCGTGGAGTGCGTTGGCGGAGCCGGGGGTTTTCTCGTAAGGCCGCACCCGGTACAGGCAGCGCATAAGCAGGTCGCCGTAGACACAGCCCTTTACCAGATCCTTGATGAGGCTGGGAGACAGATGGAAGCCCTCATTTTTCTCCATGCCGTTGGCGTTGAGCGAAATCACGGGGATGTGGCTGAGACCCGCCTTTTCCAGGGCTCTGCGGATGAAAGCCACATAGTTGCTGGCCCGGCAGCAGCCGCCGGTCTGGGTCATCATGACGGCCAGGTGATCGGTGTCATATTTGCCGGAGAGGATGGCCTGCATGATCTGCCCCACCACCGTAATGGAGGGGAAGCAGGCATCGTTGTTGACAAACTTCAGGCCCATGTCGATGGCCTGCCGATTGTCGTTATCCAGCAGAACGATATTGTAGCCGTGCTTGCGGAACACCGGCCCCATGATGTCGAAGTGGATGGGACTCATCTGGGGAGCCAGAATGGTGTAGCCCTCCTTATTCATCTCCTTGGTAAACTCCCGGCGCTCATAGGCAATGGGAGCGGGAACTGCCTCGATGTGCTTCTCCCGGCGCATATCCATAGCGGCAAGCAAAGAGCGAATCCGAATGCGGACGGCACCCAGGTTGTTCACCTCGTCGATTTTCAGCAGGGTATAGAGCTTGTTGCTTTTTTCCAGAATTTCGGAAACCTGGTCGGTAGTCACCGCGTCCAGGCCGCAGCCGAAGGAATTGAGCTGGATCAGCTCCAGATCGTTTCGCTTTGCCACAAACTGAGCCGCACTGTACAGCCGGGAATGATAGACCCACTGGTCAACCACTCGGATGGGCCGCTCCGGCTCAAAATCAATGGGCAGGCTGTCCTCGGTGAACACCGTCAGGCCGTAGGAGGAAATCAGCTCCGGAATGCCATGATTGATTTCCGGGTCAATGTGATAGGGCCGTCCTGCCAGGACAACACCTCGGCCTCCGGCTTTTTCCATTTCCGTCAGCCTCTTCAGGCCCTCCACCCGGATGTCCGCCTTGGCATTCAGCTGCTCTTCCCAGGCCTTATGGACTGCGGAGCGGACTTCTTTCGCGGGAATGCCCCACTCCTCGGCGGCGGTTTTCACCAGCCGGTCGGCGGCGGTCTTTTCACTGGTAAAGGCAATGAAGGGTCGGATGTAATGCACGTCCCCGTCGCTGATGGCCTCCACATTGTTTTTCAGGTTCTCCGCGTAGGAAACCACAATGGGGCAGTTATAGTGGTTCTGCGCCTGCTTTGTCTCCTGGTGCTCATAGAACACACAGGGGTGGAAAATGGTCTTGATGCCCTGGTCAATGAGCCACTGGACGTGACCGTGGGAGAGCTTTGCCGGGTAGCACTCGGATTCCGAAGGAATGGACTCCATGCCCAACTCGTAAATCTTCCGGGTGGAGAAGGGAGACAGCACCACCCGGAAGCCCAGTTCCCGGAAGAAGGTAGCCCAGAAGGGGTAATTTTCGTACATGTTCAGCACTCTGGGAATGCCGATGACGCCCCGCTTGGCCTCTTCTTCGGACAGAGGCGGATAATCGAAGAGCCGCTGACGCTTGTAGAGCACCAGGTTGGGAGCCTTCTCCTTCTTATCCCCGCCGCCGGCGCCCTTCTCGCACCGGTTGCCGCTGATGTGCTTCCGACCACCGGGGAACTTATTCACGGTGAGCATACAGTTATTGGAGCAGCCGCCGCAGCGCACAGAGGTGGAGGTATAGGACAGGTTCAGAATATCATCCAGAGGCAGCATGGTGCTTTCCTGGCCGGTGTAGTGGCTTCTGGCAACCAGAGCCGCGCCGAAAGCACCCATCAGGCCGGAGATATCCGGACAGGTGGCGTCCACCCCGGAGATTTTCTCAAAGGCTCGAAGCACCGCCTGATTGTGGAAGGTGCCACCCTGAACCACGATGTGCCGCCCCAAATCCTCCGGGGATGCCAGCTTGATGACCTTGTACAGGGCATTTTTGATGACGGAGTAGGCAAGACCCGCGGAGATATCGGAGACGGAGGCTCCCTCCTTCTGGGCTTGCTTGACGTTGGAATTCATGAACACCGTGCACCGGGTACCCAGGTCTACAGGGGCCTTGGCAAAGAGCGCCTCCTTGGCAAAGCCCTCGGCGGTAAAGCCAAGAGAGGTAGCGAAGTTCTCAATAAAGGAACCGCAGCCGGAGGAACAGGCCTCGTTCAGAAGGATGGTGTCCACCGTGCCGTTTTTCAGCTTGATGCACTTCATGTCCTGACCGCCGATGTCCAGCACGCAGTCCACCTCCGGGTCAAAGAAGGCTGCGGCGGTGGTATGGGCAATGGTCTCCACCACGCCCTCGTCCAGGGAGAAGGCGGCCTTCAGCAGAGCCTCGCCGTAACCGGTGGAGCAGGCACGAACGATTTTCGCCTTTTCCGGCAGCAGCCGCTTTAATTCCGACACAGCAAACTGAGCCGTGGAAATGGGATTGCCCTGATTGCCCCGGTAAAAGTGATAGAGAAGCTGGCCGTCCTCGCCAATCACCGCCAGCTTGGTGGTAGTGGAGCCGGCATCGATGCCCAAAAAGCATCTGCCTTCGTAGGAAGCCAGATCGCCCTTGCCTACAACAGCCTGGGCGTGGCGAGCCTGGAAAGCGTCAAAATCCGCCTGATCCCGGAATAGTGGCTCCAGCCGGGGCATTTCGAAGCTGACGGCCACACCCTTTTCCAGTCGGCTCACCAGCTCGGACAGCACCGCGGCTTCTCCGTCCTTGGCCTCCAGCGCTGCGCCCATGGCGGCGAACAGATGGGAGTTCTCCGGATCCACGGTGGTCTCCGGGGTCAGCTTCAGGGTGCGGATAAAGGCCGCCTTCAATTCCGTCAGGAAGTGCAAAGGGCCGCCCAGGAAGGCCACGGTGCCCCGGATGGGCTTGCCGCAGGCAAGGCCGGAAATGGTCTGATTCACCACCGCCTGGAAAATGGAAACCGCCAGGTCGGCCTGGGTGGCGCCCTCGTTGATGAGAGGCTGGATGTCCGTTTTGGCGAACACGCCGCACCGGGCGGCGATGGGGTACACCCGCTGGTAATGCTTCGCCGCCTCATTCAGGCCAGTGGCATCGGTTTGCAGAAGCGAGGCCATCTGGTCGATGAAGGAGCCGGTGCCGCCGGCGCAGACGCCGTTCATCCGTTCCTCCAGGCCGCCCTTAAAATAAATGATCTTGGCATCCTCGCCGCCCAGCTCAATGGCCACGTCCGTCTGAGGGGCTGCGGCTTTCAGGGCAGTGGCCACCGCCACCACTTCCTGGACAAAGCCGATATCCAGGGCTTTCCCCAGGTTGATGGCGCCGGAACCGGTGATGCGCAGACGCAGACAGCAGTCACCCAGCTGCCGCTTTGCCTCCATCAGAAGGGATTTCAGGGTTTCCTGGGTATGGGCATGATGACGGCGGTACTGTCCAAACAGGAGCGTACCGTCGTCATCCAGAATCACAAGCTTTACAGTGGTAGAACCGATATCAATACCGGCGCGATAGGTATTCATGATTTACCTCTCTTTTCTGTAGCATAGGAAATAAACAAATGGGCACAAAAGTAACGCGCCCAGAACATCACAGGCGGAATGCTGCTTGAGGAACATGGTGGAGGCGCAGATGAGCACCGCCAGCACCGTCAACAGCGTCAAAGGAAGGGGCTTTTTCAGTCTCCCGGTATGGGCGGCAGCCGCTACCGCCGCAAAGGCCGCCAGCACATGCTCTGAGGGGAACACGTTGGTAGGCGTGTCCACCGCGTAAATCAGACCCACGATTTGGCTGAACAGGTTGTCTCTGGGGAATACCGCCGGGCGCAGCTGCTGGCAGCTGGGATAAACCAGAAAAATCACTGTGGAGATGGACATGCCGATGCACAGGAATTTGCTGTACCGGCGGAACGTATCCCGGTCGTACAGGAGGGTATACAGGTGCACCCCCACGATGAAAAAATACCAGCTCGCATAGAAGACAATGAAGCCCTCCTGAAAGGGAATCCAGTCGTCCAGGAAGCAGTGCATCACATGATAGGTCTGGGCCGGGTTCCAGTGCTCCACCAGAAAATAGCGAAGCAGATAGGCCGGCCAGAACAGCAGCCACCACAGGTGGCGATACTGAGGCTCGTTGATCCTGCTCAGGCGGAAGCCGCGCAGATCCGTCTCAGGCGTTGGAAAGTGCATGGGGGAATACTCCTTTGCGGATGATTATTTCCGGCGAATCCGGGTTTCCAGCTCCGCCTGCATTTCCCGCAGGGACTCCGCCAGAGGACGCTCCGTGCGGAAGGGGCGGAAGAAATGATACTTGAGAGAGCGTTCCTCCCGCTGCTGCCGGATGTGGGTTTTCAGTGCCTCGTAGCGCACAATCACGTCGTTGTCCTCGGCGAACTTCTTCAGCTTCACCACCAGCTGGGCAGAATTCACCACGTCAATGATGAAGACGCCAAAGAACATGCCGATGAAGAAGGAGAAGGCCAGATTCCGGGACAGCCAATCCAGGCCATCCAGGATGTAGGGGTGGATCAGGAAATAGTAGAGAGCCCCCAGAATTGCCCAGAAGAAGGAGAACAGCGGGCAGATAATGCCCTGAATGTTGCCCCAGAGATCGGAGTAATCCCACAGCCGAACCTTCAGAAATTTCAGGCAGAACAGACCCGCCACATACTCCACAAGGGTCATGCCGATGGCCATGGCGATGAAGAGCACCACCTTGTTCCACAGGGGATCGGAAATCAGGCTGAATTTCTCCAACGACGCCAGCAGATACAGCACACACAGGCCAAAGCCGTAAATAGGAAGATAGGGGCCGGTGCAGAAGCCCGGGTTAACCAGCTTATCCGGATGCTTGACAATGTTGCGGAACCACAGCTCCAGCAGCCAGCCAAGGCAGGAGCCTACAAAAAACAGGTAAGCTAGGGACAGTATGAGACTCACAGTAACCACTCCTTGGTCAATAAAGTAATAACAAATGATGAACACCGGGGGAACAATTTATGACTGGTTTGTGAACATTTGGCATTTATCTTTTCGGATAACTGTCCTTATTCCTGCTCCTCGTCCTTAGGCTTCCGATACATCTCCGGCAAGCTTCCCTCGCCGCCCATCATGGCCGTCATCTCCTCAATGCGCTCCACCGGGAAGGGCGGGTTGGCAAGAGGCCGCATGGCGATGGACATGAGCTTCATAGGATTGTCGTCTGCCAGCACCCGATTGGAGCTGAGCTCTCCGCATCGCTTGCACCGGTGGATGATGGCCCACTCCCCTTTTCCCCGAACCCACACCGCGACAGGCTCCATAATGCCGCCGCAGTCGGACTCCCGGTCGCCGGGCTCAATGTCCACATGCAGGGAGCAAAGGCAATTGGGGCAGTGGTTCCGGTGATCGCTTCCGGCTCCCGCCGGAACCACCAGTCGGCCACAGTTTTTGCAGGTGAAGCTCTCCTCGCAGGCATGGGTCTTATAGTAACCTTTTTCGTATTGTCTGCGCTTATTTTCACGATTCATAGCAGGTTTCTCCCATTTCTATTGTTTCTCTAACATTATATCGAACCGGCGGAAAATGTCAAGACTGCCGCCGGTATTCCATTGACACAGGCTTTCTTTTCGGATATACTGAACACAGGTAAGAACATCCGCAAATCTACACAAAGGAGAATACCTATGACAATTACCAAGGATATCCGCTATGTGGGCGTTAACGACCATCAGGTAGACCTGTTTGAGGGACAGTATGTGGTTCCCAACGGCATGTCTTACAATTCCTATGTGATTCTGGACGAGAAGGTGGCCGTTATGGACACCGTGGATCGGAATTTCACGCACCAGTGGCTGGACAATCTGCAAACCGTCCTGGACGGCCGGAAGCCCGACTATCTGGTCATTCAGCACATGGAGCCGGATCATTCGGCCAACATTATGAACTTCCTGAAGGTCTATCCCGAGGCCACGGTGGTTTCCTCCGCCAAGGCCTTCACCATGATGAAGCAATTCTTCGGTGACGACTTTGAGAGCCGCCGGATTGTGGTCGGCGAGGGCGATACCCTGACCCTGGGCAAGCACACCCTGGCCTTCGTGGCCGCACCCATGGTGCACTGGCCGGAAGTCATCGTGACCTACGACACCTGCGACAAGGTGCTCTTCTCCGCCGACGGCTTCGGCAAGTTCGGCGCGCTGGATATTTCCGAGGACTGGGCAGACGAGGCCCGCCGGTACTACATCGGCATCGTAGGCAAGTACGGCCCCCAGGTTCAGGCACTGCTGAAGAAGGCTGCCGGACTGGACATTTCCATCATCTGCCCCCTCCATGGCCCGGTGCTCACCGAGAATCTGGGCTACTACATCAACCTCTATGACATCTGGTCTTCCTACCGGGTGGAAAGTGAAGGTATTGTGGTGGCCTACACCTCCGTCTACGGCCACACCAAGGCCGCGGTGGAGCTGCTGGCTCAGAAGCTCCGGGAGAAGGGCTGCCCCAAGGTGGTGGTTCACGATCTGGCTCGGTGCGATATGGCGAAGGCCGTGGAGGATGCCTTCCGGTACGGCAAGCTGGTGCTGGCTACCACCACCTACAACGCCGACATCTTCCCCTTCATGAAGGAATTCATCCATCACCTGACCGAGCGGAACTATCGGAACCGCACCATCGGCCTGGTGGAAAACGGCACCTGGGCACCTCTGGCCGCCAAGGTGATGACGAAGATGTTCGAAGGCTGCAAGAACCTGACCTTCACCGACACCACCGTCCGGATTCTGTCCGCCCTGAATGAGGACAGCAAGGCGCAGATTGAGGCCATGGCCAATGAGCTGTGCCAGGACTATCTGGCGCAGCAGGATGCCACCGCCAACAAGAACGATCTGAACGCCCTCTTCAACATCGGCTACGGCCTGTATGTGGTCACCTCCAACGACGGTACCCGGGACAACGGCCTCATCGTCAACACCGTCTCCCAGGTCACCAACACCCCCAACCGGGTGGCCGTCACCATCAACAAGGCCAATTACTCCTATCACATCATCCAGCAGACCGGCATTCTGAACGTGAACTGCCTGGATGTTTCCGCCCCCTTCTCCGTGTTCCAGAACTTCGGCTTCCGCAGCGGCCGGACGGCGGACAAGTTCGAGGGCATTGAGGAGCTGCGCTCGGACAACGGCCTGCGGTTCCTGCCCCGGTATGTCAACTCCTTCATGAGCCTGAAGGTGGAATCCGTTGTGGATCTGGACACCCACGGCATGTTCATCTGCTCCGTCACCGAGGCTCGGGTCATGTCCGACCGGCAGACCATGAGCTACACCTATTATCAGGACAATGTGAAGCCCAAGCCCGAAACCGAGGGCAAGAAGGGCTTCGTGTGCAAGGTCTGCGGCTGGGTCTATGAGGGTGACACCCTGCCCGATGACATCGTGTGCCCCCTGTGCAAGCACGGTGCCGCGGACTTTGAGCCCATCGGTTGATCGACACGCAAAAAATCCGAATAACACGTTGTTATTGTAATCTGCCCTCCTTGTGTAAAGGGGGTGGCACGGCTTTGCCGTGACGAATGAGGAAAAAGGCTCCCCTTGCTGATCAAGGGGAGCTGTCATGGCCGTCTCCCGCAAGGCCATGACTGAGGGGATCAGAACTCCCATCTTTTTGTGTGCTCTCATTGACGCAGTTTTACGATCCCTCAGACAAAAATCAAAGATTTTTGCCAGCTCCCTTTACACAAGGGAGCCTCTGGGTGCTCCCGCACCAGTGCATTTATCGATGTTTCTCAGAAAAATCAGAGAGTTGTGCCACATTCATACTACATCGCAACGACATGGTCTTTTGACAGTCACAGCCTCCCTTGCGGGAGGCTGTTCATTTTGGTCAGCCAACCGAAAAACCGGGACTGCCGCATATTTTTGCGGTAGTCCCGGTTTCTTAATCTCCGATTCCCAGCAGCCGCTGCCACCAGCTGCGCACAGGCTCCGGCTCCAGAAGCTTCACATGTCCGGCGTACAGGAAGCACCGCTGACCCTCCCGGCTGGCCTCGTACCAGAGATTGCCCCGGGTGTTGAAGAGGCTTCCGTAAACCCGTAGAGTCTGCCCCGGCTCCAGCACCGCCAGCTCCTTGGACCACTCGTCGGTCTGGCCGCTGCAGGGCATACTCATCAGCTGGGTCTGACGCTGAATCTGCACCAGCTTGCCCTCGGAATAATGCTCCTGCTTGCCGCACAGAGCCAGATAGGAATCCAGACGGCTGCTGTGGGTGTTGGCCAGCATGGCATCCACCGCATCGGGATTTTTATAAAGGGTGTACATCTCCGTGCGCAGAGCCTGCCGGTCGATGGTAATGGTTCCCACAAACCGGTCCGGGGCGAAGCCGTTGTAGCTGTCATAGCTGTCGTAATAGGTAGCCTGCAATAGTTTCCAGAACTCCCAGGCAGACCCGCCGCCGATCAGCGGGCAGCCCGCCGACCACATATATTTGCTGCCGCTGGTATGGTTGCTGGTGCGGGTGTGGATGTTGATGGAATCCGCCGGATGGGCGGTATAGCCCTCCGGGGTCATGTATATGGCGGGAATGGTGCCGTCGTCATAGGCGCTTCGCATATGCAGCGCTTCATATTCGCCCTTATGAAAAACGGAATAGAGCTGATAGGTGCCGTCCAGAATGGTGGCAGGGCCTACGTCGCCGATTTTGGGCAGCGTCCAGGCGCCGTATTCCAAGGGCCTGTCCGGCAGGGTGCTGGCGTTGCTGTTGATGTAGGCAAGCTTCAGCTGCCCGTCCCCATCGCGGCGCAATACCACGCACACGGCAGACACCCGGTAGTAGGACAGATCGGACAGAATCGGGTCGTCCATATTGTCCGAGCAGCCGTCGAAGAGGAACACGGCGCAGTAACCGTCGTCCAGGGCATCTATCACCGCCTGATTGGTACGCACATGGTAGTCGAGCATCCGCTCCACATAGACCCGGCTGGCCTTGTTCGTAATCCAGGCGCGAAGGCTTTTATGAAAGCCCGCCTGCTGGGTTTCGGCAGAGGCCGGAAGCACACAGATCAGCAGCAGTGCAAGACAGAGAGCGGCGGAAATGACTTTTTTCATAGGCTGAAACCTTTCCCAGGGTCTATCTGAAAGCCGGAAAGTTAACCAACGGCGGGGGATTCTCCCCCCTGACGAAGCCATTTTTTGCGGAAATACTTCGGGTATCGCAAGAAAAATGGTGCCCAGCAGGTGGAAAAGACCCGCTGTTTGGGCGTGTTGACGGTTT
>OLPV01003074.1_pt1 | contig 10277 bp, 10 predicted proteins | sample 1671961 | NCBI WGS metagenome assembly OLPV01 (sample SAMEA3136630, study PRJEB25190) | human gut metagenome | biome: human gut; feature: human-associated habitat; material: faeces | place: Austria | collected 2013
AAAGCACGCTGTCCGTGGGGCAATACATCCCGCCCCGGCGGCAGGCATCCAGATAAATGTCCACCTCCGCCAGTCCGCCGCAGGCGTAAATCAAGCGCTCCAGCCCTGCGGGCAGCGTCACATCCGACTCCGGCGTACCGGTGGGGACGCTGACGGTGTCCGTGCGGAACTGTCCGTGATGGATCAGGTTCCACAAGTTCCCGTTTTCGTTGCAGCAGCAGATGATATTCCCGATGGGCAGTCCCCACGCCCGGGCGTACCACGCGCTCATGGGCAGGTCAAAATTGCCGCATACCACGGAAATATCCACGCGCTTTTCATGCTCCGTGATTCCCGCCCGGGCCAGCTCGCCGAAAATGCCGAACAGCACGGCAATTCCCACGGCGGTTTTCGCCCAGCCGCCGTCGGCGCCGGGGCAGCCACCCCGCAGCTGCTCTGCGAGAATGTGTACCAGATGGTCAAACGTCCATTCCGGATTGTGCCAGCATTCCCCGGCAATAATTCTCTGGGGCAGATTCACCAGTCGGACGGGATAGCGCCCGACGCAGAATTCCACATCCCACCGGGTCAGCTTCGTATTGAACAGCCGGTTCAACACCTCGGCGACGCACTGATGAAAGGATTTCTCTTTCAGAGCGTCGATTTCCTCCCGGGAGAAAACAGGCTCCCGGAACGGCACATACAGCCCGCCGTCCGGCCCCCGGTTTTCCCGCAGGACACGCTGGGCGGTGTAGGCGTCCCGGTTATTTCGCGTGGTCACATACAGCACATTCCATCACTCCAATGGCATTGTTCCAGAAAATGTTGCCCACCGTTTCTTCCCCCAGCCCGCGTTCCAGCAGACGCCGGGCAAGAGCAGGCCAGCTCTGAACGCCCTCAAATCCGGCGGGCATTTCGGTAATTCCGTCCAGATCGCCGCCCAGGGCAATGTGCTTTCCGCTGGGGTCAAGCTCCATAAAATGAAGAATGTGGTCGCACATGGTGTCCAAGGTGGGCTTCTCCCCGGTGAACTCCGCGCAGACGTTGTACCCGGCCACGCCGCCGGTCTGGGCGATGGCACGGAACATATCATCCGTCAGGTTGCGGCTGTTGTTCCAGACAGCGCGGCTGTTGGAATGAGTGGCGACAATGGGCGCCCGGGTGATATCCATAATATCCCAGAAGCCCTCGTCACTGATATGGCTGACGTCGATCAGCATTCCCAAACGCTGGGCTTCTTCCACATACGCCCGCCCCTGATCGGTCAGTCCGCCGCCGGTCTCATGGGAGCCTGTGAGAGGGTTCTTTTCGTTCCAGCCAAGGCTGGAGATGCGGAAGCCGATAAGCCAGAGGCTGCTCAGCAGCTCCGGGTCATATCCGATTCCCGCTGTTCCTTCCAGCGTCAGAATGGCGGACATCTTTCCATTTTTTCGGTTTTCCTCAATTTCCTTCGGAGAATAGGCGATGGAAATCAAATCCTTGTTCCTGTCCATTTCCCGCTGAAGCGTGGCAATTTCCCGCTCAAAGGCGACTACGGGCGACACATGGTGGTATTCTTCCATGAACGGCGTGGTGAAGCAGGCAAAGCACTGGGCATAGCCCCCCAGCCGGGACGCCCGCTCCAGATCGATATGGAAGCGGTTCTTCCGCAGGCTGCCCGCCTGATTCATATCGTCGCCCAAAAGTGCCAGAACCGTGTCACAATGCAGGTCGATCACAGGAAAATTCATTGAAAAGCATCCTCCAAATGGTGAATTTCCGGGTGAAGCGTCTGGGTTCCATCCGGTGCGTAGATTTCTATAACATCAAACCGGGGCTGTAAGTCCGTGGGACTTTCGGACAGATACAGCGCGGCGGTAGTGCGGATTCTGTCCTGCTTTCTCCCGTCAACGTACTCCATCGCCTGAGCAAAATCCGCCGATTTCCGAAGTTTTACCTCCACAAATACCAAAAAGGCTTTGTTTTTGACAATGAGGTCGATTTCCCCGAACCGGCAGCGGTAGCCGCTTGCCACGACGGTATACCGCTTTTTCCGCAGGTATTCCGCCGCCAGCGCTTCGCCCCAGGCGCCTGTCAGCTTACTTTTCCCCATAAAACTTTTTGAGGAAGCTCATCCGGTGGATGGGACAGGCACCATATGCGCGGAGAGCGTCGTAATGTGCCCGTGTGGGATAGCCCTTGTGGATGTCAAAGCCATACTGGGGGTACTGCTTCGCCATTTCCAGCATAAAGTCGTCCCGGGAGGCCTTGGCAAGCACCGACGCCGCGGCGATATTGGCGCTGAGACTGTCCCCCTTGACCACGGTTTTTACCGGTATCCCGAAATTCTTTTCCCGGTTTCCGTCGATCAGAACGAGGTCGGGCTTTACGGCAAGCTGCCCCAGCGCCCGCTCCATGGCGAGAAACGTGGCCTGTAAAATGTTGATTTCGTCAATTTCCTTCTCCGTGGCGAATCCGATCCCGTAGGCGATCGCCTGCTCCTGAATGATCGGGAACAGCTCCCGGCGCTTTTTGTCCGTCAGTTTTTTGCTGTCCGTCAGACCGGGGATGTCCAGATGGGGCGGCAAGATCACCGCCGCCGCGTACACGGGACCAGCCAGCGGCCCGCGCCCGGCTTCGTCCACGCCACAGATCGTCCCTACGCCGCCGGAAAAGAATCCATCTTCAATTTCCCACATTTTTCCGTCGCTCATACCATATCCTCCGGCATTTCCAGAGTAAAATTACCCAATTTTCCGCTTCTGAATTCATCCAGCAGGACTTTTGCCATCCGTTCGGTGTTCACTTCCCCGCCGGAGACCAGATACCCCCGCTTTCTTCCGGCCATTTCCAGCAGCTGCCAGCCGGGCGTCCCCTCCGGCGCTTCCACCTTGTATCGCTCCAGCAGGGTCTGAGGATAAAATTTGTGCAGCAGCTCCATCAGGCGGTACGCCAACTCCTCAAGGTCGATGACGCCTTCCTTGACCGCGCCGGTGTAGGCCAGCATCATGCCGACCTCCGGGTCTTCAAATTTCGGCCACAGAATGCCGGGGGTGTCCAGCAGCTGCAGCCCGCTGTCCACCGTCACCCACTGCTTGCCCCGGGTCACGCCGGGACGGTTCTCCGCTTTCGCGCTTTTGCGGCCGGAAATCTGATTAATTAAGGTAGATTTGCCCACATTGGGGATTCCAACCACCATCACCCGAAGGGGCCGGTTCATTCCCCGTTTTGCGTCCCGTTCCAGCTTTTCGGCACAGGCCAGCCGTGCCGCAGGGGTAAATGCGGAAATTCCCTTTTTCGATTTGCAGTCCGTGGCGATGACCGCCATGCCTTTGCGCCTAAAATACTCCGCCCACTTCTTTGTGGCAGCAGGGTCAGCCAGATCCATGCGGTTCAGCACGATCATCCGGGGCTTGTCGCCGCAGATGGCGTCAATATCCGGATTCCGGCTGGAAACAGGAATCCGTGCATCCACGATCTCGCACACCGCGTCCACCAGCTTCAGGTCTGCTTCGATCTGCCGCCGGGTCTTGGTCATGTGGCCGGGATACCACTGAATGTTCATGTTGTCTGTCATTGTATCGCTCCGACTCTGTCAAATTCTCTGGGGTACGTCCCATCGTCCGTGCCGGGATACATCAGGAAAATGGCCTTGCCCAGCACTTCCCGCTTGTCGATCTGCCCCACATCGGGGTAACGGCTGTCCTTGGAAATGCCCCGGTTGTCCCCCAGCACGAAAATGCACCCCTCGGCCACCGTCAGCGGGAAATGAACGCCGCCATCCACGGTGGTCAGCGTGTTGATATAGTCCTCCTGCAGCACCGTGCCATCCACGGAAACCTCTCCGGTCTCAAAATCGATGTCCACGGTCTGCCCTTCCGTCGCAATGACCCGCTTGACAATGGGCTTGCCGTTGTCGAAGGATTCCTTGCTGATGACGACGATGTCCCCCCGCTGAGGGGTATGGTAAAACGTGTTGTTCAGCAGAAGCAGGTAGTCCCCGTCCAGCAGCGTCATCCGCATACTTCCGCCGGATACCACAATAATGCGGAACACCAGCAGAAACAGCAGCATCACGATCAAAAGCAGATACAGCATATCGTGGGCGTACAGCAGCACACTTTTCTGCCAGCCCAGCTTTTCTTCTTCCTTTTTCTTCCTCTTTTCCGCCATAGCAGCGTCCCTCCCATAAAAAACGGCATACGCCATTGGGATAATCTCCCTTTAGTATAGCACAATAAGCGCCCGTTTTCTATACTAAAATGTAAATATTTCCCCTGCGCCGCACCGGCAGCAGGGAAATCCCCGCATTGTAGGGTCTATCTGAAAACCGTCAACATGCCCAAACAGCGGGCCTTTTCCGCCTGCTGTGCACCATTTTCCCTTGTAATACACAAAGTATTCCTGCGGAAAAATGGCTTCAGCAGGCGAAAAATCCCTCGCTGTTGGTCATATTCCCGGTTTTCAGATAGACCCTAATAAAAAAAGAGGGCAAAGCCCTCTTTTTTTATTGAATTGCAGCTTAGACCTTCTCCTTGACCTTGGCAGCCTTGCCGGCGCGGTCGCGCAGGTAGTACAGCTTTGCCCGACGGACCTTGCCCTTGCGGACGGTCTCGATCATGGCAACGTTGGGAGAATGCATGGGGAAAACCTTCTCGCAGCCCACGCCGTAGGAGATACGGCGAACGGTGACGGTCTCACCGATGCCGCCGTGCTTACGGGCGATAACGGTGCCTTCGAACACCTGAATACGCTCACGAGCGCCTTCCTTGATGCGCACATGCACACGAACGGTGTCGCCGACCTTAACTTCGGGCAGCTCCTCCTTCATGTACTGGCTGTTCAGAGCCTTAACCAAATCCATTTTGTTGTCCTCCTTAAATATTAGGCGTTCATGCCGCGCACAGGCCGGCAGAGGACTCACCTTGATTTCAGACCGATTTATTCTAGCATAGGTCCGCCTGAAAATCAAGCCTTATTTTACAAAAAAATCGGAAAATAAGGAGGAAAACAAACGCTATTGATAACTGTAGCTTCTGTCCTCTCCCCCGCCCAGACGGGTCAGGCTTACCGTTTTCGCCGAACGGTTGACGGTCACAAAGTCGATGACGTGTTCCGCCGCCGTTCCGGCGGTTCTGACCACCTCGCTGTCGGCGGCCAGACTGTGCGCGTCCGACGCGATTGTGACGACCGGGTAAGGCGTTTCGTCCGTGACGATGCTGTCGCCGTGGCTGTGTCCGCAGAAAAATCCGACAATCTTCCCGTTGTGCTTCCCCGTAAAATTGCAGGAAACGGAAACATAGTCCCACGCCCCCGCCGTTCCGCTGGTGCCGGTGTAGCTGGTCTTATTCAAAAATGCCGCCAGAATCCCGCGCAGTACCGTCATATCCCGGATCTGGGCTGAATAGGCCGCGACTGGCGGCACATGGGCGAACAGCGCAACGCACCATCCGTCCTCCGAAAAGGAAAGCGCCGTATCCGCCAGCCAGTTCAGCTGCGTGTTGCCGTAACCGAAGCTCGCCGTCCGCAGATGGGCACTGTCCGTCCAGCAGGAATTGAGAACGATCAGCCGCATTTTCGCCGCCGGATCATCCACATAAAAGTAAGACCCGTCCCCGCCGAAATGCCGCCGCTCGTCCTCCGCCTGACTGCGGAAAATCGCCCCGAACATGGCCCCGGCGCTCATCTGCGCCGTGCCGTAGGAGCCGTCGTGGTCGCCCTGCGCCTGTAAAAGCTTGCGTGCGCCGATGGGACGCAGATTTTTTGCCCCGGCAGCAATGCTTTCCCGGGCGGCAGTCTCGGTGTCCGCGTCCGTGCGGCACACATCGCCGCAGCAGACCGCAAAGGGAACGCCGCAGGCGTCCATCACCGCCGCCGTCAGATTGCCGGTATTCCCCGAATTGGGCGTGGTGCTGTCAGGAACGGCATGAACATCCGAAAACAGAGCAAACGTCACGCAGTCCATACCGCCCGCGTCCTGCTTTGCCGTTACTTTGGCGGCAGTCGCATCCACGGCCTCCTGCCAGTAGGACGGCACCGTGTAGCCCGTCACTGCCCGATCGACGTACCGCCTTGTGGCGGCGTCGTCGTCCGCCTGCGGGTCCCGCACGCCCCGAAGGCGGGTAGTGCGGAAATCTATGATGACACCCGGCTCGGAGGTCAGCCTACCGGTGATGTTGATGAGCCGGATGTTCCCCACATTGGAATTGAATTTGCCCTTCAGGGATTCCAGCCATTCCGCCTCGGTGCCGGTAAATCCGTTGTTCTGGGCGATCTCATAAGCGGACGCGCCGTCAAATTCCCCGCTTTCCTTTGCCTGCGCCAGCGCGGTATCCACGGCCTCGTCCAGCGGCGGGATCGTCACCGCCTCGACCTGAGAGACAATGCCATGCCCGTTCACACCGGATACCTTCAAAAACTGCCCGATCTCGGCGTTTTTGGGAGCGTTGAGCAGCCCGTCATAGCAGAAATAATCCTCCGATTCCAGCCCGCCGGGAATCGCCCCGTGAACCTGAAACAGAATGTGAAACGTGCTGACTCTGGCGTCCCCCTGCGTCAGCACCACGGAGAGTATCCCGTTTCCCGGACAGGACAGCACCTGCGGCGCAAGCTCCACCGTCAGTACATTCCCGGACGCCGACCACGCAGGGCTGCCGTCTGGCAGAGAATCGTACTCCCCGCCGGTGCCGTCGGGCTTCCGGAATCGAACCGCCGCGTGGACGTCCTCGGGAATTTCCCAGCTTTCCCCGCCGCAGAGGAGGGACAGCTCCAGCTGCCGGGCGTACTGGTCGCCCTCCACCATGTCCACCCGGGGCATGACCGCCTGTCCGGACAGGTCTATTTCCAATTTGTGTTTGACATACATCATGTCAACCCCCTTTCGCCCGAAGGGGGAAAACCGAAGTCCGTTGCACAAAAGAAAGCAACGCAGAGGAAAAATCCGTCTGCGCTGCTCAAAATACCATATCAATCAGCCGTTTTTACACTCTGAACGGCGTTTTTTCTGTTCATGGGATTCCACTTTCCGCTGATGTAATACCCGGCAAACAGGAGGAACAGCAGCAGGTTATGGGCGATCATGCACGCCCACGCGGACACCAGCCCCATCCCCAGCAGCTGGGTGCAGATAAACGTGCCCACAATGCGCACGCCCCACATGCCCGCGATGCTGCAAACAAAGGGCATCATAGTGTTCCCCATGCCCTGCATCATGCCCTCGACAATGATGGACACGCCGTAAAACGGCTCGGACACCGCCACCATCCGCAGAACCGTGACCCCGAGTGCGATCACCTGAGCGTCTCTGGAAAACAAACGCATCATGTTGGGCGCGAACAGGAACAGCAGCGACCCGGAGACGATCATCAGACTGACCTCGATAAACAGAATCATCCGCCCCAGCTCCTTGACCCGCCGGTTGTCCCCCGCCCCCAGAGCGTTGCCCGCCAGCGTCGCCGCCGCGGTCTGCATCCCGTAGCCGGGAATGTAAAACGCGGATTCCACCGTGTTGGCGATCGTGTGGGCAGCGGTAGTAATTTCGCCCAAAGAGTTTATCATCGACGCAAAGGCCACATATCCCAGAGAAGTTCCGAAGCGCTGCAAGGCATTGGGCAGCGCCACCCGCAGGCAGGGCTTCAGCACATCCCAGTCCGGCCGCAGTTTCTGCCCCCTGGGAGACAGCAGCGGGTGCCGCCAGAGCACCACGGTGATGCACACGCCGCCGATCACGAAGGAAATGGCGCTTGCCACAGCCGCGCCGATGACGCCCCATCCCGCGCCGAAGACGGTCATGCCCCACACCTGCCGCGTGGGATAGATGAGCAGAAAGTTAAGGACAACATTGACCCCGTTCACCAGAAAACCGACCCGCATGGGCGTTTTGGCGTCCCCTGCCGAACGAAGCAGCGTACCGAAAATCGTAATGGCCGCCCGGGCCAGCATGGGGGTGTACAGAATGAAAAAGTATTGGGCAGCCAAGTCCTGAATGGCCGGGTCAACCTGCATCCACACCGGCACCTTGCTGCTCAGCGCCAGCATCAGCACAGTAAAAAACGTGCCGCAGACCAGAACCGCCAGCACCGCCTGAGACGAGGCTTTCCCCGCCCGCTTCGTATCCCCCGCCCCGCAGGCCTGAGACACGAAGGACAGAAAGCCCACGCCAATGGCAGCAACGGTGCTGCCAATCAGCCAGTTGACCGTGCTGGTAGCGCCCACCGCCGCAGTCGCCTGCGTACCGATTGCGCCGACCATAGCAGTGTCGATATACTGCACCGCCGTCTGCATCAGCTCTTCCAGCATAGTCGGCCACGCCAGCGTCAGAATGGTCGACACCATCCCCCACGGAAGAAAAGAACGCTTCGTTTTTTCCATGAAATCCTCACATCATTTTTTCTGTATTATCCAACAAATATCCCCAAATGTCAACTCTGCACGATATTTCCCGCACGAAGCAAAAGCATAAAAATAGGAAGTCCGAAGACCTCCTATTACTCGTTATCGTGGCTCATCGCTTTCAGCATCTGGATAGCCGCAGCCTTCTGACTCGGCGTCAGGCAGACCCAGCAGTCAAACAGCTCTTTCATATCCGGGGTCAGCTCCACCATATCGGTGTCCGCGAAAAACTGGGACATGGTGATGCCGAATCCCTTGCAGATCGTCTCAAGGGTTGCAATGGAGGGAACAGTATTTCTTCTGAAAATATTTCCGATGGTGGACTGTGCCAGACCGCATTCCTTTGAAAGCTTATACTCCGTCCAACCACGTTCCCGCAATAACTGCTGAAGCCGCGCGTGCGTATCCATAGCATCACAACCTTTCTCATCTTCCAATGTCCGCCGCTGAAATGCAAAAGGAAACCGGACATCAATCGCGGTACGCATCATACCGAAATTGCTGTCCGGTTTTGGTGGGCGAGGCGGGACTTGAACCCGCACGTCCGCAGTGAACACTAGAACCTGAATCTAGCGAGTCTACCAATTCCACCACTCGCCCATATCTGCCTGCCGGTTTCCCTCAGCGCTCGGATATCGTATCACAGCAGGCGAAATTTGTCAACAATTATTTGTCAATCCTTGTAATAGAGCATACAGTGGCAATAGCCCTTGAAATTCGGGTCTGCGATCTGCTCCCGGAATTCCTTACAGATGCACTTATTGTCCTCCGTCCGCTCCAGCCGACAGGGGCAGTAGCCTCCCGTGCGCTTCAGACCTTCCCGAATGGTTTTTACCAGTTCCTTGTCATCATTGAGCCGAACCGCCATCATCCGACACTTCCTTTCAGGGAACATTATAAATCGGCAAAAACCGCTTGTCAACAGAATTCAAACACCCTTTGCAGATAGCTGCACGGAACAAATTTCCCGGCACGCGCCATGGCCAGAATCGTTTCCCTGTCCGCGTACATCTTCTCCCCCTCCTGCAAGCACCAGGTCAAAGAAATACAGCCCACTGCACACGCAATGAGCTGTATTGTGGCGGAGAGAGTGGGATTCGAACCCACGGTGGGTTGCCCCATCACCAGTTTTCAAGACTGGCTCCTTAAACCACTCGGACATCTCTCCGGATACAGAAAAACCGCCGAAACGGCGGTGATCTGTGGCGGAGTGAGAGGGATTTGAACCCTCGCGCGCTTTTTAGACGCCTACTCCCTTAGCAGGGGGGTTAGTGTCCTCCTCAAAGTTCAGTTTTATATATTATTCTGCTAATTATTTTAAATTCATTGCATAGTTTTATTTTGTTTTTATCGAACAGATCGCAACCGTGTGTAATAGCTCATTGAATCGCTGCGTTCGCACCGGCCGTTTTCTTCGCCTCCACACTACTTGCTAGAGCATTTACAGCAGTGCGGGCAGCGTCAGCAGACTCATGGATATAACGCTGGGTGCTGGCATAACTAGCGTGGCGCATGACTGCCTGAACCAGAGCCGGACGGACATTTGCGTCCGTCAGCAGCGTGCCGGCAGTATGGCGGCAGCTGTACGGAGTCAGACGCCGTGTGCCAGCTCGGGCTAAAGTCTCGTAGTAGATATCGTAAAAGTTGTCCTTGTTGATGCGGATCAACTTTTCCCCTGGGGTATGCTCCAGCAGTGAGCGAACCACTGGGACAAGCTCGTCAGCGAGAACGATAGGCTTTTTCTTTCGCTCCGCAGTCTTCAGGCCAGCACCGACAATGACGTGGTTGTCGAGATCTACAGCGTCTTTCTTTGCGGCCAACAGCTCACCGGGCATCATGCCGGTGTAGCACATCAGCAGGATGTAGCCTGTCCACCAGTTGGATTCGTAGTCCGCCCAGAGCTTGACCAGCTCCTCCGGGGTGAATGG
>OLPV01003086.1_pt1 | contig 10251 bp, 10 predicted proteins | sample 1671961 | NCBI WGS metagenome assembly OLPV01 (sample SAMEA3136630, study PRJEB25190) | human gut metagenome | biome: human gut; feature: human-associated habitat; material: faeces | place: Austria | collected 2013
GACCCTTACCGTATCCGCAATTGTCTCCCCTTTGGAAACGCTCGATTGGTCCGCCCCTGCGAATCCAATCGTCTGTCCACCAAGACTGAGCATTGCCGATTCAAAAGAAAGCCTCATTCTGGTACTTGGCTCTTAAAAAAGTGTTGCAAGCTGTCTGCCGTCTGCTGCATGTGCATAAGCTTTTGGATTTGCAGCAATCCTGTCTGCGAAATCCAGCACTTCATACGTTTCTTCTACTGTAAAATCCAAAGGACTTATCAAATGTCTCATAACCACTCTCCTTTTGTTAAATACTGACTTCTCTCTGCACCTACGGATATGAACTGTATTTCATGCTGCAGAAGATCCTCTAACGTCTCTACATACGTTTTGGCTGCATCCGGCAGTTCATCATAGGTTACGCAACCGCTGATGTCTGTCTGCCAGCCGGGAAGCATTCTTACAATTGGTACATATTCTTCTAGATCCTCTATCGGATCAAAATCCGTCACTTCCTGATTTCCCTTTTTGTAACCTACAATCACAGGGATTTCTTTCATCATACTGAGCACATCAAGCTTAGTTAATGCAATCTTGTCCGCGTTCTGACACTTTAATCCATACCGGCTTGCAACTGCATCAAACGGTCCTACACGGCGCGGACGTCCTGTGGCAGCACCATATTCTCCGCCAAACTTGCGCAAAAGTTCCATCCAGGATTCTGGCATGGCTTTTTCTGCTGTAAATGGCCCTGCACCTACACAGGTTGAATAAGCTTTCAGTACACCAACGACATGGTCCAGTTGCTTTCCCGGTATCCCCGCCCCTATCGGACCGTAGGCAGAAATCGTTGAAGAACTTGACGTATATGGAAAAATGCCATAATCAATATCCCGCATAGCTCCAAGCTGTGCCTCTAAAACAACACGTTTTCCTTCCTTTAATGCTTCCTCGAGATAAGCACCTGTGTCTACTATATATGGCCATAACTCTGCTGCCTGAGCTTCACACCAGGAAAGCAGTGCCGGATAGGACATCGGTTCCTGATAATAGCATCCTGCAAGCTCCAGATTCTTTGCCTCGAGCATCATTTTCAAACGATTCTGTACGGATTCCTCTTTTAGATGAAGCAGATCCCCAAGACGCAGTGTCTTCTTTCTGTATTTGTCACTGTATGCATAGGCAATGCCTCTTTTTGTGGAACCAAACGCTGCTCCTGTTTTTGCAAGACGTGTTTCTTCGAGTTCATCCTGAATTTTGTGCCAAGGCATAGAGATTATTGCCCGTTTGGAAAGTTTTAAGTTGTTTGATGTGACCACAACACCTTTTTCCCTGATCTGTGCAATTTCGTTTGTCAGATGTTCCAGGTCTACCACCATACCATCGCCGAGTACGCATATTACATTCTCATGCAGAATACCGGATGGCAACAGATTTAAGACAAATTTCTGCTATTTGGCAACCACTGTATGACCAGCGTTATTGCCGCCCTGATAGCGGACAACAACATCTGCATTCTCCGCAAGCAGATCGATCACACGACCTTTTCCTTCGTCTCCCCAGTTAATTCCTGTTACAGCTGTAAGCATATTTTATCCTCCTTCTATTGACACTGTCTTTGAACATAAACCCATGCATAATCTGTTATGAGCAATACCGGAATGTCCGGTCGGTAAGTATTCTCGCAAAAATAAGTCCAAGCGGTAACGATACAATAATCATGATCGCTGCTGCAAACCACAAAACTGCCTCTGTTAGTGACATAATTCCAAAATTATAAATCGCACGATACAAATATAATCCTGGCACCATAATTACAATGGATGGCACTGTCAGTGAAATTCTCGGATATCCATGATTTCTCTTTATGATGGATGCAAGCAGACCTGCAGTCAGTGCTCCTATGAAAGCTGCTGCCGCAGATGGCATCCCTGTATAATCGACCAGTTCCAGCCGCAATGTATTTGCAACGGCACCGATACATGCCGCCGTTGCTGCTATATAGACTGAACTGTTAAACATAATCGAGAATCCAAATACTCCGCAAAAACTTGCGATCAGACATAAAACCAGATGCATCATACTTCCTAGATGCAAAGCTACAAAATCCTGTGGCTGAAGCTTTAACAAAAGTGCCATGATCCATGCAAACATCGTTGCAACCAGAACAATAATAATGGAATAGGTAAGCCGCTCCAGACCAGATCGCAAATCCAGCTTTGCCAAGTCAATTCCACTTGTGATAAACGGAAATCCCGGAATAATAAACAACATGGAACAGATATATCCGGCCTCATGCACTGCGGAAACGTGTAACAACAGCTCTGCCATATGCAGACAGACAGCATACGTCAGACATGCAGCTGAAATAGATACCGCAATGTTTAAAAACAATGTGTAATGATGTTTGATCAGCTTCATCCGGATAAGGTTACCAACACCAGCGGCAATAAATGCAAATATCATCTCCACCGGGCCACCACCCAGCAGAAATGTAAATCCACAACATGCAAGTGCCGCTGCCAATCCGAGTTTTACCGGAGAATAGCGTTCATGGATCTGCTCGATTTCATCCAGCCGCTTATGGATTTCTTCTCCGGTCAAATGCGCTTCCTGAGATGGAAAACTATTTACAAACTGTTCCATCCGATAAAGCTTGGAAGTATTTACTCCGGTATTTGCAATACTAAGAGACTGTGAAACACACTCTTTTCCATCAAAACAATTAAACTCTATGGACATCAGTCCCACATCCACTGTACAGGTTACTCCAAGTTCCTTGGAAAGCCTATTCATAGAAGTCCGCACACGCCATGCTCCGGTTCCACAGGAAAGCATAATCAGACCAACCCGGCCGACAACCGATGCCTTTTCAATCAGTCCTGCCTGCTGAATCAGCACTTCACTGTCATTCTCTGTATAATCGTGCCACGGAATCTCCATATGATTTTTTTCCATGATTTCTATATAATCATTTTTCGCCATAAATGATCTCCTCCGCTTTTGCAACATGACGTTCGAGATTTTTCAGGAAGATAGAATTCGGAAGGAAAATTCCAATTTCATCATATCGGTTGTTATTCTCCACCAGCGAATCCTGTCCATAAAATACGTAAGCCATTGGAAGATTCTTTTCCAGCTCAATCATAAGATCCCACACGGCAGAATATGCTTCTGCCTCTGTCTCCTTCTCCTTTACAGTATCCGGCAGTTCACGAATGAGCAGCACACCCATATTTTTTTCAAGAATCTTTTGTTTCACATCCATGTAATCCGACTGATATTCATGGCTGTAACGGTATGCCTGTGCAAAATATATATTTTTCTGATTGCCGAGATCTTTGTATACCTCATGAAAATGCCAGTATCCTTTTTCATGAGCTGTGCCTTTGTATGCAGGAAGTAATTGCCCATTTTCATCCGTCATAATGACCGGATTTTGCTTTCCGTCTGCATCAAAACGATAGGGAATCAGAAATGAATTTCTCAACAGGTCAAACAATGTATTCTGACATATGCCCATAAGGAAGGCCGACAGGTCCCGGTTCGTATACGCATTGAACAAAGCCAGTGAAAATTCTGCCGGAGAAATTCCGGCATCCAAATCATCATTGCAAAATAAACAGTTACAAAATGTTTCCTGTAACTTTTCACATGCCCAATGATCATTTAATATTTTCTGAAACAAAACCTCTGCCTTTTCCTCTCGTGGAAAAATCGTCTGTTCCTTCATGCTTCATGCACTTCCTTTTTTGCTTTTTTCATCTTCTATGATTATACTTTTGCATTAGGGATAAGTAAAAACTATAATTGATATGTTATAAATAACATTTTGATATGTCAGAGGGGGTTCTATCGATGAATGTAAATTTTGAATACTATCGAATTTTTTATTATGTTGCAAAATACCACAACTTTACCAAAGCCGCACATACACTCGGCAGCAGTCAGCCAAATGTGACAAGGGCCATGAACTGTCTGGAGCAGCAGATTAATACAACTTTGTTTGTACGTACCAACCGGGGCATTCAGCTTACCCCGGAAGGGGAAAAACTTTATACCCATATTTCCGCTGCAATGTCACAGATTTTTGCCGCAGAAGAGGAGTTATCGGATAGTACGGGGCTGTCACATGGAAGCATTTCGATCGGTGTCAGCGAGACCGCATTAAATATTTTTCTTTTTAATAAACTTAAAGCATTTCATATGACCTATCCCGGCATCCGCCTGAAACTGTACAATTACTCCACCTCACAGGCCATTGATGCCGTAAAAAGTGGAAAAATCGACTTTGCTATTGTTTCAACTCCAGCTTCCGTGGAATCACCACTCAGACAGATTATGCTGCAGCCTTTTCAGGAAATCCTTGTCGGTGGTACAACTTTTACCGCACTCGGCAGCCAGGAATTATCTCTCGCAGAATTAAAAAACTATCCGCTGATTTCGCTTGGACGTGAAACAACGACGTTTCAGTTTTATCATGCACTCTTTCTCTCTCACGGACTCGAACTTGCCCCTGATACCGAAACCGCCACGACCGATCAGATTCTCCCTCTTGTCAAATGTGAGCTGGGCCTGGCTTTTCTTCCAGAAGCAATGGCACATGATTCTATTCAAAAAAGAGAAATTGTCCAGATATCACTAAAAGAAAACATTCCGGAAAGAAATATATGCATGCTATACGATTGCCAACATCCGCTGAACTCAGCCGCCCGACAATTCCGGAAAATGATTCTGGAAAATCATTTGTCATAGTTTATAGCTATGAACAAGCAATGTTTTTAAGTATTATACAATCTCCTCAATTGTAATCCAAGATTCCATACCCGCTATCTTGGATAAGTGTAAAAGTTAATAGCTATCAGTGTAAAAGAAAGGTATGGATTTTCTTTTACAAATGAATTGAGACTGACTGGATAGTTGGTCTCTTTTCTGTTATGCTTTGATTTCTGGCGGCTGGAAAGGAGTCACCATGTCAAAGTTTTTATCTTATGAAGATCGAATGATTATTGCTCAACGCCTTCAGGAGAATGCCTCCTTTGGGGCAATTGGTACAGAGTTAGGAAAGGACCGTACAACCATTGCCAAGGAGATTAAAAAGTATTCCTATGACAAGAAAAGCGGTCGTCCTGGATATCCGTATAATCCTTGTAAATTCCGTGCTACATGCAAAGCAAAAAGGATTTGCGGAACAAGCTGTACACACCAATCCGCTTACAAATGCAGCCTGTGCTCTGAATGCACCTTACATTGTCCTGACTTTGTAGAAGATGTCTGTTCTGTCAAAAATAAGCCGCCTTATGTTTGTAATGGCTGCAGTCAGCTGCCGAAATGTACGTTATTAAAACGTATTTATGATCCGGCAGATGCACATGAGAGAGCACATCATGCTGTTTCGGAAGCCAGAACAGGTATCATGTCCAACGAAGATGATATTGCAAGAATTAATCGGATCATCAGTCCTTTGGTTAAAAACGGGCAGTCGCTTCATCAGATCTATCTGGATCATGTAGATGAACTGATGTGTAGTGAAAAGACATTGTATAACTACGTGGATGCCCAGCTCTTTGATATCAGAAATATTGATCTGCCCCGTAAAGTGAAATACCGTCCCCGTTATAAGAAGCCTGAATTTAAAGTTGACCGGGGCTGCCGTATTGAACGAAGCTACACCGACTTTCAAAAATATCTGGGAGCACACCCGGAAACGACCATTGTACAAATGGATAGTGTGATTGGTCGTGTGGGAGGAAAATGTCTTCTTACCATACACTTTGTAGAAAGCAGTCTCATGCTGGCTTTTTTGCGGGATGCAAATACATCAGCCTCTGTAATAGAGATCATAAACTTATTGGATGAAGCTCTTGGGGCAAAAACATTTAGTCGCTTGTTTCCAGTTATTTTGACAGATAACGGAAGTGAGTTTTCAAATCCAAAGGAAATAGAAAAACGCAGCACCATTCCATGCAATAGGACAAAGATATTTTATTGCGATCCAAGTGCTCCTTATCAAAAAGGAGCCTGTGAAGTCAACCATGAATTGATACGTCGTATCCTGCCAAAAGGAAGCAGTTTCGATGAACTGACACAACAGGATATTACTCTGATGATGAACCATATCAATTCTTATAAAAGAAAAAAGCTGAACAACCGTAGCCCATACGAAACATTCAGCTTTTACTATGGAGAAGATGTACTTAAGAAACTGGGATGTTCACCGGTTGCCGCCGAGAACATCATCTTAAAGCCTAAACTTCTCAAAAAGTAACAAATAAATTTGCTGAGTGCCGTCAGAGCCAGAATAGAACAACTCTATCCAATCAAAACAGGGATGGATTCTCCGAATACAAAAATTTCGAGAGGGAATTGATCTCTGGTTGTCGTACGCAAATTTATTGCTGAACGTATTATATCATATCGTAATGGAAATGAAAATTCGGGAATCTTGCTTGCAAAGCGGGACTTTCATTTACAAACCGGGAATCTCGGTTACAAAACAGGACTTTCATTTACAAATGGGGAGTCTTGGGTTACAAATGGGATTCTCGGGTTACTATTTACCTTTTATGTAAAAAACTACTTGTATTTTGCTTGATTTATACTATAATTAGTATGATACGATAATTGGGAATACTAGATAAGGAGGCACAAAATTGCTAAGTACAGATGCTTTCAATTATGTGAATGTTCTGGATAAAGCCGCCGATGCGAGCTGGAGCAGGGAGAACATTCTGACTAACAATATTGCAAATGTAAACACTCCGGGATATAAGAGAAAAGACCTGAATTTTGAAAATACATTAAAAACAGAACTGGGTCGCTGCAAGCATGAGTCCCTGGATTCAAAAATGAAAGACGTGGATCTTTCCAGACTGAATCCATCGGTTTATGTGGACAGTTCCAATTACTCCTATCGGCTGGATGGAAGTAATGTAGATATTGACACAGAAGAAGTGGAGCTGGCATCCGAACAGATCCGCTATCAAGGAATTACAGCCGGAATTAACGGACAGTTTGACCGTATGAGTTCCGTGATTAAGTAAGGGGGAAAGATAAATGGCTTTATTTCAGGCGTTTAATATCAGCGCGTCAGGCATGACCGCAGAACGGTTTCGTACCGATATCATTGCGGAGAACATTGCAAATGTAAATACAACATCAACAGAGAGCGGCGGTCCGTACCGACGCAAAATTGTAAATTTTGCAGAACGGAAAGTTACCCCGTTTTCCCAATATTACGCAACTGCATCGCAGAATCCGGCAATCGGAAACGGTGTAAAAGTAACTTCCGTAAAGGAAGATACGGAAACAGATTTCGTGAAAGAATATGATCCTTCCAATCCGGATGCGGATGCGGACGGATATGTATCCTATCCAAATGTAAACACGGTCACGGAAATGACCAATCTGATTGATTCTACCCGTGCATATGAGGCAAATGCGACTGCATTTGATGCCACAAAGAGTATGGCAACCACGGGACTTTCCATAGGAAAACAATAATAAAAAGTAAGTTTTACGAGAGAGGACAAAAGCATGGATATCACACAATTGTCTGGAGTTTCTTCTGACTATCTGAATACATTCGCAAAAAAAGAGGCACTTGTTCCGGGGAACGATGACAGTTTCAGCGCGGTGCTTTCAACAGCAATGAAATCAGTAGATGAAACCAATGACCTGCAAAATACCGCGGAGTCGGAAGAAGTACGGTTCTTACTTGGGGAAGCCGAAAATCCACATGATCTGCCGATTGCACAGAAGAAAGCATATGTAGCACTGCAGTATACGGTTGCAGTGCGGGATAAACTGATTGACGGATACAAAGAGATTATGCAGATGTCAATCTAGTAAGTGAGGAACGAAAACATGCCAGAACAGTTACAGAAAATCCTTGACCGTGTGGTTGAGTGGTGGAAAAAATTTTCCAATAAACAAAGAATGCTGCTGATCAGCCTTACCGCAGTGGTGATCCTTGCGCTGGTGATACTGGGAGTTGTTGTATCAAGACCGAGTTACACAACACTGATTGACTGCCAGAACGCAAAAGAAGCCAGTCAGGTAAAAGATCTGTTAGACGGCGAAGGTGATATTGATTATAAGGTAACGGATACCACACATTTTGAAGTAAACAAAAAAGATGAGAACAAGGCAAACTGGCTTTTGGGATCCAATAATATTGATACAACGGGATTTGACCTGTCAGATCCGAACATCAAGGATTATATCGACGGAAGTTTTTCTACCACGGAGGCAGATAAACAGAAACTTGCAAAAAGCTATATGGAAGATAAACTGGAGAATGTGCTTGCTGCGAATGACCTGATTGATTCCGCAAAAGTTACACTGGATATTCCGGATGATGACGGTACACTGATTTCGCGGATGCAGGAAAGCTCTGCCAGCGTTTCGCTTGCCCTGAATGGTTCTATGGATTCGGATCAGGCGTATTCGGTGGCGCGCCTTGTGGCAACCGCCCTTGGAAATGATTCGACAGACAAAATTACCATTCTGGATCAGAAGACATCCAAAATCTTGTTTTCGGGAGCAGACCAGGATGATGATGCCACGGTTGTTTCCGACAGTCTGGACATCAAAGACCGCATTAAGAATTCCGTGGTCAATGGTATCAAGGATGTAATGGTCAAATCCGGTATGTATTCGGACGTGCAGGTTGCACCGAATCTTGATATTGATATGTCAAAGGTGGAAAAGGCGGTTCACAATTATTCACACAATGATGGACAGGATCAGGGAGAACTGACAGAAAGCTCTGAGTATAATTCAGAGGCAAAAGGTGGACAGGCTGCCACTCCGGGAACGGATTCCAATGATGATATGCCAACCTATGTGACACAGGATGGCGAGATTACAGAATCTTCCGTGTCGGATGTGGATAAAAAATATTCGCCGAATGAGGAAATTATAAAAACTATTTCAAACGGTGGAGCAATCAACTATGATAACAGTTCCATTGCCGTGACTGCCACACGCTGGGTTGTTTATGATGAGGACGAACTGAAAGATTCCGGGCAGCTGAAAGGGACAACGTTTGAAAAGTTTAAGAGCGCACACAGTGATCCGGTACAGGTGGATGCAACGCAGGATGAAATTGACCTTATCGCAAAAGCTACCGGAATTCAGTCTAGTGCAATCAAACTGGTCTGTTATGAAAGACCGCAGTTTGTGGAATCCCAGAAGAAGGGATTCGGACTCACCGACATTTTACAGATTCTGCTTGCGGTGCTGATTTTTGCGTTGCTGGGGTATGTTGTATTCCGCAGTACCAGAAAACAGAAAGTGGAAGAGCCGGAGCCGGAACTGTCTGTCGATGCCCTGCTGGCGGCTACTTCAGATAACGACGATGAAAATCTGGAAGATATCGGGTATTCGGAAAAATCTGAAACCCGGAAACTTATTGAAAAATTTGTGGATGAAAATCCTGAGGCCGTTGCCAACTTGCTGCGTAACTGGCTGAATCAGGAATGGGGTTAACAATATGAGCAGATATCCGGACGATAAGATGTCAGGTGTACAGAAGGCAGCGATCCTTTTGATCGCCCTTGGACCAGAGAGGTCTTCTTCTATATTTAAGCATCTGAAGGAAGACGAAATTGAAGAGCTGACACTTGAAATTGCAAATACACGGAGTATTACGCCGCAGATCAAGGAAGACGTGATCAACGAATTCTATGAGATCTGTCTGGCACAGCAGTATATCGCAGAAGGGGGTATCGGTTATGCCAAGGAAGTCCTTGAGAAATCACTTGGTGCAGATAAGGCAATGGATGTGATCGGCAAGCTGACAGCGTCCCTGCAGGTAAAACCTTTCGAATTTGTGCGGAAGACAGATGCTTCCCAGCTGCTGAATTTCATTCAGGATGAGCATCCTCAGACGATCGCCCTGATCCTGTCCTATCTGCCGGCCGGACAGGCAGCGATGATCATATCAGCACTGCCGCCGGAGCGGCAGTCCGATGTGGCAAAGCGTATTGCCATGATGGACAGAACAAGTCCGGATGTGATCAAAGAGGTAGAAAAGGTGCTGGAATCCAAGCTTTCGTCACTGGTCAACCAGGATTACACGATTGTCGGAGGTGTCGATGCGATCGTGAATATCTTAAATACGGTAGACCGTTCTACAGAGAAGCATATTATGGAATCTCTTGAAATTGAAGAACCTGAGCTTGCAGATGAAATCCGTAAGAAGATGTTCGTATTTGAGGATATTCTTTCACTGGACGACAGAGCAATCCAGCGTGTATTACGAGATGT
>OLPV01003087.1_pt1 | contig 10249 bp, 6 predicted proteins | sample 1671961 | NCBI WGS metagenome assembly OLPV01 (sample SAMEA3136630, study PRJEB25190) | human gut metagenome | biome: human gut; feature: human-associated habitat; material: faeces | place: Austria | collected 2013
CAACACAAAAATTTTATATTTTTTTAATTGTCTACTTGACGGGATGCACACCATTATCTTCCTGAGTTCGTCTGTTTCGGCACCTCCGAATCCCTCTTCGAAAACACACATCCGCAATAATCCTGCCGATACAGATGGTATTCCTCAGACAATGCAATAGAACGTAAATACCCTCCTTTTTTCTTAAAATCAGATGGCAGATGTTTCACCCCATATTTATCAGCAAGTTTTTCTCCAATCTCATTAATCCACTGGGCATTTTTGTGCGGGCTGATTGAAAGGGTTGTCGAAAAATAATCCGCTCCCATCTCTGCAGCTTTCTTCGCGGCTTCTTCCATACGAAGTGCGTAGCAGTGATAACAGCGAAGTCCTCTTTCCGGCAAGTCTTCCATTCCCCTTGCCATATCAAAAAATACCTGTGGGTCATAATCACCTTCTACGAAAGTAACATCTTCCTCATAACCTGCTTCATGAATAAAACGCTGAAGCTCTTTTACCCTTTTGGTATATTCTGTTTCTGGTGTGATATTGGGATTATAATAAAAAATCGTAATTTTAAAATACTTTGTCAGATATTCAAGAACATAGCTGCTGCAAGGCGCGCAGCATGCATGAAGGAAAAGAGCTGGGCGATTTTCTCCCTCAGCACACTCCTTCTCAATTTTATCTGTGATTTTATCCAATATCTTTTGATAATTTACTTTCTGAATATTATTTGTATTCATCTAAACTCTCCTTGTAATTTTATTTCTTCAAAATATCCATAACAAACTCATCATAATCCTGCTTTTTCATTTGAAGTGTTTATTTTGAAGCATTGTATCACAAAATAAATAAAATTCTGACTGTTGTTCAACTGCCAAAGACAGCCTCAGAGAATAAAATAATCCTTATTGTGGCCTCGGAACAAGTGTTGGATACGGGCGGGCAGAGCGAGTATTCAACACGCTGCGACTAAAGTCACAAATAAGGATTATTCTCTGAGGGTGTCTCCCTTTGCCTGCGGCAAAGCAGAAGTTACTCTAAACCTTTGATTGCGTTGACTGTCTTCTGGTATTTTTCTTCTACTTTCTGGAACATATCTTCACTTCCGGCTGTTTCTTTTCCTCTTAACTTTTCAGTGATTTCTGCGCTTGCTTCGTAGAGTTCATCAAATCCGAGGTTTAAGCATACACCTTTTAATGTATGTGCTGCGCGGAACGCTTCTTCGCCATCATTTTTTTCCAGATTTTCTTTTAAATTATTAAAGCTTGGATCTTGTAAGAACTTTAAGGCAAAACGTTTAATCATGGCTTCGCTGCCCATTCTTCCTAAAACTCCCTCGTAATCAGACCCCATCTGTTCATAACATTCTTTTACTGTCATTGTCGTTCTCCTTAATTCTTCTTCATTTTACTTAACATTTCTTACCTTTTGTCTTCTGGCATGGATAATTCTGATATTTCTGAAATCGGACATTGTACTGGTACTGGTGAAATTTCTGGAACATCCTGAACTTCAAGTTCTTCCTTTATTTTCCCTTGAATCTCTTCGAGACATTCTAAAAGAAGTGGATTAAATGCCCCACATTCTCCGGCTAATATCATTCTAACCGCTTCTTTATGAGAATAGGCCTTCTTATAGATGCGATCACTCACTAATGCATCATACACATCTGCCAACGATACAATCTGAGCGGAAATAGGAATCTGTTCTCCTTTTAAGCCGTCCGGATAGCCTCCTCCATCATACCGTTCATGATGCCAGCGGCAAATCTCATAAGCAACTTTTACTATTGGTTCATCCTGGTGTAATGCCAGATTCTTTAAAATAGATGCGCCAATAATCGGATGTCTTTTTATGACTTCAAATTCTTCCTCTGTCAGCTTTCCTGCTTTATTTAAAATTCTATCGCTGATGCCAATTTTTCCAATATCGTGAAGTGCAGATGCCGTTATAATAAGCAGCCTGTCTGACCCATTCAAATGATATTTATCTGTCTTTTGTACAAGACTTTCTAATAAAAGTCCAGTGAGAATATTGATATTAAGCACATGCTGGCCGCTTTCTCCATTACGGAACTCCACAATCTGGCTTAATATACTGATCATCATCCGATTATTCTTTTCTTTTTCATATACCTGATTCGTAATTAACGTAACAAGATGTCGCTGTTTTGCATAGAACTTGATAGTATTCAGCACTCTTCGATATACTACTCTTGCATCAAATGGCCGACTGATATAATCGACAACGCCCATCTCGTATGCTCTTCGCATGGTATCCGGCGAATTTTCACTGGAAATCATGATAACCGGAATTTCTTCATTTCAATGTTCCTTTATCATGAAGTCAAGAACTTCAAATCCATCCACGACTGGCATAACAATATCTAAGAGTACAATGGAAATGCTTGTACCATATTGTTGAAGAATTTCAAGTCCCTCTTTTCCATTCTCCGCCTCTAAAATATCAAATTCTTCTCCAAGCATTTCTGAAAGAAGCATGCGGTTCATTTCCGAATCATCGATAATAAGGATCTTTTGCCCGCCTTTTCTTCCAGTTTCTCTATCTTCAGTACAGATCTTAGATTGTTCTGTAACTACGCTATTCTTTGTCATCTTTGCCTGGTACATATACTTGTCTGCACGTCGGATTGCATCTTCTATCTTCTCTCCATTTGATAAAACACCTCCAACACTCACAGAAAGACGAAGCTGTGAATATCCTGGAACTGCTGCTGTATGAACTCTTTCCTGAATCTGGAGCAGCTTAATCTCAAAAGCATCTCCCTTGATATCCGGCAATAAAAGTAAAAACTCATCACCACCATATCTTATGAGTATATCGCTCTTACGGATATTCTTCTTTATAATCTGTACAACAGTATCTAATACCATATCTCCTGCTTCGTGGCCATAGGTATCATTGTAAATTTTAAAATCGTCCAGATCTATCATGGCAACTCCGGCTGAAAAACGTGTTGTCTTAATCTTCTCTTCAAAATACCTGCGATTATACACGCCTGTCAGTGCATCTCTGTAAAGCTTATCGTTATATCCGCTAATCTCACTCAATAACTGATTCTTTCCATCATCATCTACCAGAACTTCTCTGTCAAGACGGCTGATCATTTCCATCGCATATGGCTTACCATCTATCTTTACATATTTCGAAATTACCTGATAAAAATCCTGTCCAAGTAATTCAAGCTTCGTGCGCTGTACTTTATCCTGCATTACTTTTAATGAAATACAGTTCTCACAAACTTCATTCCTTCCCCAAAAAGAATAGCACTGGCATACCTCGCCGCCCTCTGACTCAATACCACTGCCTCCATAGAGAGTTTCTTCATCAAGCAAACGCACAATGTCGAATACTTTTTCAAGTTGCTTTATCATCTCTTCTGATTCCTGCTTTGTCATTGTTTCATCTGCCTGCATCCGTTCCCCTCGCTTCCCTTTTTGTCTGTTGTGACATCCTCCCCGCCTGTATAGGTGGGGCTTCCCAACCTCGGCAAGTTTAGTTCTCGTTCGATAGCACTACTGTGCTAAGCATATGCGAGCTATCCCCGTGTGTCCCACGGTTGTGTTATATTTTATAGCATATTACTGTTTTTATTATACCATTATGTAAACATATTGCATAGTACTATTCTCGGATATAACAGCCTTTCTGCTCCCAGTGGCCAACCCACTTTGCCTGCCGATTTGTACCCTGTGGACGCTTGCCGGAGGCTATCTGTAACGGATCTCCTACTGTATTCTTGTTATGAACTAAAACATCATATACTGCTTCATCCAGTCCTGTCTTTTCCAGATTCACAGCCGTTGTCTGGTCAAAGTCCGTATGTACCTTATGAATTGCAACGACTGCTGCTTCTGCCGCTGCCTTGATTGCTCCAGCATTTCCTTCGAACTTAATAAGAATATGTCCATCATATCCACTATACTCATATCCTAAAAGCCTGACATTGGCACTTTTTGCTATGGTATCCGCTGCCTGCAAGGCTGCTGCAAGACCGACGGCTTCTACAAAGCCGACACATTTCCTTCCCACACCATTCTCCTCCTGACATTTTACTATATAAAAATTCAAATAACTATTTCAGAAACAATTCATAAAATCACATGTAAAAATCCTCTATAATCTGAAATTGTTCTCATTATCCCATGATTATAATTATAACAGAGAATCCCATAAAATCAAGGAAAGTAATTCTTGACATTTTAGTGCCTAAACTATATAATTTTTGAAGCATTTTTTGTAATCTCGGAATTATTCTATATTTAATTTTGTTATTTTTTGATTGGTTGTACTCAAATTTATAAAATAAATATGATGCATAACATTAATAAAATTTGAATTCAGCCACCAAAAAGCTATTTTCAAAATCAAATACAGGAAAACTCCGTGAGTGCATCATCAGGGAGGTATTTATGAAAGAAAGAGAAAAATTAGGTTCTCGTCTTGGATTCATTCTGATTTCCGCCGGCTGTGCAATTGGAATCGGAAATGTATGGAAGTTCCCTTACATGGCTGGGCAAGGAGGCGGCGGTGCATTCGTACTCTTCTATCTCATTTTCCTGCTCATGCTCGGACTTCCTATTATGACAATGGAATTTGCCGTTGGAAGAGCAAGTCAGAAAAGTCCTGTAAAAGCTTACTACGCTTTGGAGAAACCAGGACAGAAATGGCATATCCACGGTTACATCACATTAATCGGATGTTATCTGTTAATGATGTTCTACACAACCGTTTCCGGATGGATGCTTCATTACTTCTATCTGACCGCAACTGGAAAGTTTACCGGACTTGATTCCGAGACAGTATCCGAACAGTTTAACACGATGCTCAGTCAGCCGCTCGTTATGGGATTCTGGATGGTTGTTGTCGTTATCGCCGGTATTTTAGTATGTTCCATTGGATTACAGAATGGACTTGAAAAAGTAACAAAAGTAATGATGATTTCCCTTCTCCTTATTATGATTGTCCTTGCTGTCAACAGCTTTTTTATGGACGGTGCAAAGGAAGGCTTAAGTTTTTACTTAATTCCTGACTTTGGACGAATGAAAGAAATCGGAATCATTAAAACGATTACCGGTGCCATGAACCAGGCATTCTTTACATTAAGTCTTGGTATCGGCGCCATGGCAATCTTCGGAAGTTATATCGGAAAGGAACGCTCTTTACTTGGAGAGTCTTTAAACATCGCTCTCTTAGACACATTCGTAGCAATCACTTCCGGACTGATTATCTTCCCTGCCTGCTTTACATTTAACGTAGACCAGACTTCCGGACCAGGGCTTATTTTTATCACTCTGCCAAATATCTTTAACCATATTCCTATGGGAAGATTATGGGGAAGCCTATTCTTCGTATTTATGTCCTTTGCCGCATTTTCCACGATTCTTGCCGTATTTGAAAATATCATTTCCTGCGGTATGGAATTAACTGGATGGAGCAGAAAGAAATCAAGCTTTGTCAATGCCATCGCTATTATCTTACTTTCTATTCCATGCGTACTTGGATATAACTTATGGAGCTGGGATGGATTTGCTGTATTTGGCGGTGCTGTACTTGATTTTGAGGACTTCTTAGTAAGTAACCTCTTCCTTCCACTCGGTTCCCTTGTATATCTTTTATTCTGTACAAGCCGATACGGATGGGGATGGAAGAACTTTACTACAGAAGCCAACACGGGAAAGGGGCTTAAGATGCAGAACTGGATGCGAGGATATATTACTTACATCCTTCCGCTAATTGTACTGTTTATCTTCTTCTTTGGATTATATGATAAATTTTTCTAAATTTTGATTTGCACAGTAATAGACGCCCACAGTAAATAAAAGAAACTATATTTGTGACTTTAGTCGCGGCGGTTTGGATACTCGCTTATACACGCGAGTATCCAAACCTTGCTCCGAGGCCACAAATATAGTTTCTTTTATTTACTGTGGGCTGTGCTTTGGATGGGTAAGAAAAAATGCAATCTATTTTGGAATAATTTGCAAATCCGTCGAAGGATCGTCTTTGACAGTTAAAGGAAATTCAGAAATTATTTTTGAGAAATTTGAGGAAGGAGATTGGCGATATAGAATATTCAAGATATGAGTTCTGAATTTATATAGACAGCCAAAGACAGCCCACGCTACAAATCAGAATCCTCCACATCAATCACTTTGGGTTGTTTGCGGTAGAGAATATCATACATGACTGGAACGATAAATAGGGTCATCAATGTTGCATAGAGCAGTCCAAATGCAACTACCACTGCCATTCCCTTCTGCATCGCATTTCCGGCATCCTGTGAAAATACCATAACACTCATGGAGAGAATTGTGGTGAGTGCAGTCATGAGAATGGGGCGCATTCTTGTTTTTCCTGTTTCTATCAGGGCTTCCCGTTTACTCATGCCGCCTATTCGCAGCTGGTTGACGTAATCAACAAACACAATACCATTGTTTACAACGGTTCCCATTAAAATCATGAATCCCATCAACGCCATTGCGGAGATGGACATTCCAAAAAATCCAAGTCCAATCATTCCTCCTGTGAACGCTAATGGTACAGTGAAGATAACGATAAATGGGGATAAAAGGCTCTGGAACTGTGCAACCATTACTAAATAAATGAGCATGAATCCAAGTGCTAATGCTTTTCCCATCTGTTTTAACATATCTGTTGTCTGTGTGGCATCACCGGAAAGTTCTACTTCATAGCCGCCTGGCGCTTTGTATTTATCAATCTTATTCTGTAACTTTCTTGATAAAAGGGTTGCGTTTGCATTTTCATCAATTTCTGCCGTTACGGTAAGATATGGTTTCTGGTTTTCTCTGGTGATGTTGTCCATGCTGTATCCATCATCTTCAGAAGCAAAATCAGACAGTTTATATGTATGTTTTTCATCCTCACCATCACTGTTTTTCTCGGTTGTTTCTATTTTCATATCTAAAATATTTTCATAGGTGAGTTTGTCCGTCTCATTAATGAGGTTGACTTCCACATCTTTCTCATCCATGTTGAGCGTAATCGCATTTTTCTCCGTTGTAGTATGTTTCAATATTTCCTGATAAATCTGTGCGATAGTCAGTCCATGTTCTGCCGCTTTATTGCGGTCAATTTTCAAATGAAGCATTTTGTCAGCGGACTCAATACCATTTGACGCTGTTTTTACTTCGGAAATCTCTTTCATCATCTTGATAACATCTTCACTGATTTTAATTAACTTCTGCTGGTCCTCTCCATATACGTTGACAGAAAGCCCTCCACCGGAAAGACTTGACATATCGCCCATTGCAGAAGAAGAAACCGTGATTTCCTTACATTTTACTCTTTTAGTTTTGCTCTCGATTTCTTTTCGGATTTTGCGAAATTCCTTTGTTGTCTTTATATTATCTTCTGTGATGATATTAAAGCTGAAGCTTGTGTAATTATCTGTCGTTCCTGTTCCGAGCATACTGGAAGTTACACTGGCATTCCCATCAAGGGCGGAAACCTTTTTAATGCCGTCTACTCCAGTTAGAATTCCCATAACCTCATCTGCTGTCTTGTAAGCATTTTCTTTTTTTACGTTATCATCTAATGTCATACTGACTGCAATCTGATTACTGTCCATGTCATCCATCATAACAATTCCCGTCCGCATACTCTGCATCACACAAAGTACAAGAAGTACAATAGAAATCGCTAACGGAACAATCTTAAATCGGAGAGCCAGTTCTAACACTTTTCCATACACATCTTTTATCTTATCAAACCACGGCTGTTTTACATCTTTTGTTTTTCTAAGGAGCACAGAACCCATTGTCGGCACAACAGTAAGTGCCACTAATAAAGAAGCAATTAATGCATAGGAAATGGTAAATGCAAACGGCATTAAAAGCTGGCTTACCATACCCGAAGTATATACCATCGGCAGGAATACGCAGATTGTTGTAATCGTGGATGCAAGAATCGGCCCTGCTACCTGCGCTGTTCCCCTCACCGCTGCCTTTGATGCCGACATTCCTTCATTTCGAAAACGGTAAATATTTTCCATTACTACAATGGAGTTATCTACGAGCATACCGATACCAAGACAAAGCCCGGCCAACGACATAACGTTAATATTAATTCCCGTAAAATACATGATAATAATGGCAAATAATACACTAAACGGAATACTGAATGCAACAACGATTGTCGGGCGGATATCTTTTAAGAAAAGAGCAAGTACAATAATTGCAAGTACTGCTCCTAAAAGGATACTGCTCAATACACTCTTTATAATAATGTTAATGTAATCACCCTGATTCATTATCGTGGTAAAGGAAAGTCCTTTATATTTTTTCTCTAAATCTTTAAAAGAGTTCTGAATTCCCTTGGATACGGTACTCGTATTTGCAGTACTTCCTTTAAATACTGATAAAAGAATCGCATTTTCTCCATTAACCTTAGAATAAGCATCTCCCTGATTATCCACTACTGTGATATCAGCAATATCTTTTACCCGAATCTTTCCCACTCCGTCAATCTTTGTAAGAACAAGATTTTTAAGCTGCTTTTCATTGGTAAAATTATCTCCGACTTCCACAAGCCACTGGTGTGAACTCTTATCCTCAATATAACCTGCCGGCATGGAAAAGTTCTGTGCTGAAATCATCGCAGACAGCGTATCGAGACTTAAAAGGGTATCAATATTTGCATTCTCTCTTGCCGCCTTTCGGGAATCTTCCAGTTTATCTTCTGAACCCTTTAACTCTTTTTCCGCAGATTCTATCTGTGTCTTACCTGCCGCAATCTGTGCTTGTCCAGAACCAAATCCTGCAGCGGCTGAATATCCGCCTGCAATAAGCTTTGACTGCTGCTCATCTAAGCCTTTCATCTGTTCATTTAATTTATCAATAATCGCTTTCTGTACCTTAATTTTTACTTGCAAGTTAGAAAGTTCAGTATCAATCTGTGGCAGGCGAACCTCCACTGCCTTATACATCTGTTTTAATGAATCTATTGTCAGCTTGGAAAACTGTTCACCATACCCCATCTGCTCCATCCAGGAAACAAAGGCTTCAAACTGCTTTGGATGTTGTATTGCTTCTTTTACAGAAGACGGAATCGTAATTCCCATCTGCTTTGCAGCCTCTCCCATTGTCGCATTTAAACTTTTGAATGTGTTATTCAGCGTCTTATACGTCTTCTCTAAACCTGCATCTTTATATGCTTTCTTCTCCGCTTTTAATGCACTCTGACTCGCTTTTAAGCTGTTAAGTTCCGCCTCATATGCTGCTTTCTGGGATAACGCTTCTGCGAGCTTTGTCTGTGCCTCTGCAAGCTTTGTATTCGTCTCTTCCTGCTTGCTGCTCAGCGTCTTTTCCTGCTTCTTTAACTGTTCCTTACTCTTTTTTAAAGAAGCCTTCGCCTCCTCAATCTTATCACTCGCCTCAAGGAGCTTATCATTCGTCTGTCCGAGAATCTTATCATTCATCCGGTCAATTTTCTTCTCATTCAGTCGGATCTCCACATGATCTTGTATCAAGCCATTCGCAGATACACTGGCAACACCATCCTGACGCTCCAGGTACGGCTTTACCGTCTGCTCCGTAAAACTGGACAGTTCCTTAATGTCTTTTCCCTCATAACTGACACTGGCATACATCGTTGCCATCATATCCGCACTGATTTCCATAATATTGGGTGTTCCGCAGCCCTCCGGCAAATCTAATGAATTCAGCGCTTTCGATACACGAACCAAAGCTGCCTCCATATTTGTATCTTCTGCAAACTCTAACATTAACATTCCATAATTATTTGCCGAAGTACTTGTCAGCTTCTCCACGCCGTTAATCGTACCAAGCGTACTCTCCATCGGTTTAACAACATCACTTTCCACCTTTTCCGGAGAAGCACCCACTTCCGTTGTAATCACAGCCATGTATGGGAGTTCCATTTTCGGCAAAAGATCTGTCTGCATCTCACCGAGACTGACAAAACCAATAACCAGGACAATGATTACGGTCACCAATACAAAATATGGCTTCTTCACAAAAAACTTTGTCATATCCTTTCCTCTAACTTTCTTTTTGTTCTCTTTCTTTATTTCTCTATCTGAAAAATGTCCACCCTCTACTATCAGAAATAAATCCTTAAATTTAGACATTATCATATAATTGTATCACAAGATGTGGGAAATTACTATTTAATTCATTAAGAGACAGACGCCCGGTAAGAGAACCGATGGTATGCTCCCTTTTAGGTAGACAGTTAAAAAAATAAAACTGTTTATCTGAAA